>OFSD01001842.1_pt1 | contig 14407 bp, 9 predicted proteins | sample 1543191 | NCBI WGS metagenome assembly OFSD01 (sample SAMN04209221, study PRJEB22552) | human gut metagenome | biome: gut; material: feces | host: Homo sapiens | place: USA: Oklahoma
AGGAGTGTTTTCCTTTTGTCCGTTTCAGACTGAACACGGCTTATCAGCCCTTGATGTTCCATTCTTTCCAGCATCGTCGTAAGAGAAGTTATCGCTAATCCGCATTTCATCGAGAGCGACCTGATCGAGATTCCATCCTCCTGCCACAGCACATAAAGAATGCGCCCCTGGGCTCCATTGAACGCATCAATATTCTTTTCGCTGAGAATCTTCTCAAAAATCCGGTCCCCAAGCTGTTTTATTTTGGTAACAAGAAATCCGCCGTTCATTTTCATGCAAATGCTCCTATATAGTAGTTTACTTCAAATAATACCATACAGGAGCTTTGCTGTCAAGAGGCTGTATGTCTAAAACATCCGGAGAGTTTTTCATAGCCTGCGCTTTTTGTGTTCTTTCCGCCCGAAAGCATTGACGCACCGCGCCGAATCCTGTATCATGAAGCTGTTCATTCGGCTGTTTCTGCCCGTTTGGGCATTGTGCATATTATGAAAGGAGTCCTTTCCTCATGGCGATGAATCTGACCCAGAAAATCCTGTCGGCGCACCTGCTCAGCGGTGAACTGATTCCCGGCTCGGAAATCTCCATCCGCATTGACCAGACGCTGACGCAGGATTCCACCGGTACGATGGCGTACCTGCAGTTCGAGGCGATGGGCGTCAAGCGCGTCAAGACAAAGAAGTCCGTGGCGTACATTGACCATAACACGCTGCAAACTGGCTTTGAAAATGCGGATGACCACTATTACATCCAAACGGTGACGAAAAAGCATGGCATTTACTGCTCTAAGCCCGGCAACGGTATCTGCCATCAGGTACAGCTGGAGCGCTTCGGCGTGCCGGGCTACACGCTGCTCGGCTCGGACAGCCATACGCCCACGGGTGGCGGCATTGGGATGCTTGCCATCGGCGCGGGCGGACTGGACGTTGCGGTCGCGATGGGCGGCGGCGCGTATTATCTGGCGTGCCCGCGTGTCGTCGGCGTGCGCCTGCATGGCAAGCTGTCCTACGGCGTTGCGGCGAAGGATATTATTCTGGAAGTCCTGCGCCGGCTGACCGTCAAGGGCGGCGTCGGCAAGGTGATGGAGTACATCGGCGACGGCGTGAAAACGTTGAGTGTCCCGGAGCGCGCGACGATTACGAACATGGGCGCGGAACTCGGCGCGACGACCTCCATCTTCCCGTCGGATGAAGTGACCCATGCGTTCCTCAAAGCGCAGCAGCGCGAGCAGGACTTCGTGCCGCTGTCCGCAGACCCGGATGCGGCGTATGACGAAATCCTCGACATTGATTTGACCGCGCTTGAGCCGCTCGTCGCGAAGCCCCATATGCCTGACATCGTGGAAACCGTCAAGCAGTGCGGCCCGATTAAGGTCGATCAGGTGTTTATCGGTTCCTGCACCAACTCCTCCTATACGGATATGATGCGCGTTGCCCGCATTTTGAAGGGCAAGACTGTGCACCCGGACGTGAGCCTTGTCATCGGCCCCGGATCGAAGCAGGTGCTGACGATGCTGGCGCGCAACGGCGCTTTGGCGGACATGATTGCGGCGGGCGCGCGCATTCTGGAATCCGCTTGCGGGCCGTGCATCGGCATGGGGCAGTCGCCGCGCACGAACGCCGTCTCCGTCCGCACGAACAACCGCAATTTCTACGGCCGCAGCGGCACAAAGTCCGCCGGTATTTACCTGGTCTCCTGCGAGACGGCGGCTGTCACGGCGCTGACTGGCGTGCTGACGGATCCGCGCTGCCTTGACATTGACCTCGACATCCCGATGCCGGAGACGTACACCGTCAACGACAATCTGGTCATCCCTCCGGTCGCGCCGGGCGAAGAGGACACGGTGGAGGTCGTCCGCGGCCCGAACATTCAGCCCTTCCCGCTGGGTAAGCCGCTGGCAGACGCGATTTCCGGCAAGGTGCTGCTGAAGATGGAGGACAACATCACCACCGACCACATTGCGCCGTCGGACGCGAAGCTCCTGCCGTTCCGCTCGAACGTGCCGTACTTGTCGGACTTCTGCCTGACGCCCGTGGACGCGACGTTCCCGGCGCGCGCGAAGAAGGAAGGCGGCGGCATCCTCGTTGCGGGCATGAACTACGGGCAAGGGTCGAGCCGCGAACACGCCGCGCTTGTCCCGCTGTATCTGGGCATCCGCGCTGTCGTCGCGAAGTCGTTCGCCCGCATCCATCAGGCGAACCTCATCAACAATGGCATTCTTCCGCTGACGTTCCAGAATGAGGCGGATTACGACCGCATCGCGCAGGGCGACACGCTGAGCCTGCCGAACGTCCGCGAGACGGTGGAAAGCGGCAGCGACACGTTCGTGCTGCATAACGACACGAAGGACGAGGATTACATTGTGCTGATGCCGTTGACCGCGCGCCAGCAGGGCTGCATCCTCTATGGCGGGCTGTTGAATTATACAAGAGAGAGCGCAAAGGCGGAATAAGATAGTTTGTCCCCCGGAAGTATGGGCTTCCGGGGGATTTTGCGTTATTATTTCAGGGGGAATAGAGAGGCTTGCGAAAATCTGCTGCTTTTGCTACAATCAAGGGGGAAGGAGGCTGCCCTGATGAAAAATATCAAGTACACCGTCACGCATCCTATCTTTGTGTTCATGAAGAAGCATTTTTGCCCGCACTGCAAGGCAGCACTCACAGTGGAAACGGCGCATCATTTGGTGAACTCCCGTTCCGAAGAAGCGAAGAACTACGATTTTTCCACGGAAGACGGCAGGATGATTGGCACAGTTGACTTCCGCAATCCGTATTTTGCCTGCCCGAACTGCCATGCGGAGTTTTCGGTGAAAGAATTGTGGAAAATGGAGAAGGGAAAAAGGGCAAGCAGATAACGCAGGAAAATTGAAAAATGCCCCCGGAGGCATGGCTTCAGGGGGCATTTTCATATTATAGGTACTTCTTGAATACTTTCTTGAATTTCAGTGACATCTCCATCATCCAGTCAAACTGTGCATTCCACGCGCTGCGATTGTCAAAATCGACCTGTCGTGTCAGCATAATGCGGCTTGCTTTCTTTTCCGGCAGTTCCCGCCAGTCAAGCGCAACGCCCAATTCCTGCTCAATGGCATTCTGTTTTTCAAATAACTGATGATAAAGGTCCTTGTCGCCGCGAATATACAGTTCAACAACAAGCAGATTTTCTGTTTTAACCGCGCGTAAGCAAATATCATAAACAGATGAGCCAATGCTCAGGTTCATCCACATTTTGTTTGATGCTTTTCGCTTGCCAAATTGCCTTGCGAACTGCGCGTTTGCATACGCATATTCATTGAAGGCTGTCCAGTAATCCAAGCGGAACTGCTGGCTTTCTGTCTGCTGCTGATTTTTCTTGACGCTCTTAATCCAGTCATTCGGCTTCTCAATCACGCTGAACTTCACCGCAGGATTGGAGCTGCCGACTTTATACAGGTGGATTTCGCACAGGAAAAAGCCAATGTCATCATCCGTGTGGTTATTCAGCCACTCAATCGCCGCGCGGTGTTCCTCGCGTGCGTGCTTTACCACCCAGATAATCGTCTGCGCATCTTTCCCGGCAGCGTAGGTGATAAGTTTGCCCAGATGGTCGTGGTTGGTATCTTCCAGCTGGTTTTCGATGATAACCTTCTGCCCCGTTGCAATATCGGTCGCGATAATATCCACGCTGAAATCGCCCACAGCAGATTCTGTTCCGTCGACTGCAATTTCCATGCCGATTTCATTGCCCAGAATCGCGATGTTCTCATCCTTCGCCAGCCACGGCGTAAAATCCAGTGCTTCATGCGGCCAAACCTTCCGCAAATCCTGCACTTCGGTCAGAACTTCAAGCTGCTCCATAGGGCATACCTCCTTTTGTGTGCGGCACATAGCGGGCGCTTATCTTATGATAGCAGATAGGCAGGGAAACGTCAATCGCAAGTATGTTTTTTTCGCAGCAAAACAGCCGGGGACTGCCTTTCCAGCAATCCCCGGCTTTCGTAATCCCAATGAACCCTTACTTGACTTCCAGCAGGTTCTTGCATTCCGCGAACGCGCGGCGGCCAATGATTTCAATCGTCGCGGGCAGGGTTACGCTCTTGAGCTTCGTGTTGCCCTCAAACGCCTGCGCGCCGATTTCCACCACCGGCAGACCCGCCACCGTGTTCGGAACGGTCAGCGTCGATGCCGTGCCGTTGTACTTGACGACCACAATGCCCGTCGAGTCGTCACGAACCGCGAACACGAAGTCGCCTGTCACGGTGAATGCCTTGTTGACAGATTCCAGCTCCGTATTGCCGGACAGCGCCTTAATCGTGATGGTGTAGTCGCCCGGCTGCAGCAGCTTCAGACCCGGCACCGTGTAGTTCAGCGCCGCCGTTTCGCCCAGCAGCGCAGCCGTGCCATCCGGCGTGGTCAGCAGCAGCTGATACTTCGTTGCGCCGCCAGCAGCCGTCCACGTCACCGTCAGGTCCTCGCCCTGCTTCGCGGCAGGAACGGTCACAGTCAGCGGATCGTCGGTCACATACAGCGTCAGGGACTGCGCCGGGGAAAGTTCGCCAGCGGTCGTTCCGTAGTAGGGCTTGAACTGAATCGCGCGGACACCGTTGCCGCTGCCCAGCGAAGCGAAGGCGCGCTCGATAACCGTCACATCGCCAGTCGTCGGGTAGCTGGTATTTGCCTTGCCGTCCACATACAGGACGACCTTTGTCGCGTTCTTGGTGTTGACCGTGAACGTCACCGGCACATTCAGCTTCACGCGGCTGGGATTCATGGTGAAGTTGACGACTTCCGGCTTGTTGACCACGGTCGTCGTCAGTGTAATCGTGTACGCCTTAAACTTTTCGCCCGCCGTCGTGCCGTTGTAAGGCTGGAACTGAATCGTACGGACGCCGCCATTATTCCCCAGCGACGAGAACGACATCGTGAACTCGTACTTCGACATGCTGGTCGTTACGTCCTCAAAGCGGCGGTTCACCTGCCCGTCGACATACATCAGCAGCTTCGTTGCGTTGTCCAGATAAACAGTGAATTTAATCTGCTCGCCCAGCACCGCGGTCGTCTTGTCAATCTTGACATTCGCAATCACGGGGGCAGCAGACGAACCGCTCGTCAGGGAAATGGTGGTTGCGGTGGTCTTGTCGCCGCCGACTGCGCCGTTGTAGGCTTGGAACGCAATGGTGCGCTTGCCCCCGTTGTTCCCCAGCGAAGAGAACGCCATGGTGAAGGTGTATTCCGTCATGTCAGGGGTGATGTTCTCGAAGCGGCGGTTGACACTGCCGTCGATGTACATCAGCACCTTCGTGGCGTTCTTGATGCGCAGGGTGAAGGTGATATTTTCGCCCAGCGTCGCGTTCGGATTGCTGATTTTCAGCAGCTCAACCCGCGGCTTGTTCGCCACGCTGATGGTAATCGTCTTGGTGTCGGACATAGCGCCGGGCGTGTTGCCATTGTAGGGCTGGAACGCCACCGTGCGCACGCCGCCGTTTGAACCGAGCGTCGAGAAGGACATCTGGAACGTCGTTGCGCCGTCCTTCACGTCGTAGATGTAGCGGTTCAGCTTGCCATCAATGTAGACACGCATCTTCGTTGCGTTCTTGGTGTTGATGGTGAAGGTGATGGTTTCGTTCAAATCAACCGTGGATTTGTCCAAACTCCAGCTGGTCACGGTCGGCTTGTTCGGGCTTTCGTTTGCGACAGTCACAACACGTTCGGAGGTCTTTTCACCCGCCGTCGTGCCGTTATAGGCTTGGAACGCAATGGCGCGCTTGCCCCCATTGCTTCCCAGCGACGAGAACGACATGGTGAAGGTGTATTCCGTCATATCGGGGGTGATGTCCTCGAAGCGGCGGTTGACGCTGCCGTCGATGTACATCAGCACCTTCGTGGCGTTCTTGATGCTCAGGGTGAAGGTGATGTTCTCGCCCAGACCCACGGTCGTCTTGTCGATATTCTTTACCGTTACCTGCGGCTTGACAGACGGTTTCGTCAGCGTAATCGTTTGTTCAGCGGACTTTTCACCGGGCGTATTGCCATTGTAGGCTTGGAACGCGATGGTGCGCTTGCCCCCCTTGCTCCCCATCGAGGAGAAGGACATGGTAAGCGTCGACGTGTCGGTGGGCACGTCGTAGATGTAGCGGTTGACGCTGCCGTCAATGTACATCAAAATCTTGGTGGCGTTCTTCGTGTGGATGGTGAAGGTGATATTCTCGCCCAGCTCTGCCGTCGCCTTGTCCATTTCGAACGTCGGTTTGCCCGGAATAATCACATCCGCGCGGTCGATGTTTTCGAGGTCATCCGGCACGTCCGTAGGCGCGGGGGTCGACGCGGGTTCCTCGGTCGGCACGACTGCAGGTTCCTCGGTCGGCACGACTGCAGGTTCCTCGGTCGGCACGACAACGGGTTCTTCGGTCGGCACGACAGCGGGTTCTTCGGTCGGCACGACAACGGGTTCTTCGGTCGGCACGACAACGGGTTCTTCGGTCGGCACGACTGCAGGCTCCTCGGTCGGCTCAACAGCGGGCTCTTCGGTCGGCACGACAACAGGCTCTTCCGTCAGGACGGGCGTGGGCGCAGGGGTCGGCACGGGTTCTTCCGTCGCAGCCGCAAGCACCAGCAGGGCACAGGGCATTTCCACGCCGCTCGCGAAAACACCGGTGTGACGCTGATTCTCAATGCCCTCTTCCGGCACAGGATGCACTGCATCCGCCGCCAGATAGCCATATGCAACGCCAGCCGTCTGGTCATACACGCAGACGGAAATCCGTTCATTCAGCTGACCCTTCTGCGGACGATGCGTCACATACACTACGCCAGTTACCTGACCAACCAGCTCATCGCCCGTCGGATTCAGGTACAGCTGTGCGCTGCTGAACGTCGCGGCAAAGCCGGAGTCAAAGAACTCGTTATCCAGCACGGAGCGGCTGTAATCTACGGCTGCTTCGTCCACGATTTCGGGTGCTTCCGTTGCTTCAGGAACATCCGTCGCTTCGGGGATTTCCGTTGCTTCGGGAACATCCGTCGCTTCGGGCGCTTCCGTTGCTTCGGGGATTTCCGTTGCTTCGGGAACATCCGTCGCTTCCGGTGCTTCCGTCGGCACGACCTCAACCGTTTCCGTCGGCGGAGTTTCCGGCTCTTCTGCAGCCGCCGTCAGCACTGTTCCCATACTGCCCGTTACCATGAATACAGCCAGCAGGAAAGACAATGCCTTTCGCATCCACTTTTTGTCCTTCATCGTCCTCACTCCTTGTTCTGTGCAATCTTCCGGCACGACGTATGGTTGTGCCAATGGCAAGCGATTGCTGCTTTCCATCTTTCTTTTCGCGGCGAGCTGCAGTGCTCCCGGTGGATATAGCAATCTCTTTCCCAATTCCAGCTATATTGTAACAAATTACAAGTCGGCTGTCAATACTTACCGCGCAGAAAGCCGCATTTTATACGAAAATCAAGGCACTTTCTCTGCATCTGTCTCGCGGAACTGATTTTTCCATTGCCGAATTGCCGTGGTCGGCAAATCAATTTGCGTCTCCCATGCGGAGCAGATTCGCTCCTCCAGCACGTCCAAATTCCCGCCGCGGGGCAGGACGGGCAGATTCGTGTTCTTCGCGATTTCACTTGCGCGGTTGTCTACCGCCAGAATCAGGCTTCGGCAGCCCATGTTCATTGCGTGGATGCCGCCGTGCAGCCGCGTGCCAACGTAGTCAATCCCGCCTGATGCCAAAAGCGCTGTGTAATCTCGCAGATTCGGCTGAATCAGGTGCAAATTCTGCGTCACGTGCGCATCCATTTGGCGCAGGCAGGCGTAGTCCTCAACTGCTTGCAGCCACACATACACCTCGCGATAGTGCTTTTGCAGCATGGTCAGCATCTGCGCATCCTGCTCCGGGCTGCTGCGGTAGTCCGTCAGCGTTGTCACGACGCGCTCCGCCTTGTGCGTCGGAATCTGCGCGCATTTGTCGTCTGTCAGCCCCCACATTGTCGGGCACGCCGTATTCAGCACGTTCGTGATGCCCAGCTTCAGCAGGCGCTGGCGCGTGTATTCGTCGCGCACCGCGTGCAGGTACTGCCCATCCAGCAGCGCTTTTAGAATCCGCTTCGTGTATCCTGTCGGCTCGTCCTGGTATTGATACCACCCCGCACCCAGCAAAATGATATGCGTGCGCTGAAATTTCTCACGAATCAGGCGGAAATTCAGCAGCTCCCGCTTGTGCAAATCGCCGCAGCGCATCATCACCGCGTCCCGCAGGCGGATATTCCACATCCTTTGGCGGCGCATGTCCGAGGAAAGCAGATTCGTCCCGCAGACAAATGCGTAATCCGCACTGCCGACGTGCTTCATCGACACTTTCGACAGCCTGTCCCGAACCGGCACGGCGACGGACAGCTGCACAGGAAAGCAGTCGTGCAGCACATGCTCGCAGGCGTTGCGGATGATGAAATCTCCCTGATTCGCTGTTGAAATGGTAGGGTCAAAACGCACAATTTTACGGCAGTGCTGCATTTCCTGATCGATCATGCCTTCTTCCTCCATTTGCGCAAGAAACTCCGCCCTTTTTCAAGCATCCAGCGATATTCTGCCGTCCGCCCCAGCGCCAGCGTGTACAGGAGCGCCGTCACCGCCGCGCAGGTGATGCCCTTGATGATAATCCACATCAGCGTATGCCCCATCCGCGCGCACAGCAGCAGCGACAGCGCCATCACCGCGCCGTTGAGCAGCAGCAAGCCTCCCTGCGCCTTGAAATACGCGGCAGCGCTGCGCCCGAAGGTGCGATGGAACAGCACTTTCGGCTCATACCAGAAGATGGTGCATAGCCGCGCCAGCCCTGTTGCGCCGATGATGCCCGCTACGCCGAAGAAGTGCCCCAGCAGGATGGACAGCAGGATGTTGACCAGCGCCGTCATAAACATAACATACTTCATTTGCCGAAAAAGCCCCAGCGTTTCGCGGTACATCCACACGGGCGCGACGATGGTGCTCAGGTAGAACGTGAACAGCACCGCCGCCACTGTCCCTGTGTCCATCAGGTATTCTTCGCCCACCCAGATGGGGATGAAGTCCTGTACAATCGCGCCGTATGCGGCGACGCAGAAGCCCGTAATCGCCCCGAAGAGGACAATCAGGTTGCGGAACATGGCGTACGACTTTTCCGAATTCTTCTCGGCATTCAGATTTCCCAAGCTGGCGGAAATGCCGGTAATTACGATGGAAACGAACGTCGTCACATACGTCGTCAGCGACGCGTAGTTGGAGTAGTAGCCGACGAACACCGTGCCCAGCATGACGGAAATCAGAATGTTGTCCGTGTTGTTGATGAGTATTGTCGCCAGCTTGTAGAGAAACATAGAGCGGATGTTGTCGTTCAGCTCCTGCTTACGGTGCATCGGCGCACGTTTCTGCTTTTCCCGCAGGAAGGAGTACATCTTGTCCGCTAAATGGCTCAGCACCGCGTTCTGCAGGAGGGTGCAGGCAATCTGAATCAGCAGATAGCCAAGATAGCTGCCCCAAATCAGCAGGCACGCGATCTGCGCCGCATACTGCACCACCAGCGCCGCGGCGGAAACCATGTTTTGCAAATATGCCTTCTGGTCGGCCTGAATCAGCGTCGTTTTGTAGATGACCAGATAGGATGCCACGGAGTTCGCCAGGTACAGCACATAGTAGATGGTCAGCTGCGCCATCGGCAGCTCGCTGCTGATGATGAGCGGCAGGAAGGGGATTACCGCCGCGCCCAGCAGCGCTACCGCCAGCGCAATCAGGCGGTAAATGCGACGATAATAGCCCAGCAGGTGCTGGATTTCGCCCGCATCGCCCCGGTGCAGCGGTGCGTACAAGCTGTACACCAGCACGTTGCCCACGCCCAGTTCCGCCAGTGACAGCATGGCCAGAATGTTGCTGTACAGCCCGTTGACACCCGTATAATCCGCGCCCAGCCGGCGCACAAACACCGTTCGCACGGCAAAAGCCAGCAGCAGCGTGAGCACCTGCCGCACTGCGCCCACGCCGATGTTGCGCGCTGTGTTTTCGCTCCTTGATGCTGTGTTCATGATTCCTCTCCGCCCGTTTTGCCTGTCTGCTCCTGCGCCGCGTCCTCCGGCTGCGTGTTAAACGTCAGGCGCAGTTTTTCCGGCGGCACAGTGCAGCGCCTCCTGCGCTTCTTCTGGCTGCGCGCATTTGCCTGCTGATCAGGCGTGTCCTCCGCGTCCGGCTGCCACTTGCCCAGCAGTCCCAGAAACAGTATGTTCAGGAAAACGCCCTCCGTGTTGATGCACAGGAAATACAGCAGGAAAACGCCCAGCACATACAGCAGCCGCGCCTTGGCAAATTTGGTGCGGATACCGCGGTACGTCAGCCACAGCCAAACTGCCGGGAGAATCAACCCTGTATCCATGACGAAGGCGGCAAAGCCGTTGGAAATGTTCTGCACCCTGTGTTCCAGCAGGATTTCCGCCTTTCGCTCCGAGAAAACGCCCTGCCCCGCAATGGGGGATTCCAGCCCGATTTCAAAGCCGCTGAAGGTGTCGTTCCACCGCGTGTAGAACGAACCGCCGGAATTTCGTCCGACAATCTTGCGTTCCACCACGCCCGTGACGGACTCGATGACAAACAGCAAAATCAGCCCAATGAACGCCGCCATCTTGATGCTGCGCGCCATTTTCCCGCCCTTTTTGCGGAATGCCACCGTCAGCAGCACAACGCCCAGACAAATAAAGCCTGTTGTGGACAGCGTGCTGAGGATGGTGACGATCAGCAGCGCAATTGCCCAGCAGTATTTCTTCTTGCTCATGCCCATGCGCGTTTCGTCGCTCATCAGGAACAGCAGCGCGAAGTTCAGGAAAATCTGGTGGCTGCCCGGCTCGTTGAACATACCCGCGTTGCGGTGGAAAACCGGGATGTTCAGCCAGCCTAAGGTAAAATAAGGCGTCAGATAAAATCCGTTGACGCTGGAAACTTCGTAGTGCAGCAGCGGCAGCGGCAGCGACAGCAAATCGCCGATGACGAAGGAAATCAGGCTGATGACCGCCTCTGCCAGCATGACTTTGGTATACAGCCGCATATACGTCCGATACCCGATGCAGCTTTGCAGAACCAGCACATAGCCGATGTTGCACAGCCAAATGACAATATCGTTGATGTGGATGCCGTTCTGCGGGTTGACGAAGCTCGTCAGCAGCAGCGCCGCCGTCAGCAGCAGCGTCAGGCGTATGTTCTGGGCGCTGATTTTCGGATGATGCGCCCGCGTCAGCAGCAGAATCGACGCGATCAGCATGGCTGCCATCAGCGGCATCCGCAGCACCTGAAAATACAGCGAGCCCATGCCCAGCACGCCAATCAGCACGCAGAGTGCATCCACATGGTTCCTTGTGATTCGGATTTTCATCGTGCAATCTCCGTATAAATCTGATGCAGTATCTCCAGATTCTTCTGCGCATCATGCGTTTTTCCGGCATGTTCTCGCCCGGCGCGCGCCATCTGCGCCGCTTTTTCCGGATGCGCGAACATCTCGCAGATATCATATGCCAGCAAATGCGGGTCGTCTGCCGGATAAATCAGCCCTTCCACGCCGTGCGTCATCAGACAGCGCACGCCGCCGACATCCGACGCAATGCACGGTACGCCAAGCAGCATCGCCTCGCCCAGCGAATTGGGGGAGTTTTCAATGCTCGACGGCAGCACAAACACCTGACTTTTTAGATACCGCTCCTTCATTTGCTGTGCATTCAGGCTTCCGGTAAAAACAACATGGTCGTAGAGGTCGCTTTCGCGCAGCAGACGATGGATGTACCGTTCATAGGCATTGCGCGCAAGCGGCGGAATGCGCCCATAGTCCTTGCGCCCCACATAGAGCTTGACATCGGGATAGCGCTTGCGGACAATCGCCAGCGCCTGCAATAGCAGATGCAGCCCCTTGAGCGGCACATGCGCCTGACTGCAGAAGATGCTGTGCGGCTCGCAGCTGTCCAGCGACCATTCGCCGGTGTAGAACTCGTCCCGCAGCGTTTCGTTGTTGAAATGATAGGCCGCCTGCGGGGCAAGCTCCGCCATGCAGGCAGCATCCCAGTCGGTGCGCCCGATAACGTGCTGCACCCTGCGCAGGGCTTCCTGTTCATACTGCCCGACGCGGCGGTAGATTGCTTCCTGCCGGACGATATTGCCCTTCACCAAATCCTTCAGCGTGTGCCCGTGGCAGACGTGTTCCGGCAGATAAGCGCGATAATGCTCCGCGTATATGGACAGAAGCCCCTGAATGGAAATTACAATCCGCTCGCGCATCCCCAGGTGTTCCGCCGCATCAACCATGGCCAGCGTGTGCTGATTTTCCGTGCCCCAGAGGTGAATGACATCCGGTTGCTCTTTGCGCAGGATTTCCTCCAGCTGCCGGGTGTAGGCTTCGCCGCACCGCTGCGTAGGGCGTGTGGGGTTGACAAGCCCGTAATAGCGGTAGCCGTCCACTTCGCCCGTCAGCGCTTTCGGCGCGTCAAACACATACGTCAGCGCCACATCCGGCAGCTGCGTCAGCCGCCGCGACAGCCCGACCAGCCAGCCCACGATATACACCGGGGGAAGCGATTCTTTTTCCGCAATGGCAGGGAGGATAATATTCCCCATCCACATGACCTTCACGCTTCAACCCCTCCTTTCACTTTGCGCTGTGCGGCATGGTTATTCCACCGCGCCCCGCGTCAGAAAATCCCGCAGCTTTTCCCGCTCCTGCGCCTGCGATTGGCAGTAGCGCGCAATGTTGCGCACATAGCGGTCATGCACGGCTTCATCCAGCAGCTTTCCAGGCGCAAAATCCGCCATGCGGGATACCGTTTTGCCCAATTCGTTTGCTTCCACCATTTGCAGTGTTCCGCAGCGGCTGCCCACAATCGGCACGCCCCGGAAGAGAATATCGAATACAACGCCGCTGCTGTGCAGGGAGTAATTCTCCGAATAGTTTAGGATGCAGTAACGGCATTGGCGAATCGCCTCGTCATACGCCGCTTCGGACAGGTATTCCAGCCGCAGCTCGATGTTCTTCGCCCCCGCGCAGACTGCCCGCAGCTCCGCCTCCAGCGGCGCTTCCTGCACCCGACCCGCAATCAGCACCCGATACGGCGTGTTCCGCAGCTGCTTTGCCGCCTCAACAACGCCCTTGTCCGACGTAATCAGCCCGACCATGCCGAAATCATAGCGCTTCTGCGCATACGGCACAGGCGGCTGCATCGTTCCTGTGCTGATGTAATCGGATACGACGCACATCGGCCGCCCATACGCCGCGCCAATGGCTGCATTGGGGCAGATAACGCCGCTGATTTTCCGCCTGCACAGCGCATACAGCCCCCGTTTCAGCACCGAATTGACGCCGTCGGCGCTGTACTGGATGGCGTAGACCCGCGTTTCTTTCTTCTTGAACAGTGCAAGCCCCAGATACGCTGTTGCGACGGCACTGCACTGGAGGACAATCACGTCATCCTGCGCTTCCCGAAGCAGCGCGCGCACGTTCTGGAACACGGCGCGTTTGTTGCGCGCCGCCGAACTGCCCACGATGTAATCATGCGGCAGACGAATCAGCTTGTTCCCGAAGCGGTCGCCGTACACCGGCCCGCCCGCAATGCGCACATCCATCTCCGCGCCGAACAGGTCAAGATAATTCTGCGCGACGGTGAAATAATGCCCAGCGGCAATGCCGTCCGTGCTGGTGCTCCGTACATCTGCCACAATCAGCCGCATGATGGTTCGTTCCTTTCGCCGCTTTTCTGCATCGCCTTGCTGTAAATCGCCATCAGCTGACGATAATTTGCTTCCGCCGTGAAATTCTCCTGATACGTTTTCAGCGCGCCTTCGCTGACAGATTCCGCGTGCTGCAGCCGGTTGAGCGTCTGTGCCAGCTGCTCCGCCGAGTCCGCCGGAAACTTGAAGCCCGTCACGCCGTCCGAAATCAGGGAACCCGCGTTGCCTAAATCCGAGCAAATCACCGGCGTGGCGGCGCTGAAGGCTTCCACAATCGTCATCGGGAAGCCTTCATACCACTGCGTTGGCAGAATCAGCGCCTTGGACTGCCCCATCAGCGCCCGTGCCGCCGAATTTGGCACAAAGCCGCGCAGCTCCACCTGCTTCAGCTTTTCCCGCGTCAGATATTCGCGGCACCATGCTTCCTCAGGCCCTGTACCGCAGATGATCAGCTTCATGCCCCCGCCTGAACGCTCGTAGCGCGCCCACGCTTCCAGCAGCAGCCGGATGCCCTTGAGCGCATCCAGCCGACCGATGTACACCACCTGATTTTCGCGCGCCGCGTATGGCACAATCGTCTCCGGCGGTTCCACAAAGTTCGGCTTTACGGACACGTTTTTCGGCGGAATCTGCTTAAGCGCCAGCAGCTTCTGCCGGTTGAAGTCCGTCAGGGTGATGTAATGCAGGCGGCTGTACGTTTTGAGGGCGCGGTGCAAACGTG
>OFSD01001849.1_pt1 | contig 14379 bp, 9 predicted proteins | sample 1543191 | NCBI WGS metagenome assembly OFSD01 (sample SAMN04209221, study PRJEB22552) | human gut metagenome | biome: gut; material: feces | host: Homo sapiens | place: USA: Oklahoma
CTGGAACGCGAAGAAATCGCGGCCCACATGGTTGAACACGCCGTCCACGATGACCCGCTGCCCGCGGGCATGGCAGGCCGCCACAAAAGCCTTGAACTCCTCGTTGGTGCCAAGGCGGCGGTCCACCAGACGGTAGTCGATGGTATCATAACCGTGGGAGCCGCTCTCAAACAGCGGGCCGATGTAGATGGCTGTACAGCCCAGCTTTGCCGCATGGGCTGCCCATGCTTCCAGCTTTGCAAAAGCGCCCGGGGTGGGCTGACCGTCGTTTTCGTGCGCACAGCCGCACAGCCCCAGCGGATAGATGTGATAAAATACTGCTTCGTCATACCAAGCCATGATCATTCGCTCCCATTCTATTGCTCTAAAAAGTTGCACCGCCCGCAAGGCGGCAGCAACAGTATACCACACCCTCTGGCAAATATGTGTATTTTTGCCGATTTTTGTCAAGATTCGCTAAGATTATCGGCTACTGTGCCGGTAAAAAAGCGTTTTTCTTGGATAGTTTGCCCAAACAGCCTTGTATCAACCGGCGCACACCGCCGGTCAACATAGAGAAGTAAGGAGATCTTTGCATGAATTACCCTGTGATCCCCCGCGCGTTTTTCAATGGCGACTGCTTCGATGCCTACCGCATTCTGGGTGCGCACCCCTGCACCGACCCAAACGGCGCCGAGGGCTGGCGTTTTGCCGTATGGGCACCCGGTGCCACCGCCGTGGAGGTGTGCGGCGGCTTTGACGGCTGGGAGCGCGGCGTACCCATGGAAAAAGCCGATACCGGCGTGTGGAGCGCTTTTATCCCCGGCCTTGCGGAAGGAGATCTGTACAAATACCGCGTGCATGGCGCGGACGGCAGCGCCGTGATGCGCAGCGACCCCTACGCCTTTGCCACCGAGCTGCGCCCCGGCACCGCCAGCAAACTGACAAAGCTGGATTTCACCTTTGACGACACCGCGTGGATGGAGCGGCGGGACAAATGCCGCAACCGCCCGCTGAACATCTACGAGCTGCACGCCGGCAGCTGGAAGCATAAGCCCGGCGCAACCCGGCCGGACGGCTCGGACGGGTGGTACAACTACGAGGAGCTGGCGCGGGAGCTGATCCCGTGGCTGCTGGAGCACCACTTTACCCATGTGGAGCTGCTGCCGCTGGCAGAACACCCCTTTGACGGCAGCTGGGGCTACCAGACCACCGGCTACTTCTCGGTGACCAGCCGCTACGGCACCCCCGCCCAGTTTGCGGGCTTTGTCAACGCCTGCCACCGCATGGGCATCGGCGTCATCATGGACTTTGTGCCGGTGCACTTTGCCGCCAACGCCGACGCACTGGCAAAGTTTGACGGCACCTACCTATACGAGTACGACAGCGACGTGGGACAGAGCGAGTGGGGCACCTGCAACTTCAACTACTACCGCCGGGAGGTGTGCAGCTTTCTGAGCAGCGCCGCCGGGCTGTGGATGGACGTGTACCACTGCGACGGCATCCGCATGGACGCCATCTCCCGGGCCCTGTACTGGCAGGGCGACCCCAACCGCGGCGTAAATCAGGGCGCGGTGAACTTTTTGCGCAGCCTGAACCACGGGCTGAACGAGCGCTGGCCCACCGGCATCTACATGGCGGAGGATTCCACCAACTTCCTCAAGGTGACCGCCCCCACCCGCTACGAGGGCGTGGGCTTTGACTACAAGTGGGATATGGGCTGGATGCACGACACGCTGGACTACTTTGCCACCCCCTTCGGCGAGCGCCCGGGCTGCTACGGCAAGCTGCTGTTCAGTATGCACTACTTCTACAACGAGCTGTATCTGCTGGCGCTGAGCCACGATGAGGTGGTGCACGGCAAAAAGACCATCATTGATAAGCTGTGGGGCAGCTACGCGGAAAAGTGCGCCCAGCTGCGCACCCTGTATTTTTATATGTACACCCATCCCGGCAAAAAGCTGAACTTTATGGGCAACGAGCTGGCACATTTCCGGGAGTGGGACGAAAAGCGGGAGCTGGACTGGAATCTGCTGGAATACCCCTTCCACGATGCCTTCCAGAAGTACTTTGCCGCCCTTTGCCGCACCTACGCCTCCGAGCCTGCTTTGTATGACGGCGAGTACAACCCGGACTGCTTTGAGTGGGTGGCAAGCGAAAGCTGTGCCGAGGGCGTGTACGCATGGCTGCGCAAGGGGCGCGGGCAGAACCTGCTCTGCGTGATGAACACGCAGGACCACGCCCACAAAAAGTTCCCCCTGTACCTCAAGTTCCCCTGCAGCGCAGAGCTGGTGCTGGACACCGAGGCCGGCACTTGGGGCGGCGTACACAAGGCGCACCGCAAGCAGAGCTTCCACACCACCGACGGCGGCGTGTTCGGCAGGGACTACACCCTGACGCTGGACCTGCCCGCCATGGGCAGCTATCTGCTGCGGCTGTCCCCGGAAGCCCCGAACCCGGACGCCGCCCGCCTGAGCGCCAACAGGGCGCTGGCGCAAAAGCGCAAGGCGGCAAAGGCTGCTAAGACCGCCGCGGAAGTTTCCGGTAAGTAATATTTACGCAAAAATGTCCCGTCTGCTTTGAAAGCGGCGGGACATTCTGCATTTTTCACCGCCGGGGTGCTGGACAGTGCCATGGGGAGTTGTTATACTGTAAGGTGTGAAATTTTGCAAGGAGGGTCCTATTCCATGTCCGAACCCATTACGAAGCCCCGCGTTTCCGCTGCGGCGAAAATCGTGCTGGTGCTGGCGGCAGCAGCGGTGCTGCTGGCCGTTTTTGCGCTGGCTGCGCCCGGCAGCAAATTCTTTTTTCCGCTGGTGAGCCTGTGGTGCAACCTTGCCCTGTTTGCCTGTGTGCTGCTGGTGCTGCGGGTGGCGGGAATCAAATTTGATCTCTTCCACAAGGCGGTGCTCGTCGGCCTGTGGGCGGCGGCGCTGGTCTACTTTTTCTGGGCGCTTGGCCGCCGCAGCTTTGTGTATATCTGGGATTATGTCAACTATATCAACAAACAGTACTGGGCCGAAGCCGCCTTTCTGCAAGGCCCGGCGGCGGGCTTCCAGTTCATCTTCGGCTCCTTTGCCGAGGACTACACCAACTTCATCACCCTGTTTCTGGAGTTTCCCTTCTGCCTGAGCGACCGCACCGGCGACAGCTTTGCCTTCTGTCAGGTGTTCAGCATCCTGCCCATGCTGCTGGTGCTGCTGGCAGGGCTTACCATCAAGGTGGGGCAGATGCTGCGGGTGAAAAACCGCTTCTGGTACTTCCTCATCGGCATGACCTGGATGGTCACCTACCCGTGGCTGCGCATGAGCGCCATGCTCAGCCAGCCGGACTGGTTCGGCCTCATCTTCGGCTTCAGCATTCTGCTGCTCACGCTGGACTTCCGGTTTGAAAAGCTGGAGCCGGTGCGCTTTTGCCTGCTGTTTGCCGCCACGGCAGCCATCATCCTTTCCCGCCGGTGGTACTTATATTTTGTGGTGGGCTACTACTTTGCCTACGCGGTGCTGGTGCTGGTAAGCAGCGCGCGCACCGCCCGCGCCGGGCAGAAAAAGCAGGCGCTTTTGCAGGTGCGCAACCTCGTGCTGTTCGGCCTGATGAGCATGGTGGCCATGCTGATCCTGCTGTGGCCGATGGTCAGCCGCATCCTCGCTTACAGCTACGCCGAGCGCTATTCCTACTATAACGGCGGCGGCTTTGTGGCCGAGATCAGCCTGCAGTTCTGGCGCATGGGTCTGATGAACCTTGTGCTCGTGGGCATGGGGCTGTGGTTCAGCCTGAAAAAGCGCAAAATGCCCGCGCTGCCCTGCCTTGCCGGGCTGGAGATCCTGCTGAGCATGCTGCTGTTCACCCGCATCCAGAACACCGGCTCCCACCAGATGCTGCTGTTCCTCCCGGGGTGGTTTCTCCTGTTTTTGCTGGGCGCAGCGGCGCTGGCCGAGGGCATCAGCCGCTTCCGGGCGGCAAAGGTCGTGTTCTGGGTGTTCACCCTCGTGTTTGCCACCTCGGTGCGCTGCTCTCCCCTGACCACCATTGCCTTGCCGGGCTTTCTGGTGGATCACTTCCCGCTGGCAGTCACCGAGGAGTTCGTCCGGCTGGACAAGCTGATCTATGACCGCAAGGATCTGCCGCAGATCAAGGCCATTGCCAACTGGATCGACACCCACTGCGCCGAGGGCGAGATCAGCTACATGATCCCCCACGATATGCTGTACTGCCCGGATCACTTCAAGAACTGCCAGCTGCCCGCAACCCCCATCAACGATAAGCTGGCCTTCGGCTTCTCGGTGCCGGGCACCCACAACTTCCCCATGCAGTTCTTCGAGGCCAAATATGTCCTTACCGCCGACCCCTTCCCCCAGACCTTTGTGGGCAACGGCGAGATGTCCCACAAGCTGAACGAGAGGTTCCTTGCGGTGCGGGACGAGTACTTTGCGCTGGAGGCCACCTTTGATATGGGCAACGGCACCACCTTTACCATCTGGCGGCGCACCGTGGCCCCCACCCGCGCCGAGGTGGAGTATTACCTGAGCGCCTTTAAGGAAGAAGATGCCCAGTATCCGGAGATGTTCTCCCAGATCGCAGAAAGCTGGCTGGCCGCCCGCGGGCTGTAACGCCGCTTTTGTAAAAAGGAGTGTTCGACTATGGAACAAACTGCAAACACCATGCCCGCTGCCACTTTGGGGCAGTACAAGGGGCTTGCCTTCACCCGCCGGGTGCGCCCGGTATCGGATAAGGCCGTAGAGGCGGATATCGGCAATCTGGCGCGGGTCCACGCGCCCTTTGTGCCCACTGACGCGCCCGCCGCCCGCGGGATGCGCATCACGCTGGATTTCGAGGGCTTTCTCGCGGGTGCGCCCATCCCGGACAGCCGGATGGAAGCCGTGACCGTGGTGCTGGGCACCGGGCAGCTGATGCCCGCCGCAGAAGAAGCCGTGTACGGTCACTGCGCGGGCGAGACTTTCCGGTTCGACTTCACCTACCCCGCCGACTTCCGGGTGCCGGAGCTTTCCGGCAAGACCGCGCAGTTTGAGATCTGCCTGCACACGGTAGAGCGCAAGCAGGTGCCCCCGGTGGACGATGCCCTTGCAAAATCGCTGGGCTATGCGGACTTGGAGGCCCTGCGGGAGAGTCTGCGGGAGAAAAAACGCCTTTCCCACGAAGCCAACGCCGACCGTATTGCCGGGGCGGCGCTGCTGGATATGGCAGGCGCGAACCTGACCGTGGAGCTGCCTGCAGAGCTGCTGGCACAGAACGCCGAATACCAGATGACCCAGCTGCGCCAGCGGCTGCGCAAGAGCCAGATGACCATGGAGCTCTACTGCAAGAGCGCCGGGCTGACCCCGGAGCAGGTGCGGGAGGGCTACCGCAGGGAAGCCGAGCGCCAACTGCGGGCCATGCTGGCGGTGCGCGCTATCGCCGAAGCCGAAAAGATCACCGTGACCCAGCAGGAGGTGGACGCCGAGATCGCCCGCCTTTCCAAGCTGCACGACACCCCGGAAGAAGAGATCCGCAAGGTGCTCAGCCGGGACGCCATCGCCGCCGCCGTGACCAACCAGAAGGTGCAGCGTTTCCTGCTCGACCACGCCGCCCTTACCTCTATTGTGGAAAAGGAGTAAGACCATGGGCTTTTTTACCAGAACTGCAATGGATGCCCTGATGAAGACCAGCCATCCCGAGATCAACCGCCGCCAGTGCTGGAATTTGCACCCCCACCGCAAGCCCTGCACCACCTGCAAGGACATCTGCCCCTATGGCGAGGAGATCTTTACCCGCCCGAACCTCGTCAAGGACTGGGACCCCTGCACCGACTGCGGGCTGTGTGTTTCCGCCTGCCGCAGCGGCTGCATTGCGCCTTCGCCCGAGCAGGTGCAGCGGGATACCGCCGCGGCGGACACCGACAACGATACCATCTGGATCGGCTGTGAAAAGTCCAGCCGCAAGAACACCGTGGTGCGCAGCTGCATCTGTGCCCTCTCGTGGGAGGCGCTGGCGTATCTGGCGCTGAACAAAAAGATCGTGCTGGACCTGACCCCCTGCGGGCAGTGCGAGAACGACCTTTGCGCCGAGCAGCTGCGCCGCGAACTGACCCGCCTTGTGGACTTTTTCGGTCAGCCGATGTTTGAAGCGCGGTTCTCGCTGGCGTATGAGGAAAAGGAGTACCCCTACCATGTGCAGGAGCTGACCCGCCGCGAGATGCTGGAACAGGTGAGCCACGGCTCCAAGAGCGGCACCAAAAAGCTGCTGCAGATGCTGCCCGGCCTGCGCAGCGAGGAGGACAGCGGGGTGGACTTCCGCCTGCTGCTGCACCAGCGCACAAAGCAGCTGAAAGCCGCCATGGAAACGCCCCTGCAGTACGGCTACTATATGCCAAAGTTCACCGACAACTGCTTTGGCTGCGGCCGGTGCGAGAAAGCCTGCCGCGCCAATGCTTTGAAGTTTGAGGAGATGCCCAACGGCCAGACCCGCATGGTGCTTACCCCGTGGAAGTGCAGCGAGTGCGGCGTGTGCATGAACGTATGCTCCAACAAGGGCTTTGACGGCATGAAGCTGTACCAGCTTACCACCCTTGGCCCCGTGGTACTGCACAAGTGCACCAAGACCCTGTGCAAGCAGTGCGGCAAGCCCATTGCCCCGGACAGCGCCGAGGGTCTGTGCTCGGTGTGCCGCATCAAGGCGCGCACCCTGAAACGGCAGGAGGAAGCACGTCAGCGCGCCGAGCAGCTGAAGGCCGAGCGCGCCGCCAAGGCCGCCGAGGAGGCCGCCAAGGCAGCGGAAAACGCCGCCGGAACCGCTGTGGAAGCCGCCCCGACCGTGGAGACTGCCGCAGCCCAGACCGCAGAGACCGCTGCCGCCCTGCCGGAGACCATCCCTGCCGGGCAGAGCGCTGCCCCTGCCAATGTAACTGCACCTGCTCTCGGAGAGCCGGTCTCCGAATGATGATAAAGAAAGGTCTGATCCTATGATGGAAGATGACAAGGAGCCGGTCTACGCCTCCAAGGCAAAGCCATGGCTGAAATATTATGACGAAAAGTACATCCACCAATCCGTGCCGGAGTGCTCGGCCTTTGCGCTGGTCTGCCGCAACAACGAGCGGCATCTGGGCGACACCGCGCTGGAATACTACGGCCGCAAGTTCAGCTACGCCGACCTGATCGTGCAGATAAAAAAGACCGCCGCCGCCCTGCAGGCGCTGGGGGTGAAAAAGGGCGATATCATCACGGTGGTCAGCGTGATGACCCCGGAGGTGGTCTACACCTTCTACGCCGCCGACCTGCTGGGCGCTACCCTGAATCTGGTAGACCCCCGGTACAGCGCCGAGGGCATCCGGGAGTACATCGAGGAGGTGGAGTCCCGCCTGCTGATCTGCCTGAACGTGGTGTACCCCCGCTGCCAGCAGGCCGCAAAGCGCACCAGCGTGGAGCGGGTGGTGGTGCTCAGCCCCGCCGACAGTCTGCCGTTGGCCAAAGCCGTGGGCTACAAGCTGACAGAGCCGGATAAAAACCGCTACGCCTCCAACGTGCTGCGCTGGAAGGCTTTTATCGCCGCGGGCAAAGGGTACAGCCCCGCCGCCGCTCCCTACGACCCCCAGCACACCTGCGTGGTGGTGCACACCGGCGGCACCACCGGCTCGCCCAAGGGCGTTATGCTGACCGACTACTGCTTCAACGCCCTTGCACAGGAGTTTGCCGCCCAGAGCCGTCTGTTCCACCGCGGGCAGAAGCTGCTGAACGTGATGCCCCCCTTCATCGCCTACGGTTACAGCTGTGGCATCCATATGCCGCTGGTCATGGGGCTGCATATCATCATCATCCCCAATCTGGACCCGGATAAGCTGGGCGCACTGGTGTGGAAGTACAAGCCCGCGCACATGTTCGGCGTGCCCACCCACTACCAGCAGCTTGCCGCCGACCCGCTGCTGAAAAACAAAGACCTCTCCTTCATCCGCAACTACGCCGCCGGAGGCGATTCCCTCTCGCTGGGCGCGGAGCAGACGGTGAACCGGTTCCTCAAAGCCCACGGGGTGGAGTACCCGCTGGCAAAGGGCTACGGCATGACCGAGGTATCCTCGGCTGCCACCATCGCCGCCGGCAACGTGACAAAGCCCGGCAGCGTGGGCATCCCCATGGTCAACACGGTGGTCTCCATCTTCGAGCCGGGCACCGAGACCGAGCTGCCCATCGGTCAGCGCGGCGAGATCTGCATCTGCACCCCCACCGCCATGAAGGGCTACTACAACAAGCCCGAGGAGACCGCCTACCTGCTGCGCCGCCACGCGGACGGCCAGCTGTGGGCGCACACCGGCGATATCGGCTATATGGACGAGGACGGCTTTGTGTATCTGGACGCCCGCATCAAGCGCATCATCATCCGGCACGACGGCTTCAAGGTGTTCCCCTCCATGATCGAAAACGTCATCAGCCGCCACCCCGCCGTGCACCAGTGCTGCGTGGTGGGCTGCGCCGATACCGACCACACCCAGGGACGGCTGCCCTTCGTTTTTGTGGTGCTGGAGCCTGCCGCCACCGGCAAAAAGCGCCAGATCCTGCGGGAGCTGCGCCAGCTGTGCCGCGAGGAGCTGCCGGAGTATGTGCAGCCCGCCGCCTCGGCCTATAAGATCATTCCCGAAATGCCCCTGACCCCCGCCGGTAAGGCCGACTACCGTAAGCTGGAAGAAGAGGTGGGGTAAACCCGTCTGCCTTTAAGAAAGAAGGAATCATCCATGAACCATCCCCGTTTTACCGCATGGCTGTGCAGCGCCGCTGCGCTGGTGCTGCTGGCTGTGCCTGCCTTTGCCCAGCAGCCCGACGCCCTGCCGCCGGAACAGACCGTCCCCGCCGCGCAGGAGCAGCCTGCCGAGGCAGCTGCCCCGGACGCGGAAGCCCCCGCTGCGGACACCCCTGCTGCCGATCCTCAGCGCACCTATGTGGCGCTGGGCGACAGCATCGTTTCCGGCGTGGGTCTGCCGGATTTCAAGTACACCGAAGCCGCCATCGGCATAGACGCGGCCCCAAACTTCGAGGGCTACCCGGAGCAGTGCTATGTTTCGCTGGTGGGCAAAGGCCTTGGGCTGGACCGTCAGCACGCCATCAACCTTGGCCTGCCCGGGCTGACCACCGGCGACCTTGCGGATATGCTGCACACCGGCGCAATGCCCCAGATGAACCAGCAGGCGGGCACCTACTACGTCTACCCCCAGATGCTGGACTACCTCAAGCGCGCGGATGTCATCAGCGTGCAGATCGGCTCCAACGATGCGCTGGTGCCCGCCCTTGTGGCGCTGGGCAACGCCACCAACTGGAAGAGCGAGCAGCTGGTAGCCACCATGGTCAGCGGCGTGCTGCGCGAGCCCAGCTTTGAGAACCTGCAGCGGCTGAACAGCGACCTTTCCCGTCTGCGGCTGACAAGGGAAGAAAAACAGGCCACCACCCAACTGCTGCTGGGCGGCGGCACGGACGCCATCTGCGAGCAGGCGTATCAGGAAGCCGCCGTCAACATGCCGCAGGTGGTGGCGCAGCTGCGGGCGCTGAACCCGGACGCGCAAATTATACTTTTGGGCTACACCAACCCTGTGCCCCTGCTGCCGGAGTGGACACAGCTGTTCCGGCGGCTGAATGCCCTTAGCAAGAGCCTTGCCGCCCAGAACGAGAATGTGACCTATGTGCCCATCCCCTTTGCCATGACCGCCGCCGACGCCCACCCCACCGTGAGCGGGCATAAGTACATCGCCAACCGCATCCTGCGGGCGATCAAAAAATAACCACAACGCACAATGCCGGGCAGCCTGCAAGCTGTCCGGCATTTGCATTTTCACGGGGAGGGGGCAGCAAGGCTAATAGGTGCTGCCCCTCATCCGGCGCTACGCGCCACCTTCCCCCGGCGGGTGAAGGCTTCAGCGATGGCGGGAAACTTTGCGGCAGCACCAAAAGGCGTCCCCTTGGGGGAGCTGGCTTTGCGCAGCAAAGACTGAGGGGGTATCCCCGGGAGCTGGCAAAGCCGTCAGGCTTTGACGGAGGGAGTCTCCTCCTCTTCCACCATCCGCTCATAGTCGGCGGTAAAAAGGCGCTGGGGCAAAGCGCTGGTCATGGCAAGGGCGGCGTTCCACTGCTCCTCGTCCGTCAGCTCCCCGCTCACCGGCGGAAAGTGCGCCAGAATGGCGTCCAGCTCCTGCTGCACCCGCTTTGCCACCCAGATGCCGCGGTCGGTCAGGTAAATTTTACCGTAGTACTCCTTTACGATCATGCCCTGCTCCATGAGCAGGTTCAAAATGCGCACCACCGAGGGTTTTGTCACCCCCAGCTTTTCCGCAATGCTGCGGGAGCTGATGTCCAGATGGGTGCGGCTTACCTCGTAGATGGCCAGCAGATAGCGCAGATGCGCTGCGGTCAGCTGCATACCGGTCACTCTCCTTTTTACGCGCCGGGGCCTGCCCGGTGTTATCATAAGCTAACTTTATTTCACTTAAAAAAGGAGCGCGAGCCGAGAGTTTCAGCCCGCGCTCCTTGCGGTTCAGTGTTTAGTGGCAGCCCTTGCAGTGGCTGCAATCGCCGCCGCAGCTGCAGCCGCCGCCGTGCTTGTGGGTGTGCCATACGACCCAGCCCAGCGCGCCGAACACCAGCGCTGCCACGATGATGGTGGGCAGATTAAAGTTTGTAGCAATAAATTCCATCATACAGCATACACCCTTTCGTTTCTATCAGATACGGGAAGTATCCAGCTTTACTTCGTTGTTGTCGGCGTACTTGTTGGGGCGCACCATCAGGTAAATAAACGCTGCCAGCACCACAACAGCCACCACGGTGAACAGGCCAAAGTGCACCTCGCCGGTGATAAGGCCGCCCAGCTGATACACCATCAGCGCTGCGCAGTAGGCCAGTACGCACATATAGCCGATGGCAAAGGCCGTCCACTTGCCGTTGTTCATCTCGCGCTTGATGGCACCCATTGCAGCAAAGCAGGGGGCGCACAGCAGGTTGAAGATCATGAAGGCGTAAGCGGACAGAGCGGTGTAGTCCTGTGCGACCGCTGCCCAGATCTCGTCGCCGTTCTCGGAAAGCTCGCCGCCGAAGTGGTACAGCACGCCAAAGGTGCCCACCACATTCTCCTTGGCGATCAGGCCGGTAACGGACGCCACAGTGGCCTTCCAGTTGCCGAAGCCCAGAGGTGCAAAGATCCATGCGACCTTGGTGGCGACGATGGCGAGGATGGAGTTGTCCTGATCCTCGATCATGCCAAAGGCACCGTTCTCAAAGCCGAAGCCCTGTGCAAACCACAGGATGACGGTGGCGAGCAAAATCACAGTGCCTGCGCGCTTGATGAAGGACCAGCCGCGCTCCCAGGTTGCCCGCAGCACGTTGCCCCATGCGGGCACATGGTAGGCGGGCAGCTCCATGACGAAGGGGGCGGGGTCGCCCGCAAAGGCCTTGGTCTTTTTCAGCATGATGCCGGAGCAGATGATGGCTGCCATGCCGATGAAGTAGGCAGACACTGCCACCAGCGAAGAGCCGCCGAACATTGCACCGGCGATCAGGCCGATGATGGGCATTTTTGCGCCGCAGGGGATGAAACAGGTGGTCATGATGGTCATGCGGCGGTCACGCTCGTTCTCGATGGTACGGCTTGCCATAACGCCCGGCACGCCGCAGCCGGTGCCCACCAGCACCGGGATAAAGCTCTTGCCGGAAAGGCCGAACTTGCGGAAGATACGGTCCATGATAAAGGCCACGCGGGACATATAGCCCACGTCCTCCAGGATGGACAGCAGGAAGAACAGCACCAGCATCTGGGGCACAAAGCCCAGCACCGCGCCCACACCGGCCACGATGCCGTCCATGATCAGGCCGTACAGCCAGCCCGCCACGCCGATGCTTTCCAAAAAGCCGCCCAGCGCGTTCGGCACGATCTCGCCAAACAGCACATCATTGGTCCAGTCGGTGGCAAAGGTGCCCAGCGCCCAGCCGCCGTCCGCAATGGATTTGCCCATGGACAGGGAGTACATCAGGTACATCACCACTGCAAAGATGGGCAGTGCCAGCACGCGGTTGGTAACGATCCGGTCGATCTTATCGGAAACGGTCAGGTGCTCGGTGCGGGCCTTCTTCTTGACTGCCTTGTGCACCACGGTGTTGATGTATGCATAGCGCTGGTTGGTGATGATGCTCTCGGCGTCATCGTCCATTTCTTTTTCGCAGTCCTGAATGTGCTCGTCGATGTGGTCCACCAGTGCCTTGTCGAGCCCCAGCTCTGCCAGCACCTTCTCGTCCCGCTCGAACAGCTTTACGGCGTACCAGCGCAGGAAACGGTCGTCCACCTTGCCCTGAATGCTCTCCTCAATGTGGGCAATGGCGTGCTCCACGCTGCCGGTGAACACATGGGGCAGCTCGCCGGTCTTGCCGGCCTTGGCAGCTGCCACCGCAGCCTTTGCGGCGGCCTCGGTGCCCTCGCCCTTCAATGCGCTGATCTCCACAGCCTGACAGCCCAGCTCTGCGCTCAGCTTCTTCAGGTCGATCTTATCGCCGTTCTTGCGCACCAGATCGATCATGTTCACAGCCATCACCACCGGGATGCCCAGCTCGATGAGCTGGGTGGTCAGGTAGAGGTTGCGCTCGATGTTGGTGCCGTCGATGATATCGATGATGGCGTCGGGGTGCTCATCCAGGATAAACTGGCGGCTTACGATCTCCTCGCCCGTGTACGGCGACAGAGAGTAAATGCCGGGCAGATCAGTGACGCTCGCCTCGGGGTGATTGCGGATGGCGCCATCTTTGCGGTCGACCGTCACGCCAGGAAAGTTACCGACATGTTGGTTGGAGCCCGTCAGCTGGTTGAACAGCGTGGTCTTGCCGCAGTTTTGGTTGCCGGCGAGGGCAAAATGCAGCGGTGCGCCCTCGGGCACGGCCGTCTTTGCCGCGCGGGGCGAATACGTCCCCTCGCCGAGTGCCGGATGCTCCGTCGTGCCGATTGCGGCGTTAGCGCGCGGACCCGTATCGGTGTCGTGAATGCCCACGAGCTCGATGCGAGCGGCATCGTCCTTGCGCAGCGTCAACTCGTAGCCGCGTAGGCGAATCTCGAGCGGGTCGCCCATGGGGGCGTACTTCATCATGGTGACTTCGGTGCCCGGCGTTAGGCCCATGTCCAAAATATGCTGTCGGAGTGCCTGGTCGTCCGATGCCACCGATGCGACAACGGCATCCTTTCCAATCTCGAGTGTATCGAGTCTCACGTCCGCGTTCCTCCCCCGGCGCCCACAGGGCGTTGCATTTTGTTTACCATGGCTAACCGTTTGCCATGGCTAACCAATTTTAAGCTTACATGATAGCGTGAACACACAATGACGTTCAATCAGCAGATTGGCGCAATGGGGACAGGCAGGAGAGTTCAGGGCCATAGTTTCCCGATGAGGCCTCTCGGGGAAACTACATCCCAGAATTCTGGCTCGAAACGGGATATGGTTTCCCAAACAGGCCTCTTACGGAAAATGCATCCCGGAATCCCCACTCGAAACGGGACGCACTTTCCCAGTCGAGGCCCTATGGGAAACCGTGTCCCACTTTGAAAGGCAAAACTGGGACGCAGTTTCCGGGCGGGGCATCAAAAACAAAGTTGCGGTGGAATAGTTCCTGGATGGGCTGGTTGATGCCCCAGATCGGAACTATTTCACCGCAAGTGATTGAAGGGCTGGGATGCCCGTCCTCTTACAGATGGCGCTCCAGGAAGCGGAAGGCTAGGCGAATCCAAGGGCGGACCGCCACCTGCTTGTCCTCGTTGTCGACCGCGGTGTTGGCGTTGCCGAGCGAAAGGCCGTGACCACCCTGGTCGAAGACGTGCATCTCGCATGCAACGCCCTCCTCGGCCATGCGCTGCGCAAACGGGTAGACCTGCACGATCGGCGCCGTCTTGTCGTCGGACACGCCCCACACAAAGGTCGGTGGCATCTGGCGCGAAACATGCGTGGTGGGGCAGATGTCGGCCAGATGCTCGTCAGTTGCCTCGCCGCCCGTCACCATCGACAGGTAGTCGTTGAGCAAATCGCGCCCCGTCTTGCCGCCCGTCTTGGGCACGCGCAAGTCAATGCGCGGATCGCGCGTCTGCATGTCGCGCACATAGGCAAAGTCGAGCAATGGATAGCCCAGCACCACGGCATCGGGACGAATGTCGTCCGGACGCGCCCCGGCAAGTGCCGCGAAGGGGCCGGTCTTCCACTGTGTTGCCAGCGAGGCGCAAATCATGCCGCCAGCAGAAAAGCCCACGACGCACACGCGCTTGGGGTCGACATGCCACTCGTCAGCGTTGGCGCGCACCGTGGCGACCATCTTGGCAAGATCTGCCTGGGGGTGCGGAAAGCTCACGTCACCCGTAGAACTCGTGACATAGTTGAGCACAAAGGCCTGGTAGCCGTGATCC
>OFSD01001864.1_pt1 | contig 14304 bp, 17 predicted proteins | sample 1543191 | NCBI WGS metagenome assembly OFSD01 (sample SAMN04209221, study PRJEB22552) | human gut metagenome | biome: gut; material: feces | host: Homo sapiens | place: USA: Oklahoma
AGAAGATGATGGAGATCCGGAGCTGAAATGGCAAACGCAGATTTTTCCAGACAACAGAATCAACCCACCGGCGGCTTTGACGCTTCCAGCTATCGCGCTGCAGCGCCCGCCGAGGAGGAAGTGCGGCTGACACCCTTCCAGCAGAAGCTGGCAGGCCTCGAAAAGGCTCTGCCCGCCGCGCTGGGCAAGCAGGCTGTGGCCGTGGCGCTTTGCATCGTGGTGATGCTGGGGTGTTTTGTCGGCTTTGGCGGGGCGAAGCTCCGGGCAAAGTACGACACGGTGAAGAACGGGTTCACCACTGGCGTGGCCGCAGACAGCGGCTATACCCTGAATGAGGAGTTGACCACACGGCTCAACACGGCCGCCAACATCATCACCACGGCGTCCAACACACTGGGTGCCGACAGCACCGAAGTGCAGACGGCACAGGCTGCGCTGGACTCTTTTTCCGCCTGCCTCGGGGCGGTGCAGTCCGATGGTAAGATCCACGCACCGGACTCTCTGAGTGTTTACACCGGCGGCAGGATGCATATGCTCTACCAGTCGAACGAGACGCTTGGCGCAGCCATCGGCCAGCTCTACGCAAAATTGCAGGAGCAGGCCGCAGACCCCATGAAGATGGGCGCAGTGCAGGGGCAGTACAGCCAGTTCAACAGCGCGCAGACCATCATCAGCAACCTACATTATAACGATGCGGTCCAGAGTTACCAGAAAGACGTCGGCGGCTTCCCGGCCAGCGTGCTGGGCAAGCTGTTCGGCATACAGGAGGTTGAACTTTTCGCATGAAGACGATGAAAACACTTTCCCGTCGCATTGCGGCACTGCTTCTTGTCGTGACCGTCGGCATCACGGCGCTGGCACCGGCGGCTTCGGCTGCCAGCATCCAGCTGCCCAGCCTGCCGAAAGATCAATGCGTGGTGGACGACGCCGGTGTGCTGAGCGACAGCACCACCTCGGAGCTCAAGACCCTCAACGCACAGCTCTCTTCCAGCTGCGACGGCGCACAGATCGGCGTGCTGACCGTGGACTACACCGGCAGCGCCACCACCGAGGACTACGCTGCTGAAGCCTTTAACACCTGGGGCATCAGCAGTTCCGGCAAGAACAACGGCGTACTCATCCTGCTGGTGATGCAGTCGGACCAGTACACCGACGGCGACTACTATCTGACCTACGGCGACGGCTTCCGCAGCACCCTGCTGGCCGATCAGGCAAGCTCCCTCGTGCAGACCATGGAGGACGATTTCGCCGCCAAGAAGTACGATGCCGCCGTCCTCACCTGCGCCACCAATGTGGCCAATACCATCGCAGAGGTGTACGGGGTCACTCTGAGCGGCGGGACCATCTATTCCGACGGCTCTGACACCCAGACCACCCGGCCCTCTGTCGAGCCTGTCCCGCCCCAGAAGCACTACTCCATCTGGGAAGGCTTTATCGGCGGCATTTTCTCCATGCTTGCTTATATCATCCTGTTCATCGCAGTTTTCTTTATCTTTATCACCCCTCTCGGCCACTCCTTCGGCTGGTTCTGGGGGCCGTTTGGCTGGTTCGGCGCACGGCGTTGGCACAGAGGCCCGCGCCCTCCCCGCGGCCCTTACGATGACTTCGGCCCCGGCGGTGGTTTCTATGGCGGCCCTCGCGGCCCGAGAGGCCCCCGGGGGCCTCGTCCTCCCCGGGGCGGCGGCTTCGGTGGAAGCGGCTTTGGCGGTATGGGCGGCGGCTCCGGTTTTGGCGGAGCCGGGCGCGGCGGCGGCAGCTTTGGCGGCATGGGCGGCGGCAGCAGCCACGGCGGCGGAGCCGGACGCGGACGCTGATAGTATGACAAAAGGGAAGCCCCATCTGACGGTGGGGCTTCCCTTTTGTCTATTTGTTATTTGATGCAGCTCGAGCAGGGGCTGTAGCCTGCGGCCACAGCTTCATCATAGCTCGAGAACAAAATCTGGTTCTTCTCTGCCGGGAGGTTGGCGCAGCTGGGCAGATGGAACTTTTTGCTGTTCACGTTGCCGATGTACGCCTGCTGGGCCGTGCTGGACGCTGCCGGGTCGGTGGGGTTCAGCTCAGCGTCGGTAGCGAAGTGTTCCGTTGCCACCGTGTAGTTCTGGCCGTCACTGGAAACGGTGATCGTCCCCAGCAGGTCGGTGCGGTAGACGTCCACACCGGCATCCCGCAGGATGCTCAGGGTCTCCTCGTGGGGGTGGCCGTACTTGTTGTTGACCCCGCAGGAGATGATGCCCATCTTGGGCAGGACAGCGTTCAGGAAGACGTAGCTGGTGGAGGTGCTGGAGCCGTGGTGGCCCACCTGTAAGACATCCACCTTGAGGTTCGCGCCGCTGTTCACAAGGTCGCGCTCGGCGTCGGCCTCCATATCACCGGTGAGCAGGAAGCTGGTGGCGCCGTAGTCGATGCGCAGGACGATGGAGGTATCGTTGGTGTCATCGTACTGCGCCACAGGGCCAAGCATGGTCACAGTGGCGCTGCCCAGCGCCCACTGGGTGCCTACGGCAGGCACTTCCACCTGTAAGTTCTGCTGCTGGGTATACTTGACGAAATCCTTGAAGCACTTGGTGGAGGCTTCCGTCACGGGGCTGTAGACGTGGCAGGCCGGGAAATAGGCCAGCGCAGCGGCCAGACCGCCCACATGGTCTTCGTGAGCATGGGAGCAGAAGACGTATTCCAGTTGCTCGACCCCCTGACTCTGCAGGTAGGAGACCACCAGACTGCCGTCGTCCACATTGCCGCCGTCATAGAGCATGAACTGTCCGTCACACTCCACCAGCACGCTCAGCGCCTGCCCCACGTCGATGAAGTGCATCTGGAAGGCGGCGTCCTGCCCGTCGGAAGGCGTCGTTCCGGTCTGAGAAGCTGCCGGGTTCGGCATGACGTCACCGCTGCCTCCCGGGACGATGGAAGAGGTATCACAGCCCACGAGGCCCAGCGCAAGGGCTGCGGCCAGTGCCAGCGCAGCGAGGCGGCTCATGAGCGTTTGAGCGGTCACTTTTTCTTTTTTGAAGTTTTCCACGATGTATTCTCTTTCTGTTGATTACTTTTCGATTTATGCGCAGGAGCCGAATGGGGCGCAAAACGCGCGCCGGGGCTGGGCTGACGGCCCGCCGGATTGCGGCCCGCCGGGGCGGTGGAGCGGCTCTGCGGCTTGCCGCCCTTGCCTCTGGGCCGGACGGTGTAGGTGCCGTCGCCGTGGATGGTCACATCGGCGGCCTCGGCTCTGCGGGCCGAACGCTGGACCGCAATGCGGCCCTCAGCGGGAACCAGCAGGGGGATGAGGTCTTCGCGGTGGGTCATTTTCAGCGCCTTGATGACCTTTTCGGCATTGCGGGGCTCATAATACTGGAGCAGGGCGCGCTGAAGTGCCTTGCCCTCAGCGGTCTTTTCCACAAACACCGGCTTCAAAGTATAGGGGTCGAGGCCGGTGTAGAACATACAGGTGCTCACGGTGCCGGGCGTGGGATAAAAATCCTGCACCTGCTCGGGGCGCATATGGTTCTTGTAGAGGTATTCGGCCAGATAGACGGCATCCTTGAGGGTGCTGCCCGGGTGGCTGGACATGAGATACGGCACGAGGTACTGCTTTTTGCCCGCCTTCCTGCTCAGCTCGTAGAACTTATCCTTGAACTTGTTGAAGGTCTCGATGGGGGGCTTGCCCATGTAGGCGAGGGTGTTGGGGGCGCAGTGCTCGGGCGCGACCTTCAGCTGTCCGGAAACGTGGTACTCCACCAGCTCCTTGAAGAAGGTGTCGTCGGGGTCGGCCATCAGGTAGTCAAAGCGGATGCCGCTGCGGATAAAGACCTTCTTGACGCCGGGCAGCTCCCGGACGCGGCGGAGGATCTTCAGATAGTCGCTGTGGTCCACGATCATGTGAGAGCAGGTGGTGGGGGCAAGACAGTGCTTGCCGCCGCTGCACATACCGCGCAGCATCTGCTCCCGGCAGGACGGGAAGCGGAAGTTGGCCGTCGGGCCGCCGACGTCATGGATGTAGCCCTTGAAGTCGGGATGCTGCGTCATGCGCGCCGCCTCGGCCAGCAGAGAGTCATGGCTGCGCGTCTGGACGATGCGGCCCTGATGGAACGTCAGCGCGCAGAAACTGCAGCCACCATAGCAGCCACGGTTGCTGATCAGTGAGAATTTCACTTCTTCAATCGCCGGAACTCCGCCAAGTTCTTTATAAGAAGGATGATAATCTCTCATATAAGGAAGTGCGTAAACGGAATCCATCTCCGACTGTGTCAATGGTTTTGCCGGTGGGTTCTGTACGACAAACAGCTTTTCATCGTAAGTCTCGAACAACCGTTTTCCGGAAAAAGGATCGGTATTGCTGTACTGTATGTAAAAACTCTTTGCATACTCTAATTTATCTGCTTTTAAAGCCTCAAAATGTGGCAGTTCGATTGCATCGTAAATGCTCTCACGGTCTCTCGTCTTATAAACAGTTCCATCAATGAAGGTGATGTCCTTAATATCCAGACCGCTGTCTAAAGCGTCCGCAATCTCAACGATACTGTGTTCACCCATTCCATAGGAGATAAGATCTGCACCGGAATCGAGCAGAATGGAACGTTTTAACTTATTTGACCAGTAATCATAATGTGCCAGACGACGCAAGCTTGCCTCGATTCCACCAATGATGATTGGCTTATGTTTATAGGTCTGTCGAATCAGATTACAATATACAATCGTGGCATAATCCGGTCTTTTTCCCATCACACCGCCCGGTGTAAATGCATCCGTGGTTCTTCTTTTCTTGGAAACGGAATAATGATTGACCATAGAGTCCATATTTCCGGCTGAAACAAGAAAGCCGAGCCGTGGTTCGCCTAACCGGTTAATGGATTCTCTGTCTTTCCAGTCCGGCTGGGCAATGATCCCGACTTTATAGCCATGAGCCTCCAAAATTCGTGAAATAATGGCATGTCCAAAAGATGGATGATCTACGTAAGCGTCTCCACAGATATATACAAAGTCAAGCTGTTCGATGCCAGCTTCTTTCATATCTTCTTTACTGATCGGTAAAAATCCATGACTCATTTGTGATAACCTTTCTATCTAAAAATAAAATTTTCTGCAAAATAGCAACCTTAATATTATAACTTATTTATTCACAATTTTCAATGCAGTAATCTCTTCCTCTGTGAGCGGGCGATATTCTCCCGGCTTTAAATCATCGGTAAGCTGCAATGGCCCCATGGAAATACGTTTTAAATATAAAACCTTCTTTCCGACTGCCTCAAACATTCGTTTCACCTGATGGAATCTGCCTTCTGTAATTGTTAACTCAATTTCTGATTCTGGTTCACTTTTTAGGATGCGTAATTTGCCGGGTTTTGTCAGCTTTTCCTCTCCAATGTCAACCCCGTTTTCAAAGCTGTTGACATCTTTTTCTGTAACTACGCCATCGATAACTGCATAGTATGTCTTTTCTACATGTTTTGCGGGGCTTAACAGATCATGTGCCAAAGCCCCATCATTTGTGATCAGAAGCAGACCTTCCGTATCAATGTCCAGCCGTCCTACTGGAAATAAATCAGAGCGCACCGTATCGGTCAGGTAATCCATAACCGTCTTATGCAGCTGATCTTCCGTTGCAGTCACACACCCTGCCGGTTTATAAAAAAGATAATATTCGTATTCACAGTAAGTGACCGGTTCACCTTTATAAGATATCTGGTCGTTTTCCGGTGCAACCTTTGTTTCCGGTTTTGTAACGATCTCTCCATTGACTGTGATCTGTTTTGTTTTCAAAATCTTCTTTACTTCTGAGCGGGTACCAAGACCCATCTCTGTTAAAAATTTATCCAAGCGCATAAGTTCGTTCTTTCCTTTTTCTATTGTCTGTAATGATGTGGCATTTTCCTGATCGATCATTCCAAATTTCATAAAATGTATAAAATTATTTTAGCATAGGTCTGCTTTCTATTACAATGATTTTAAATAGCGGAGCAGGGGGAAAGGGTTCACACTAAACTCCTTTCCGGATTCATCATCAAAATACACTCCAAAATGAAGATGCACCGGAAAATTTCCGGTTGTACCAGGAGTATCGCTATACCCGGTATCTCCCATAAAGCCAATCAGAGTTCCTGCTTTCACTTCTTCTCCGATCTGGAAATCTTTTGCATAATCCGAGAGATGTGCATAATAAAAATAAGCGCCATGCCTGCTCCGGATTCCAATGCGGTAACCGCCAAGCCGCAGCCATCCGATATTTTCCACAACCCCATCCGATACGCTGTAAATCGGATAAATTCCACGCTGGTTCACAGATGCCATAATATCACAGCCTTCATGGAACCGGTCTCCTCCAAAGGTTCTGCTCTGCCGCCATGAATTTGCAAAGTCCACGGTTGCTCCGGGTTCATTTTCAATTGCTCCTACCGGAAACAAAACCGCATCCGTCCACATCGCTTCAATCTTGCTTTGGATCCGTTCAAATTTTTCCGGCTGATGTTCTTTCACAAAAGAAATATTTTCTTCTAATAAATCAGAATCCGAACAGGTATTATTTAAGGCGAAGTACATTGCAAGGTATTCACTGAGCTTTGCGAAGTCTGCATATTTTATAGATTTGATTTTCTGTTCCGTAATATCATTCTCTTCCATAGGTTCCGAATCATACAGAAAAGAATTTATTACCTCTTCTGATACTTCTTCATCCCGGAAATTTTCAAACGCTGTTTCATAAGGAAAACAGTTTTTCTTAAGCACTTCACTATCAATGTAGATTCCAAGATATACATTAATAAGAACCACCAGCATAAAAAGTAACAGATCACGAAGAAATCTCTGTTGCAGCAAAATCACATCCCCACTCTTTCCTGATAAATGTTACGAAAGTTACAAACAAATTACATTTTTTACAATTCAAAACAATATATTTTACTATGAAAAAGAAATTTATATGCTTTGCCATTCTTATTTTAACTGCATATATCCTGCTTTATCCGGCAGATGCTGTAAACGCATCCAGAAATGGTCTGATGCTCTGGTATGAAAAAGTGCTTCCCACCCTTCTGCCCTTCGCCATAATATCCAATGTTTTGATTCATTCTGGCTACATGGATGCCCTCACAAAGCACCTGACGAAATATTTCCGTTTCTTTATGCCTGTCAGCGGGGAAGGCGTATTTATTTTGTGCAGCGGTTTTTTATTCGGCTTTCCAATGGGAAGCAAAAACTGCGCCGAACTTTTAAAGGCAAATAAAATTCATCCGAAAGAGGCTGAAATTTTATTTTACATCACCAATAACATCAGTCCGGTTTTTATCGGAAGTTATATTTTGTTGCAGCAGTTACAGCTCACAGGAATGTTCGGAATCAGTATTTTCATCCTGTATGCCCCTGCACTGATACTCGGTATGTTATTATTGCACAGAAAAAAAGAGGAAAACAGGCAGAAAAAAACGGCATCCCAATCTCAAATAACTTTTAAGATCATAGATGCCGCCATTATGAACGGTTTCGAAACACTTGTCAGGATCGGTGGATATATCATGCTATTCTCAATCCTGATCTCACTGGTAGAAAAACTTCCGTTGCCAAAGCCTGTCCTGATCCTGTTGGAAAACGTTCTTGAAATCACCAACGGGATCAACTGTCTCACCAACACAGACTGGAGTATTCAAACCAAATATATCCTTGCAATGACCGCCACCGCCTTCGGTGGATTAAGCGGTATCGCCCAGACATCTTCCATGGTAAAAGGAACCTCTCTGTCCATGAAAAAATACTGTCTTGTAAAACTGTTTCTCACACTATGTACTTTCCTGCTCGCTGTCGCAGTCAGTGTATTTTTATTTTAACATATCAGAAGAAATGTCAATCTTAGGCAGATTCTCTGTGTTGTCTGAAACAGCATCCTCTGCCGCCGGATTTAATTCTGCACGGTTGGAAGATACAACATCATAAAACTCCTGCAGTGATGACATATAATTCTCATGTCTTGCCTTTGCAGAATCCATTGCATGAGAGATTGATATCTCCAGATTTCTTAAAATATCATCTGTATACTGCATAGCGCCCATACGGATATTGTTTGCATCGTTGGTCGCATTATCTAAAATTTCCTGTGCCTGCTTGGTCGCGATCATAACAACTTCGTTTGCCTGCGCATATGCCTGTTGCATAATCTGATGTTCACTTACAAGCTCGTCCGTTTTCACCTGGGCTTTTGCAATGATCGCATCTGCCTTTGCCTGTGCATCTGCTAAAATAGCCTCTTTGTTGCTGATGATCTTCTGATAACGTTTGATCTCTTCCGGTGTTTTGGAACGGAGTTCATTTAAAAGTTCTTCTAACTCGTCCTTGTTCACAATAATTTTTGAAGAGGATAACGCCTGATATTTACAACCGTCAATATACTCTTCGATTTCTTCAATAATCTGTTCGATTCTGCTTGCCATAGGAAACACTCCTTATTTCGATATGTTATATTTTGCATAAATTCTGTCTATAAACTGCGCAGGAACAAACTTGGAAATATCGCCTCCATAGGATGCGAATTCTTTCACGATCGTGGAACTTAAGTAGGAATATTGAAGGCTTGCCGTCAAAAAAATAGTCTCCACCTCCGGACTCTCTACATGGTTCGTCTGTGCGATCTGCAATTCATACTCAAAATCTGTCACTGCACGCAGACCACGCACAATAATGGTAGCGCCAATCTGCTTCATATGCTCGACCAAAAGTCCGTCAAACGATGTGACAGACACATTTGGAAGATCTTTTGTCATCTCTTCAATCATACTAACACGTTCATCCAGAGAAAACAATGAGTTTTTTGCACTATTGTTCAGCACACCGACAACGAGTTCATCTACGATACCGGATGCTCTTTTGATAATATCAATATGTCCTAAGGTCAGCGGGTCAAAGCTGCCAGGATAAATTGCCTTTTTCATAATGTATCTGCCTTTCCAGACTGCAAATCATAAATCCGTTGACAGGATTTATGATGATTTATTCTGCCTTTGTGATAAAAGCGTGAACATTTGTCTTATATGTTTTTAATTTTTTTAATGTAAAGCCAAGCTCATTCAGATAATCAAACGAAGTATCTAATGATGCCTCGACAACGATCAGCGTATCTTCTTTTAAAATAGAGGAATCTTTTAAACATTCCAACACTTCTTTTTCATATTCGTGCCTGTACGGAGGATCCATGAAAATGACATCAAACCTGTACTTTCCTTCCATGCTGCGGATAGCAGAAATGACATCGCTCTGAAGCAATTTTGTTTCCCTGTCAAACTTCGTAAAATGGATATTGTCCTCAATACATGCGCATGCTTTTTTGTTATTTTCCACAAAAACAGCATATCTTGCGCCACGGCTCACTGCCTCCAAACCAATCTGTCCGCTTCCTGCAAACAGATCAAGAAAATACGAACCCGGAACATCATTCTGAAGCATATTAAATAACGTTTCTTTGATACGGTCTGTTGTCGGTCTTGTGTCCATGCCCTCGATCGTTTTCAATGGCAGGCTTCTTGCTGTACCAGCAATAATTCTCATATTTTCGCTTCTCCTTATTTACAGAAAATCTATCATGCTTTATCGTATCTAGTTCTGCTCTTTTAAAACATCTTTGTTCTTTACAATGTAATCAATAAGTGACACAACTGTAAGAATCAGGGCAGCATAGGTAAGGATCTTCCCAAGGATCTGGAAAAACGGCATCTGGACATTTAAAATAAGCACGATCACCATAAGCATCTGGAATGTAGTTTTAAATTTGCCCCAGTAACTTGCTGCAATGACAACTCCATTGTCAGACGCGATCAAACGAAATCCGCTGATGATAAATTCTCTTGCAATAATAATAACAACAATCCATGCTGCAAGCTGTCCGGTCTGAATCAGACAGATCATCGCAGAACACACCAAAAGCTTGTCCGCCAAAGGATCCATAAACTTTCCAAAGTTTGTGACAAGATTATACTTTCTTGCAATTTTACCATCCAGAAGATCGGTAAGACTTGCCACAATAAAGATAGCCACTGCAATGTAATTATTGATGCCTGTCATATTTGGTGCAAGCATAAAAAATACAAAAAATGGAATAAGAATTACACGAAAAGTTGTTAATTTGTTAGGTAAATTCATAATTTTTCCTTCTTTCCGAAATCTACTGACAGATTTCTCCAATTAAATCATACTCATAAGCGCCTGTGACTTTTACTTTAACAATGTCACCGGTCATAAGGGTTTCGTCCGTGTTGATGAAAATATATCCATCCACATCCGGTGCATCCCGGTAGGTTCTTCCAACATAGGCATTATCATCCTCTACCTGTCCTTCGATAAACACATAAAGTTCTCTGCCCTTCATCTCTTCATTTTTATCAAAGATCACTTCCTCCTGAAGTTCCATGACATCTGCCTGCCAGTCCTTCTTCAGTTCCTCATCCACCTGATCTTCGAAGGCAGCAGCCGGAGTTCCCTCCTCCGGTGAGTAGGTGAATGCTCCCAACCGGTCAAACTCCATGTCATTGATAAACTGCATGAGTTCCTCGTGAATCTCCTGTGTCTCGCCAGGGAAACCACAGATCAACGTAGTTCTCAATGTGATATCCGGGATACGCTCTCTCAAATGTGTGATGATACGAACCAGATCGTCATGACTTGTTCTTCGTCCCATGCGCTTTAACATTGTGTCATTGGAATGCTGGATCGGGATATCAAGGTAATGGCAGACTTTCTCGTTGCGGATCATGGAATCAATTAAGTCTTCATAGATTTCTTCCGGATAACAGTACATAATGCGGATCCAGAATAAACCATTGATCTTATTTAATTCGTCCAGCAATTTGTGCAATGATTTTTCACCGTAGAGGTCAATACCGTAAAGAGTTGTTTCCTGGGCAACTAAAATCAGCTCTTTTGCGCCGTTTGCAACAAGCTCTTTTGCCTGGCCGATCAGATCTTCCATCGGTACACTGCGGTAATTGCCGCGGATATATGGAATGATACAGTAAGTACAGCGTTTATTACAGCCCTCTGCGATCTTTAAATATGCGAAATGGCCACCGGTTGTCACGCTTCGCTTTGTATGGATAGACGGCAGTCCCTCCAATGTTTTGAAATTCTCATAAAAAGTACCGCCAAGCGCCTCATGTACAGCTTTTACGATATCCTCGTAGGAATTGGTTCCGAGTATAGCATCCACCTCCGGGATCTCGGTCTTGATCTCTTCCTTGTAGCGCTGTGCAAGACATCCGGTTACGATCAAAGCCTTTAACGGACCGGTCTTTTTGTACTCTGCCATCTCTAAAATGGTGTTGACACTCTCTTCCTTGGCATCATTGATAAAGCAGCAGGTATTGACGATGATAATATCTGCCTCTGTCTCATCATTCGTGATCTCAATTCCGTCATCACGGAGCATTCCAAGCATAAATTCTGTGTCTACTAAGTTTTTGTCGCATCCGAGGGATACAAATAATAATTTCATTCGATTCTCTCTTTCTACATTAATTATGGCAAAAGGGCTGTCGCACAATTGCGTTCAAAAGTGCGGCAGCCCTGACGGGTTTTCTTTACTCCTCATCTTCTGTGTCTGGAATGATCTTTACTTTGCCCTCGTAAAGTTCTTCTACAGCGATGGACAATGGCTTTGGACATGTGATCTTGTCTGCCATTGGTTCATCTCCCGCAATGATCTGACGTGCTCTCTTTGCAGCAGCGATCACAAGGGAATAACGGCTGTTAACAACTGGTTCCTCACCAAATTCCACATTGTTATTTACAACTTTCATTAATTCAACATAGGATGGATGGATCATAATATTACCTCTCTTCTGCCTTGCGGCTGATTCATTTTCAATTATTTTTATCAAAGATATCTGATTTCCGATATCTAATGTAAGCTTTTTTTTATGTTTTTGCAAACATTATTTTAATCTTTTTTCGAAAAAGCAGTCAACTGGTGTCTCATATCAGAAATTGCAGACAGATTTCTGGAAACACGGAAATGCTCATTGCGGATGATAGAATGTACTTCTCCCACACACGCATCAAGCTTATCGTTTACGATCAGATAATCGTAAGCTTCAATTCCCTGCGCCTCCTCAACTGCTCTGGAAAGTCTCGATTCGATGACACTCATCTCCTCTGTTCCCCTTCCGACCAGACGGTTCTTTAACTCCTCTGCGCTCGGCGGTGTGACAAACATTAACAGTGTGTCCGGGAACTTCTCTTTCACTTTTAAGGCTCCCTGAATCTCAATCTCCAAAATAACGTCTTTTCCGGCAGCGAGCTGTTCCTCTACATACGCCTTCGGTGTTCCGTAGTAATTGTCGACATATTTTGCATACTCGATCAGTTCATCATCGGCTATCATTTTCTCAAACTGCTCTTTTGTCCGGAAAAAATATTCCACACCGTCTGTCTCACCCGGTCTTGGAGATCGGGTAGTTGCAGAGATGGACAGCGCATACTGATCCGAATATTTCTTCATGAGTTCTTTCATAATGGTTCCTTTTCCAGAACCGGAAAAGCCGGAAAGTACAATTAAAATTCCTTTACTCTTTTGTATCATAGTCACCCTCCGATGCATTGCCATTAAACCGGCCGGCAAGTGTCTCCGGCTGCAATGCAGACAATATTATTTTATTATTTTCAGTAAAAATCACGCTCTTGGTTCTTCTTCCCTGCGTCGCATCGATCAAAATCTCCTGCTCTTTTCCACGGGAGATCATGCGCTTTGCCGGTGCAGAATCCGAAGAGATAATGCTGACGATCTTATCGGTGTTGACCATATTGCCAAATCCGATATTCATTAACTTTGCCATAAAATCGTTCGTTCCTATTCGATATTCTGGATCTGTTCCCTGACTTTTTCGATATCCGTTTTCAGGTTGATCCCGGTATCAGAGATTTCCAGATCATTTGCCTTGGAAAGAATCGTATTCGCCTCGCGGTTCATCTCCTGCGCAATAAAATCTAACTTACGTCCGATACTTCCACCAGCCTCTAAAGCATCTTTTGTTGCCTTGATATGGCTTCTCAGACGGACAGTCTCCTCGTCCACACAGATCTTATCTGCAAAAATCGTCACCTCTGTGGCAATTCTCGCGTCATCGATCTGTTTATCTTCCAACAGCTCTTTCACTTTGTTCTCAAGACGTTCTCTGTAGTCCTTCATAATGATTGGAGAACGCTCCTCGATAAAATCAACATAGGCCAGCATATTGTCAAGCTTTGCACAGAGATCATTCTTCAAATGCTCCCCCTCTTTGATACGGCTCTCCACAAACTGTTCTGCCGCACCGCGGAGTGCTTTCTCAAGTCCTGCCCAGAGTTCGTTCTCGTCTGTCTCCACCTGTTCCATCGTGAAAACATCCGGGTATCTGGATAAGGTGCTGACTTTGATATCATTGTCTAATCCAAACTTGTCTGCCATCGCAGTCAGGTGCTTTAAATATTCACCGGCTAATTCTTCGTTGTACCTCAAACAGAAATTATCTTCGGAAAAATCCTCGAATGTGATATACAGATCCACCTTACCGCGCTCCATATATTCTTTCAGCAGATTGCGGATCGTGCTCTCAAAGAAATTCAACGCCTTCGGCATCTTGATATTCACATCCAGATAACGGTGATTTACGGATTTCATCTCAACCGTATATTTACGGTTTCCTTCGGTCACTTCACATCGGCCAAATCCGGTCATGCTTTTTATCATAAAATAACCATGCCCTTTCTCGTAAAATGATTATATGCATAGATAAATTTATTATAAAGCGAAAGTTCATGCTCGTCAATATTTTTCCGTAAATCGACTGTTTTTTGAATTTTCTGTATATTTTTTGTTGCAGACGTCATACTAGGAGTAAATATTGATATCAAAATCATTCATACAAAGCAAAATCAGGAGGAACCGAACATGTCCGATAGCGATACCGTAAAACTGCTCCGCGAATGTAATTCCGGCATACAGATGGCTGTTTTTTCCATTGATGAGATTCTGGAAAAAGTAACCGACAAGAACTTATATGAAATTTTGAAAAAATCCAAAGAAAAGCACGAAAAACTCGGTGACGAAACCCACGCGATCCTTGCTGAATGCGGGGATGAAACAAAGGAGCCAAACATGCTGGCAAAAGGCATGTCATGGATGAAAACCAACGCCAAAGTCATGATGGATGACAGCGACGCCACCATCGCCGACCTGATCGTAGATGGCTGCAATATGGGCATTAAGACGCTCTGCCGATATGAAAACCAGTATGCAGCAGCTGATGACGCTGCAATGAAACTGACCGATGATCTGATCCGGCTGGAAGAAAAGCTGCG
>OFSD01001868.1_pt1 | contig 14289 bp, 9 predicted proteins | sample 1543191 | NCBI WGS metagenome assembly OFSD01 (sample SAMN04209221, study PRJEB22552) | human gut metagenome | biome: gut; material: feces | host: Homo sapiens | place: USA: Oklahoma
AAACCGGCCCCGCCCATAAAAGGCAGACTTGCAGAAGGCTTACTTGATCTCCGGCGCTTTCTTGTCGGCGGCCAGCCCCGTGTCCTTCCCGTCCGTCAGCCAGTCAATCGTGATGGGAACAAACTTCAGCTTCTTGATATGCGGCTGGTTCTCCTCATAAAGCACGCCTACTACGCCGGGCTCCACCATGGCAAGGCTGGAATAGGCAAAACCGCCTTCTCCCAACAGTTTTTTCATCGGCCAGGTCTTGCCGTTGTCATAGCTCATCGCCACCTGCCCCTTGATGCGCCGTCCGGCGCTGGGTCCGGAAAACAGAAGGCGGCTTTTACCACCATAGACAGGCTGGTCGGCCAGGGAATAAGTCATCAGAGAATTCTGCGTGCTGTCGCAAAACAGCTCCGGAGCGTCTTCCACCTGGCCCCATGTTTCCCCGCCGTCCTCAGACCACACGATGCGGCGGCAGTTCCCGCCGCCCCAGTGGCGCGCCACCATGACAACGCCGCCGTTATCCGTCTCCGCGATGGATGTCTCATTCACCAAGCCCTTCATATTCGTGGTCGGCTGGCCCAGTTTCCATGTCTTGCCGCCGTCGTCACTGTAAATGCAGGAAATCACCCATTTGCCGAACGGGCCTTCGTTCATCGGAATTACCAGCCGCCCCTTGTGGGGGCCGCTCTTCAGCTGCGTTCCGGCATTCGGGCCGGAAGCCATGATATCCACCCCTGTGGGCCGCTTGGTCGTCCTGGTAATATCCACGGGCTTGCTCCAGGAAGAACCGCCGTTTTTGCTCTGGATCATGAAATTGCGGATGCACTTTTCATCATCCCACCCTTGCGGAATATTGGGCTGCCGTTCCTTCACCCCGGCGGGATAACGCTGGAAGACGACGGTCACCGTCTTCGTTTTGGCATCATAAACAGGGCATGGATTGTTGAAGGTGGCTCCGTGCGCCTTGGCAATGGCACGGGGCGAGCTCCACGTCCTGCCCCCATTTTTGCTCACACTCATGATAATATCGTTTTCCCCCTGGTCCGTATTCTTGTATCGGCCTTCGGCAAACGCCAGAAGCTGTCCCTTCCCGATCTGGAGCAGAGCCGGAATGCGGATGGACGCATAAGGATTCCCCTCCCCGGCGCTGAACACGGTCACGGCCCTGTCCGTGGGAAAGCCGGCCTTTTCTTCTTGCCCCAATGCCGGCAATGCTACGGCACATGCAACACTCATCAAACACTTGAACACGGAATTCATCATCCTTCCCATCCTATTCCATTTCCTCCTTCCAGACAACAGCCATGTCATGAATTGGAGTGAAGACCAGAGGAACCCTTGAATAATGAGGACAATCAGTTCGACTTTCCAAAACCTCCTCCCCGCCCTGACGCGCGCGCCGGAAAAAGAATGAAAAGGGAAAAAACAGACCCTTTGCGGAATTCATGACTCGATAGTCGTGCGCGCTCTTTTTCCCTCTTCCCGAGAGAATTTGCCGTCCGGGTTCTCAGAATGTGAAAAAACAGCGGCAACAACAATTCATGCAGCATGAGACATTGACAAAACTTTCTGACTGTCAAATCGGAAAGAAAAATGAGCCGTCTCCGGAACAATGGAAAATCCACCCACATGCCGTTCCGGTCATACATGCAATGAACATCTGTTAAAAGGAATCCTGCGGCAAGGAGCCTTTCCCTTACGGAAGCTTTCGTGCCGAGGTCATACTCTCAACATGAAAATATGGCAGCCTGTCAAAACCGATACGAACATGCAGACGTGACATGTTCCCAGTCCCGGCGGAAATCCTTTCAGAGGAAACAAAAAAACGATGATCCATGCAGCAGCGTGCATCCTTTCCCGCCTGGATGGAAAACACCCGCTTACCATGCATTTGCAGCCGGGAAACAGGGGGCGTCCACAAACGGAATGCCCATGAAATGCAACGAAAGACATACGATGGAAACTAAGGAAACATTGCAATCTTTGGACGAATGGTCCAGACAGGAATTAAAGGACATCCTGGATTTTTATATCAATTATGATTATGACCCCAAAGGCGGTTTTTACGGAGCCGTTCTGAGGACACTGGAACCGGTCAGGGAGGCGGACCGTTCCATCGTGCTCAACGCCAGGCTCATGTGGACCTTTGCAAGCGCCTACCGCCTCCTGAAGGATCCCCGCTACCTGGAAATGGCCAACCATGCGAAGGACTACATCAAGGAACATTTTGTGGACAAGGAATACGGAGGAGCCTACTGGGTAGTGGATGCCCATGGCAACCCCGTCGATGAGTCCAAATATCCCTATGGCATTGCCTTCATCATCTATGGAGGAGCGGAACTGGCGCGGGCAAGCGGCAGCAAAGACGGCCTGAAACTGGCCCGGGATATGTATGAAGCATTGGAAAAACACGCCCTTGACTCCAAACACGGGGGATACTTTGAAACCTTTACTCGGGATTGGAAGAGGAGGGATGACAGCTTCAATATTCCGGACCCTTCCCTGGGGTCCAAGGCGCTCAACACCCATCTGCACATGATTGAAAGTTATACGACTCTGATGCTCGTGGATGATGATCCCAAGCTGAGGAAAACCGTAGGCGAACTGATTGACATCATGACCAACAAGCTGCTGGACCAGGAATACTTCCACTACAAACCCTACATGACTGACGACTGGAAATCGACGGACACCCTCTTTTCCTTCGGCCACGACATTGAGGGAGCGTGGCTGCTGACGGAAGCCGCAGAAGCATACGGCGGCAAGGAACTGGTGGAAAAATGCAAACCCGTTTCCGTCCGGATTGCCGATGCGTGCGCGGACGGAATCAACCCGGATACGGGAGGCCTGTATGCAGAAGCCAACGAACACGGGCTGGTAGACCGCCAGATGTCCTGGTGGGTGCAGAGCGAAGCGGTTATCGGCTTCTTCAATGCCTTCCAGCTGACGAATGATCCCAAATACCTGGCGCTCACAATGAATGTGGTGGACTACATCAGGAACTATGTCTCCGACCACAGCGACGGCAAATTCCGGGAATGGCTCTCCAGAGGAGACCTGGATGCCCAGGACGGAGACAACGAATTCCGGGTAAACGCCTGGAAAGGTCCTTACCACAACGGACGCATGTGCATGGAGTTGATTGAACGCATTGCGAAAATGCAGGCTTAAAACGCCGTTCCCGAAATAGATGCCGTAACTGGCATAAGTTTTCTTTCCGAGGAAACCGTTCCAACGGAAATGCAGACTGAGTAAAAACGGTTGTTTATTTGCCACCAAGGGATGAAGCCTGCCATGTGGTTTCATCCCTTTCCCTTGGAAATCAAACGGGAAGGAATAAAATATCTTGTGCCTGTCCGCAAGGTACAGATGGTCCCTATCTCCAGTTCTTATTCCAAACCGGATAATTTCTTCATCTCGGGAAAACGCCGCTCTTCTGATGAAAAACCTTCCTTCTCCCGCATTCCGTCCGGGTAAGGAAACCTTCCCCGGAAGGGAAAATAAGACGCTTCTCTGCAAGCCGTGCCGAATGTCTGCTCAAGAATGAAGAATGTGCGGACGGACAAAAAGGGACTGCGGCTCCTTCTGAAACCTCTGTAAAACAACAGGCTCTACATACTGTCTGCTTCTTTATTGTCATGGGGGCGGCAACTTTCGCGCATCACCTTACTACAGATATGGGGTATTTCCCAAAGTCGGCAATGGAATTAATTTAAATGGACATAATGGATGCTTTCCCAGATGAAACAGGCATTTGAAGCTTCATGGAACAGAGGGGGTAAAATGCTGATCTTTATCGAAATCATTGGAGAATAGGCAACTGGACGCACTCGTCCCGGTTCTGCCTGTCTAACGGGGCCGACTTCTGCGGAAAAGATGATCAATCATGGAATATCCGCCAAGTTACAAAATCGGATATCGACCGAGGCCACACGGCAATTTCGGAAGAACGTATGACAATCCTGAACAAGCGGAAAAAAGCGCGTTAATGTCTATTCCAAAAACTGGGTTGTCTATTGAGCTACAGAAACTTAATATGTTAGTCGCTTTGTGCCGACATAGGAAAAAGTGTTGTGCAGAATAAAATAAACCCCTTCATTTAAATTACATACAGATGATATCGAACATTTTCACCAGAACCTACTTTAACATAAACAGTAAAAAATATTTTCAATGAAAAACTTTTTCCTCATTCTGGTGGCATTTGCAGCTTGCAGCTCGGTTCAAGCCGAGTTGCTGTCCCATTTCCTTGACGGGCAGCCAAGCCCTTATAACCACGCTGCCACCGTACCCGGCATTGACTCTTCGGGAGGCAGTCAGATGACTACTTATGAGGGGGCCATCACTTCATTCACCTACAGCAGAAATCTGGATATGATCAACTTCCCAACCGTATCGGGTGGCAATGGCAACTATTGGGCCCTGTTCAATGATCATACAACGCCGAGCGACACCCCCCACTATGACAAATCATATATTCAATTTTCAACCAAGGCAGAAGAAGGGAAATCCCTTGATTTATATAACATTACATTTGATTGGGGAGCGGCTGTCCTGGAACCGACAACAGTAACTTCACGGTTCGGATTTGAAATTTTCGCCAACCTAGGCGGAGAGGATTGGATACCACTTGGTCTGACAAGCCAGCGAGGCGTCATTAATGTTGGAACAGATGCAGGATTCAAAACTTTTGATCAAAGTGTATCTTTCGACTTAACTTCCTGGAGTCAAACCTATAGCAACATAAACGAAGTCACATTCAGAATTGCTTTTGCCAACACGACCGAAGATGTTGAGGAAAGTTTGGCGATTAGCAACATACGGCTCAACGGCATGGTGCGTGATGCTATTCCGGAGCCTTCGACCTCCATGCTTGGCTTGCTTGCTTTCATTGGCTGTCTCGTTCGTAGAAAAGTCCGGCCAGCTTAGAATGAGACAAGTTGCAACAGCAATAGGAAAAATTCTCGACCCTTCTTATTTTCTAAACTATACGCTGGACAAACAATCTACAAACGATAACCAGGCCTTAGAATTCTCTCACTTGAACCGACTCCAATTTGGGGTATAGGCTACTAAAACCAGAACAGGAACTCCATGTCTTTTAGAAGGAATGGATAAACCATGCAGGAAGAAAGGAACAAAAGCGGCTCCGGCCTCCTTATGGAAATCTACCTGGAATCCGTCTTGTTCATCCTGCCCCGGGATTCCAGGGGGTAATCGAAAAACGGGCACCAGTTATCCATGCGGTGCACCACGTCCTGAATTCGGGTCTTAATCTTTTCCCCCTAGGAATCTCGCAGGCACCCGGGCGCGCCGGTACGCGGGCCGGAGGGAAGTTTCTCCTTCAAGGTCATTCCATACCGGAGGCGGCTGCCGGAAGGGTCTGATGATGTTACAATGCGGACAACATTGCTGCCGTTCAAGCTGACGGATTTAATCTCCAGAGGCTCTTCCCGGCTATTCACCAGGGAAAAACCGTAATTGCCCGGATCAAGAATCGTCCTAATATCCAGCACCAGAGGAGGCACAGGAGCGAAAAACTTTACGTCTACCGTCCAGTCCTGCCCCTTTCTGCCGATGGCATGGGCGACGGGATGGATGGGCTTCCATTTCACGCCTTCCACCATCACCTTATACATGATGTATCCGGCATACTCCCCGTAAAGACGGGACATGGGAGCCGTCAAATGCACCCCGTCGCTATAGGTGAAATGATATATGGGCGTGGTCATGATGTACCGGCTGTCCTTCTCCAGGGCCAGATCCAGCTGGGCCACAGCAATGACAGGGTATTCTGGGCAAAATAATTGAGGTGGGAAGAAACCTGGTACCCGAAGCACAGCACGTCATTCTTCTGCCCGGTGACGGCCTTGGCGTCCGCGTCAATATCCTGAATCAGCGCGCATCTTCTCCTTGTACCATTCCCTTGTTTTTCTGCCCTGCTGGTCGGTTTCCCCCTGCGTCCACAGGAAACAAGGCATGGAAAAAGTCTTTCCGGCCTTGTCCGCCAGCTCGCGGCCCGCTGTCAAATCACCCAGAATGCGCTGATAAGGAGCGTTGCTTTTGGAAAGAACACCGATGCTGACGCCTCCCACGTCGTCGGCAGAGCAGAGGAACCGGACCCTGGCGGCCTTTCCGGCATCGCGCTTCTTCAGCAGGCGCATGAAATTACCGGATGCTCCGGAAACGGGTGTCTCCCCCCTGGCGCCGTCCGGAGAAACTCTCTCCACCAGAGGAACGGCGGCACTCCGGTCACTGCCGCCCTCAAAAGGCCGCACACCGCCCTTGAACATCAAATTGCCGTTCTTCTGCTCCGTGGTCACGACCGGCTTGGCCGTCCACCCTACGGAAAGCGACTGCCCATAGGACGACAGGTAATTCCAGTCCGTTAAAACGAGCTTCTGAGCAAAACCGCAAGGGACACCCGCCATCAACAGGCAGAAAAGCACCCCGGAACGGACACATGTATTCATCTTCATAATAAGATCACAAGATCATGAGCATGTACGGCCGGGTCCTCATTAAAATTTCCATGCGGGGAAGAAATCATTAGGAAACGATGAAACTTGATCATCCCTGAAAAGAAGGCATTCTAAAACATTAACCATCAGCTATAAAAACACGAAACAGCCACGCCCTGCCCCCATTGATGAAATAAAAATGTCGGGAGCCTTTCCATTTTCCGGGCCGATTTTCACCAACGAAGTCTGCTCGGGAATAAATCCTTTGTTACGACCCCAGGCATTTGGGAAGCTTCACGCTGTCTTCAAAATTCAGTCCGCTCGGTTTTGACCGGACTTCCCTTTCTCACGGAGAAACCAACCGTCTAATCAATGACCAGCTTTTTTAAGGCTTCCTTATCTTCGTCAAGTACTACGGTTCTGACCGCGTGTTCATAGCATAGCCGGGAATATTTCCGGGCTGCTACTTTGAACTGTTCATTATCCAGGCCGTACAGCGCGGCAAAAGCCTTCAACAGCTTGATGTCAATAACCGTAATGCCTCCTTCATCCCGAAGGATAGGGGCAAAAATATCCGAAAACAGATTGGAGACAGTTAAAGGAGGCGCCCAGACTCTCTCATGCTTCACCTCGACATGGCGTTCCGCCTGGGCGTAATTCGTCAGCAACCGGACGCCCCGGTTGATAATATCAATCCCTGTGCCATAATCATTGACAGCCGCGGACAAGGCCCGGGCGGCAATTTCAGCAAGTACGCACAATCCGAATCTGGGATCCTGTTCAAAATTGCGCTCATGGCCAATCACAAAAGCTCCAAGCAGTTCACGTCGGGTTTCATTTGACACAGGCTTGTCAGCATAAACCAGAATCGAGGTAACGGAAACAAAATCCCCCGGTAGCGCAACAACGTAAATATTAAGATCCTTATCTCTGGAAAGGTGGTCCAGCTTCTCCATGTCAATATATTGGATATTGCCTGTCTGATCGTTCCTGACGGGAACGGCATTTTCCGGAATATCAAGCTCCCGGTCAACCAGGGGATTGGCCCCCAGATACGGCTCTCTGGCGCGCGCCAGCAACGCTTTCTGCGTTACTCCCTCTACAAGCTCTGAAGTCTCGCCTACCCGGCCAAGCCGGGATAAATGCTCAATCCACCGGATGAGCGTGACCAGAATAATGGCAATGACCCCCAGCGTGACAACGAACAGCACGACTCTCCCTTTTTGGTCGTACATGCCGGAATTCAGAAAGATGATCGCAATCAGGCTGAAAATGAAGGATCCGATGAACGTGGAAAGTGCATTCTGGGCAGTAGAATCTTCCATCAACAGCTTGGTGGCTCTGGGTGTCACGCTTGACGTAGCCGCTGCGTAGGCGGAAACAACCGTGGTTAAAGAAAAAGTCGTAACCGCCAGCATGCTTGAAGCCAGGATATTTAAAATCGTATCGACCGTATCGGCTCCGATCTTCTGAAAAATATCAAATGGTACAAACTCACCCAGGTAAATCGATGCAATAGCTGTAATAATAGCCAGCAGGGCAAAATAGGTGGCCTTGACCCAAAGCAGCTTGTTAGCCCGCAAAAACAATAACCTGATTTGGAAAATGAAGGACCCTTTCATCAGAAGCTGGGATTGGAAAAACGGTTGAAGGCTACTCTCCTGTTAAAACAGTATCGAAGCCTCTCCGTTCAAGAATAAGACTCTCAAGAAGAAGGAAAGGTGTACCATGTTACAACTTTAATGTCCCCAAGGTAGAAACCAGCGCCATGGAACGCCATGAACCGGGAAGCCCCGCTAACGTGTTCTGAACCTGGGAAAAATGATTCACCCGAGGCAAATGGCTCAAGCATGACAGCAGCGAATGCCCCTGTCACGGAAACCGCAGCAGAGGGAGGCCAGGGATTAAAACAATGGAAGCCTTCAAAATCACAAGCAAAGAAGATTGACAGTACCATACTGAAGCGCTCCCCTTCATCAAACAGCCCGGGCCTTGTGTTGAAGCCGGGTGGATTTCCGTTTGCCAATAAAAAGAGGAATGGTGAAAGAAGAGGAAAACGGAGAGTGTAACTTCTAACATCGTAAAATCATTCACTCCCCACGTTGTTATGATCCGGATTATTTCATTACTCTCCCTTCCCCTGCTTTCGCTCGCAACGGTATTTGCCGCCAATACGCCGGAAAATATTGGCAATGACCTCCAGCTATTCAAGGATGCCTCCTGCACGGCCCTGAAACAGGATGTTAAGGACACTTCCGCCTTCCAGTCTGACGCGATGAAGGAACTCGCGGGCAAAATCCTGGCAGGCAACTACAAGCCGGACTATCTGTATGCCGAATACCGGGCCCTCCCCTCACCCCGCCAGACGGGCAAAAATCTCAGAATCGGAGATGGATTCAGCAAATACGACAACATGACGGGCGTCTATCTCGAGAAGGGCCAGCATGTGGTTCTGGTCGGCAAGACGGATGGACGTGAAATCAGCCTCCTTCTACCGAACCTGATGCGCAAGCCGGCCGTAGGAGTGCAGCCGACAAAAGACCCCAACGGCTGGGGGCTGCACAAAAAGCAAATTCCCCTCAAGGAAGGAATCAACATCATTGATGTGAAAACGCCCGCCAACGCCTACATCAGCTATTTCAGCAACGATGCCGATACGGCTCCGAAAATCCCTGTCCATTTCGTGACGGGCAAGGTCAACGGCTACTTTGACACCACCCGGGGCGACACCAACGAAGACTGGGTACGCCTGCTTGACCAGGCCGTCTCTCCGATCATGGACGCCCGGGGAAAATACATCCAGGTGGCCTATCCTATCGAATTCCTGAAAAAATTCACCGGGGGCCGCGGCACTGAACTCATCAACGCCTACGACAAACTGATCGGCATCCAATACCAGCTGATGGGCCTTGAGAAATACGGCAAAATCCCGAAAAACCGCGTCTTTGCCCGTGTGAACTTCAACTACTACATGTTCCGCGATGGCGATGGAGTCGCCTACCTGGGAGACAACGGCACCATGCGGATGGTAACCGATCCGGAAAACGTCCTCAAGGGCGACGCCTGCTGGGGCTTCTCCCACGAAGTCGGCCACGTAATGCAAATGCGCCCGATGACCTGGGGCGGCATGACGGAGGTCAGCAACAATATTTTCTCTCTTCAAGCCGCCGCCAAAACAGGCAACGAAAGCCGCTTGAAGCGCCAGGGCAGCTACGACAAAGCGCGCAAGGAAATCATCGACGGGAAAATCGCCTACCTGGAATCAAAGGATGTCTTCAACAAGTTGGTCCCCCTGTGGCAGCTCCATCTCTACTTTACCAAAAACGGGCATCCCGACTTCTACCCGGACGTCATGGAATACCTGCGCAACAACGCGGGAAACTACGGCGGAAATGAAACGATCAAATACCAGTTCGAATTCATCAAAGCCTGCTGCGACGTCACAAAAACCGACCTGACCGACTTCTTCGAGAAATGGGGATTCTTCAAAACCGGACAATTCCATATTGGCGACTATGCTAATTATGATTTCACCGTCACCCCCGAAATGGTGACTGAAACGAAAAAATGGATTGCAGATAAAGGCTACCCTAAACCTAAAACTGATATCACTGAAATAAGTGAATAGGGGTATTCAGGAATTTGGTTATCCTTCACACCTATCAGGTATACTGAGAAGAGTAAGTTATGAAAAATATGGTCTCATACAATTTATATTAAAAATAAAGAGAGTTTTGAAATATATACCGCTGTATACCTAGTATTGTTTTCCTGAAAATCCCACAGAATCCACAAGAACATAGAAACAAATAAGTTACAAGAAAAATGATCTCACTCCATGTATGAATATAATTTGAGGGGAATACCAATGGATGATGGAGAAAAGTATTTATGAGAGATAGAATGGTAATGGAAAAATGAATAGGGAGAAATTGATCGAGGAATAATAGCAAAATCTATTTTATAAATTTAATATTCCTTGAGAAGGATTAGAGTCTATTTTTTTCTTAGCTTTTAACGGTGTAGATTTGATATCAATAGACACGACAGGTGAGATATTGTCATCTTTTTTAGTATCATATTTTGATAAAAGAGAATCAACTATATCATTTGGTAATGAATTTTTTCCAAATACATGAGATACAGATTTGATAAAATTAAGGCAAAATTCTTTTGATATTTCCATATGATGACTAACCCATAGTTTTATTAACTTTTCTCCAAATCTCCCTATAAATTTAATCATTTCTTTATCTGAAATTATTCCCTTGAACCAATTTTTAAAGTCATCGGAAGATTGCGTCTCTGAACTTAAATGTTCATATCCTTGAATTAAAACAGATTTAATGAAATTTTTTTCTTCGTTCCAAAATTTGGAAGAATCATCTAGGCTTTCACAGAATAGAAAAAGCTCTTTTTCAAAAGCAATTTTCTGATCAAATGCACTAGGTAAAAATAGAACATTTTTAGTATTCTTCAGAAAATTTTCTTCTTTTTGGTCGGAATCAAGTATATATATTGCTTTAATTGTATCTTTTAAAGGAGCGAATTTAGATAACCATTTCAAATAATTTGCCGATGAATTAGATTTTCTTTCGTTTTGTTCACCTTCCTCTGCTATCTCATTAGTAAATTTAAAAAAACCGGATTTAAATTTATTGTGAGTTAAACAATTAAAAAAACAATACGCTAATTTATCCTCAAATAAAATATTTCTTCTTCTCTCAGGAACAACATCCCTTACTAAAGTGTTTGTTAAATTTGCCTCAATAAGTTCATAAGTATCATATTCTTTTATGAAAACTTCTTTATTGTGTCTTCTTAGATATAAAATAGAAGTATATTCTTTCAAGGAAGATGTATAAGCATGCTCTAAGATTATTAAAGAATGAGTTGTTGCTATTATTTGAATATCTAATTCTTTTGCTTGTTTAGAAAGAAATTCTAGTAAGTTCTTTTGTGCAACAGCGTGAAATGAAGCATCCAATTCGTCTATTAATAAAATGCCTCCCTTATACTTTTGTCCAAGGATTTTCTTTAGACGTTTAAATGAAAGAATAGAAGTAAGAATTTGTCCCAAATTGTCTTGACCGGCGGAACAACCCTCTGAATCGTAATCTTCAAAATTAGTACCAATAAAATCGCCTTTAGATGGTATGCCGGAATGGACTATTTCTGTATCTTTAGCTTCTTCTGTTAAACATAATATTTTTCTATGCCATTCTTTTAAAAAATTCTTTTCCTCTTCATTTAAATCACTTTTTTTTGTTAGTCTAAATTTAGAAGAATTGGCAAGAGGAGATAATCTTGTTAGTCCTAAATATATTACTGGATGAGGAAAATTTCCTTCTCCTCCAGTGTGTGTTTTACCGGCAACAAATCTTACAGGAGTAGATCCTCCGCTACGAATTCTTGATTTTATAGGGAGGCCTTCTGTTGTTAACCATTTTTCAGTTAGGTCGTCCCCTTGAATGAATAATCTATAGTTATGTTCTCCTTTATTGTCGTACTGTTTTGATAGTCTAAAAATTTCACTAAATTTAGACTGAAAAATTTTGCCTCCAATAGTTTTATATTGAAAATCTTGAGCATCGTAATTATCTGTATATACAGATACTTTTGCATGAGATTCAGATATTCCTTTTTTCTTTTTAGAAAAAGAAAAGGCTTGGGCAATCATTCCCAAGAGAGTGGATTTTGATGTTCCATTTTGACCTGCTATTAGGGTAATCCTTTCACCTAAATTAGCTGATTGCTGATAAAACCTTCGGAATCGTTCAATGTATAATCGATTCACTAAAAAGCGATTTCCTTGAAAAGAATTTCTACACATTTGAATATAACACACGAGCTTTTTTTACTTCATTTGGAACAATTAACGGGGTAATTATATACTCCAGACCTTTCGTTGGGGGCATTATTGAGTAGAGTAGCCGTTTTTCATATATTGGATAATTTCTATAAATTTGAGAAATAGAATCGCAAGCATCATAAGAAAGGACCCAAGGGCATCTTGTATTTTGTATTGACTGAGCCAGTAACATATGACCATTATGATCGTAATGATTCAAGTAAAGAGTTTCTCCTTTTTGATAATAGGGTGGATCAAAATACATGAAAACCTTGTCTTCAGAAAAATTCATTAACTCTATAAAGTTTAAAGCATCAAGATTGTATATTGATATATTTTTTTTGAAAGAAGAGATTTTTTTTATTTTTTCAATTAATTTATTTTTATTAAACCTAGCATCTATTCTATATTTCCCTTCTTGTTTTATTCCTCCAATGGGATTAGCTAAAATTATTCCGGATCTATTACAGCGATTAAGAAAAAAAGTTGCAACACCTAATTCAAATCCTGCTTTTTTCTCTGTACAATAGATGTGTTTTTGTTCTTTCCAAGTTTCTATAGTAATAGGAGTATTTTCAATCCATTTAATTAATTTTTTAGGATGCCTTAAAATAGTATGCCATACAGAATATATTGCTTTATCATAATCATTAAGGATGATATGAGGTACGGTACCATTTAATAATAAGGATACTGAAGCGCCTGCTCCACCGGCAAAGCATTCTGCCAATTTGTGCCCTTTTAACCGGTTCAACACTATTATCTCTCTTAACAGAGAAGAATAGGCAGTTTTTCCTCCTGGATAGCGAAGGGGGGAATCAATACAAGGCATATTAAGGAAATGATAGGCTTTCTGATATAAATGTAAATCCCAAAGGCCTGTATGCAATTGATTTTTCCCAATATTTTCCCCATACCTCTACAAATAAAAACCGCAATACATTCATTACAAACATATTGCGGTAGAAAATTGATGGCGGACAGGGAGGGATTCGAACCCTCGGTACTGTTGCCAGTACACACACTTTCCAGGCGTGCTCATTCGACCACTCTGACACCTGCCCGTTGAAGATTGTGTAAGATAGGAAAGCGGGGACAATGTAACTGCAGGGACAGGACTTGGCAATCTTTTTTTCACACGGAAGACGTTTTCATCTTTCTGCCTGCTTTCCCAGTGATATCATAAGGCAGGGTAAGTGGATGACGGTCAACAAAAACAGGCTCCTGCAACTACAGAAGCCTGCCATGTGTGAATCAGGTTAATACTGTTACCCTTTCAGAAGGAAAAGGGAAGCAGGGAGAAGCCCTCTTCGGCGCACTGAGAAAGGGCTTCTCCTGTTGTAGTATTATTTCTTTTCCGGGCGTTCGAGGCTGATGCCCCATTTTTCCTGCATGATTTTTTTATGCAGTTCCAGCTTGTCTTTGAAGCGGTCCAGGTTCTTCACTTCCTTGGGGGACCACGCGGTCTCCACAAGGGCCAGGGCGCGCGGGTAAGCCTGGTAGAAGACGCGTTCGATGTCCGGCAGACGTTCCGCCCACAGGCAGCAATCTACGCCGCGCACGCGTTCCATTTCTTTGGCAGAGAGACCATGGCCCGGTTCCAGGGAATACACGTTTTCCAGCGTATTGACGGGCATCCAGCCCGTGTCCGGCTGGCCGGAAGGCCAATCGCCGCGAAGCTGAGGATAGTCAAAGTAGCATTTGCCGTTGGGGGCGCAGATGACGTCCACCTTGTTGCCGGTGGTGTTGGCCACGGTTTTAGGCGTATGACCACCTCTCCAAGTGGTGACAATCACACCGTCCGGGTATTTGCCCATAGGTTCATACCAGAAGACGGCCGTTTTCCCGCGGCTTTTCAGCATTTTGGCGCACCGGGTGAAGAATTCCACCATTTCCTTTTGAGCGGCGGCTTTCTTGTTTTCATCCCGGATGCCGGCTTTTTCGCGGAAGTCGGCGCATTTGGGGCACTTCATCCAGTTGTCTTCCGGG
>OFSD01001879.1_pt1 | contig 14228 bp, 13 predicted proteins | sample 1543191 | NCBI WGS metagenome assembly OFSD01 (sample SAMN04209221, study PRJEB22552) | human gut metagenome | biome: gut; material: feces | host: Homo sapiens | place: USA: Oklahoma
TCGCCGGTCAGCTCCGGGTCAAGGGCGCTGGTGGGCTCATCAAAGCAGAGGATATCCGGGTGAAGCGCCAGCGCGCGGGCAATGGCCACGCGCTGCTGCTGGCCGCCGGAGAGCTGATGCGGGTAGTGGCCGGCCCGCTCCGAAAGGCCCATCTGCGCCAGCAGTTCTCTCGCCTGCTGTTCCAGCTCCGCGTGGATGGCCTTTTTGTTTGCCTGATACTCCGGGCGTTCCTTTGCCAGCAGTTCTCCTGCCAGCATCACGTTCTGTAAGGCCGTGTACTGCGGGAACAGGTTGAAGTTCTGGAACACCAGACCGAAATGGAGCCGCTTTTTGCGGATCTCGCTTTCCTTCTGGGTGGCAGGGTCGGCGGCATCCCACATGGTCTCGCCGTTCACCTTGATCACACCCGTGTCAGGCCGTTCCAGAAAGTTCAGGCAGCGCAGCAGAGTTGTTTTGCCGGAACCGGACGAGCCGATGATCGCCAGCGCTTCACCCTGCTCCAGATCCAGGGAGATGTCCTTCAACACATGGGTCTCGCCAAAATTTTTCCCGATACCGGAAGCTTCGAGCAACGCCATAATCTATCTGCCTCCTTAGCAGCGGAAATAATCGAGCTTTTTTTCAGCCCAGTTGAACAGGATGGTCAGTGCGCCCACAAACACCAGGAAGAAGAGCGCGGTGGAGAACAGCGGCCAGATCAGGCCCTTTGCGCTATACTCCTTGGCCATCATAATGATTTCCTTGTTGGCAATGGTGTTTGCCAGCGAGGTATCCTTGACCAGCGTGATGATCTCGTTGCCCATGGGGGGCAGGATGCGCTTGACGACCTGAAGCAAGGTCACCTTGAAAAAGATCTGTGTTTTGGTCATGCCAAGCACCTGCCCGGCCTCAGTCTGCCCCTTGGGCACTGCTTCAATGCCGCCGCGGTAGATCTCAGAAAAATAGCAGGCATAGTTGATGGCAAAGGCCACCACCGCCGCCACCATCCGTCCGCCGGAGCCGGAGGGCCAGGGGTTGTTCATGCCCAGCAGGCCGGGGCCCAGATAGATCACGATAATCTGCAGCATCAGCGGGGTGCCGCGGATGATCCAGACAAAGGTCTTGACCAGCCCGGCCAGCGGCTTGCAGCGGCTCATGGAGCCAAACGAGACCACCAGCCCCAGCGGCAGTGCAAACAGCAGTGTCAGGGCAAAGAGTTCACAGTTGAGCAGGAACGCGCCGGACAGGCGCATAAGAATCACAGACACAAAAACACACCTTTTTTATTCAGAATCCATATTCCCCTTCCATCACAGCCGGTGAAAGTTCCCTCTGCTCGGGAGCCTTTCACGCATCGGCAACAAAAAGCCTCCCTCACCGAGGGAGGTTGCATCGCATAGCGATGACGGAAGGAGTTTTTCAACAAATTCAGTCAGCCAGTGCCAGATCGTACTTATCGGCCAGTGCCTGCATGGTACCATCGGCCTTCAGTGCATCAAAGGCCTCATCCACAGCGGCGGCAGCATCACTGCCCTTGCGGAATGCCACACCGTACTCCTCGGCGTTCAGCTCGTCCACGATCTTCAGGTCGGCATAGTCAGTGCCCTCACCGATCATGGCGTTGGCCAGGGTCAGGTCAAGTACAGCGGCATCGGCAGTGCCTGCGGCAACTTCCATCAGACAGTCGGTCTGAACGCTCTTGGAAACGTAATCAGCCTGTGCCAGGTTCTCGTCTCCCTCAATGGCGGCCTCACCGGCGGAACCAGCCTCGGCGACCACGGTCTTACCCACCAGGTCAGCGGTAGAGGTATAATCGGTGCCATCTTTCACAACGACCACCTGTGCATTCTTTGCATAAGCCTTGGTGGTAGCGGTGTTCTGCATAATGTCATCGGTCAGGGTCATACCGTTCCAGATGCAGTCGATGCTCTTGGCATCCAGCTCAACCACCTTGGTGTCCCAGTTGATCTCCACGAACTCCGGCTCGACCCCCAGCTTTTCGCACACAGCCGTTGCCAGCTCGGTGTCAAAGCCGGTGAAGTTGCCGTCTGCATCGGTGTAGTTCATGGGTTCGTAGACGGTGTAGCCAATGACCATCTTGCCCTTTTCCTTGATGTAATCCAGATCACTGGCAGCGGTTTCGGAAGCAGAAGCGGCTGCGCTGCCGGACGCGGCAGAAGATGCCACGGTGGAAGTGGATGCGGCACCGCCGCAGGCGGCAAGGCTCAGTGCCATGGCACCGGCCAGAAAAGCAGAGACCAAACGTTTCATAACAGGTTTCCTCCCTCGTTATTTCCCAAAAGATGTTCCCTCTCGGTTTAGCATTTTATCATGCTAAAGTGTTAAACCGTGACTATAGAATAGCGCGTTTGAGGGCATTTGGCAAGAGGAAATATAAAAGTTAGTGCATATTGCCCTTTATTTTTTTCTTTTCGTTTCGTCTCTTGTTGAATTGCACAAGTAAAAGAGGAAAGACGCAGTGTCTTTCCCCTTTCCGATTGCTTATTCTTCTGCGAACGCTGCCAGTGCCGCCTTTTGCAGCTCTGTCACTGAAATAGTACATACAGCCGCAAGGTCGGCATCCGAGCCGTCATCCGGGATGGACGCCACCTCTGCGCGGGTCCGGCCCTTGAGGTAGTCGCACCAGCCCTCGCTGTGCTCATACCATTCTTTGTCCAGAGCGGATGCACCGCGCATCCCGTACTGATCGCCCTGCTCCAGCTTGGTTTTCACCAGCTCCGGTGCCGATACGGTGCCGTCCGCGCTCACTGTCAGGGCAGGCTCCGTCACGTCAGCGATGGCGCCAGTCACGCGGTCGTCGGCATCCAGCGTCAGAGCCGTCACCGTAATGTCCACCTGCGCGGTCACATCGTGGTCATCGTCAGCGGTCAGATCTTTGGTGTCATTGCGCACCGACACACCCAGCACAGCACGGTCACCGCGGGCCGAGCCAACCGCCTTTGCGTTCTCACAGGCGCGCACCACCGCATCTCGATAGCCGTCCACTGCAATGGTACAGCCGGAAAGCAGGTCGGCATCCTTGGGCTTGCCGTCATCGTCGGTGGCAAGCTTTTTCACCTCGTCGGGCGTCTTACCTGTGAGAAAATCGCCAAAGGTATCTGCCTGTTCTGCCCAGCCTTTTTTCAGCGAGGACACCGCAGCCAGCGGGTAGTCCTCCCCCTTCTGGCGCTTGGTAAGAGTTTCGCCGGGCATCGTCACCTTGCCGGTGCCGTCCCCCGTTACAGAAAGTTCCACCTCATCCAGCATCACATCGGCCACTTTCCCCTCAGCATCCAGCAAAACGGCGGCAGCGATCGTGTTGATCTTCCCGGCACGCTCCTCTCCGTCCGCTTTCGTCAGGATGCCAAGGCCGGTGCGCCATGCGGCGTTCTGCGTGGTCTGGGACGAGCTGCCGCCCATGCCTGTGCTCATGCTTCCGGAAGAACCGGAGCCGCTCCCGCCGCAGGCGGTGAGTGTCAGCGCCGCCGCCAGCGTGCAGCCCAAAACCGTGCAGGATATCTTTTTCGTTATCATCGAAACGCTCCCTTTCCTGCCCCATCGTAAAGGGGCTTTTGGGCTAGTTTGCCCGGAAAGCAGCGGTTTTATTTTGCGTCTACCGCAGTCTGTCGTTTCTTTTACATTAAAGGGCTCAGCAGCCGCAGCACGCTGTCCAGCACAGTGCCCAGCAGACCGGTATGGCAGTCCGATACCTGTACCTCCCGGCATTTGAGTAGTGTATCCCGCACGTCATCCCGCAGGACGGTCACCTGACTGTTGTTCTGCAGCAGCACGCCGCACTCGAAGTGCAGGAACAGGCTGCGGTAATCCATGTTGATGCTGCCCACCACAGCGGTGCTGTCGTCGCTCACCCAGCACTTGGCGTGCAGGAAGCCGGGGGTGAACTCATAAATGCGTACACCCGCCCGCAAAAGCGGCAGATAGTACGACCGGCTCAACCGGAATACCAGCTTCTTGTCCGGGATGCCCGGCAGCACCAGACGGACATCCACCCCGCGCTTGGCGGCGTTTTTCAGCGCATCCAGCATTTCCTCGCCGATCGCAAGGTAGGGTGTATAGATGTAGACATACTGTTTTGCCTGCGCAAGGATATTCAGATAAACGGTTTCTGCCATAGGCTCCTCGTCCAGCGGACTGTCTGCATAGGGCTGCACCACGCCGTCCGGCACCAGCGGCACCAGCGGCATGGGGCGAAACGCATCATAATCCGTCTCGCTGGGGCGAAAAGCATTCCAGAAGTTGAGGAACATCACCGTAAAGTTCCACGCGGCGTCGCCTTCCACACGCAGGGCTGCATCCTTCCAGTAGCCGAAGCGCTGCTCTGCGTTGATATACTCATCTGCCAGATTCACGCCGCCTGTGTAGGCCACCGTACCGTCAATGACTACGATCTTGCGGTGGTCGCGGTGGTTCATCACCAGCGAGATCAGGGGCACCACCGGGTTGAACGGGATGCAGCGGATGTGCGCCCGCTCCATCCGCACGATAAAATCGGCAGGCAGGCCCAGCAGACTGCCAAAATCATCGTAGATCAGACGCACATCCACGCCCTGTGCCGCCTTGCGGCGCAGGACCTTCTCGACGCCATTCCACATGCAGCCATGGCTCACGATGAAAAATTCCAGAAAGATGCTCTTTTGAGCCTTTTCCAGATCGGCCAGCAGCTGCGGATACATCGCTTCGCCGCTGGCAAAATACTGCGCACGGGTGTTCTGCCATGCCGGATAGGGGCCATACTTTGCCACATAACGGCTCTGGCCCTGCCCGTCGGCATTCAGACTGTCCAGTACGCCCGGCTGCTGCTGCAGGTCTTTTTTATGTGCGCTGTCCACAGCATGCATTTTCAGGCTCAGGCGCTTGCTCGGACGTTTGTTGCCAAAGGCCAGATACAGCGCACCGCCCAGCAGCGGCAGGATGCCGATCAGTGCGATCCAGCCCACCTTATAGGCGCTGTTCTCGTCCTTGCGCACAAGGTACAGGATAATGAGCAGGCTCAGGGCGTTGAGCAGACCGTTCACCCATACACGGCCTGTACCGGTGGTAATGGAATAGAACACCCAGCACAGCCACAGCAGCTGCAGCGCTACCAGCACCACCGTGATGGTGACGCGGTTCAGGATGCGGTTGAAAAAGCGCACGATCGGCGAACGAAAAAACATCGGCCTGCCCTCCTCCTTTATTATAATATGTGTAAGTATAGCGCGGTTTTGCAGCTTTTTCAAGATTTGCGTTGTTTCCTGATGCGCCCCGCAAAAAGCCGACCGGAAAAATCCGCAGATTTTTCCGGTCGGCAAACAAAGAAATGATTTTTCGTCAAAGAGACAGCTATTGCAGTTCCCGCGCAAATGCGGAGCCATTGAAAGCCGCTTTATGCTTCGGCTTCGCCGTCCTCAAAGCCCACCATCAGGCCGCCCTGCTCAGCGTAGTAGCTGCACAGGCCGCCGCATTCGGTGACATCCACCTGTGCGCCTGCAAACACCGCATGGATCATCAGCTTCAGGCGCTTGGCAGCTTCCGGGTTATCACAGTGGGCAATGTGCACTTTGCCATCGGTAAAGCCGTGATCCTTCAATTCCAGCACGATGCGCTCCAGTGCGCCGTGCTCGCCACGGGTCTTGCACAGCACCTCCAGCTCGCCGCTCTCACTGGCCTGACCAATGACCCGGATGCCCAGCACCCGTGCCACGGCGGCAACGGCGGGCTTCACACGGCCGTTGCGGGCCAGATTTGCCAGTGATTCCAGCGAAAACACCAGATGCGTGTGCTTGTGGTAAGCCAGGATCGCCTCACAGATCTCGTCAAACTCCATCCCGATCCGGACAAGGTCCCGCAGACGCTCTGCCAGCAGACGCAGTTCCGGCCCGGCAGACAGGCTGTCCAGCACAAAAATACGGGCCTCCGGGTGTGTTTCCTTGTATTCTTCCGCTGCCAGCAGTGCAGCATTGTAGCTGCCGGACAGTGTGCCCGTGATGGTGGCAACAAAGATCTGCTCTGCACCCTCATAAGCAGCCAGCCAGTCTGCCACATTGGGGCAGGAGGTGCTGGTCTTGCCCTTGTAAGTACGCAGAGACCGGGCCATGCCCACAGCATCCAGAGTGCCGTCATCCAGATATTCCTGTTCATCCGTGACGATCTTCAACGGCACACAGGCAAAATCCACGCCCGGCAGGGCATACAGACTGGACGAAGAATCCACAACGATCTTGGTTTTCATAAAATGCACGCTCCAAATCTATTTTGTGATAGCAGGTCATTTTTGTATTTTCCGTGCCTTACACGCACTTCTGCCTGCATGATTTTTTCGGTTCACTGCAGACATCATAGCAGTTTTTCAAAAACCTGTCAAGGGATTTTATGCATTCTTTCAAAAGTTTTAAAAATCCGTTGACCAAAGTACAGATTTGCGCTATAATACCGCCATAAAACCATTTTCTGTATCCCGCGCAGCCCAGCTGCGCCAATCTTAGAGAACTGCTTACGATATGAAAACTGAAACCAAATGCCGCGTTGCGGCCTGCGCCGCCGGGTTTGCCCTGCCCCGGTACGCCGATCTCCCGCAGATGGGGCTTTACCTTGACCAGACCGTGCAGTACGTCAACAGCTATTTCCGCACCTTCTGCGGCGTGGAACTCACCTCTTCCATGGTCAGCAACTACGTCAAAAAGGGCATTTTGTCCCACCCGGTGCGCAAGAAGTATGCCCGCGATCAGATCGCATCCCTGATGTACATTGCAGTCTCCAAGACTGTTCTTTCGATGGAAAACATCGATGCCCTGTTCAAAATGCAGCGGGCGCACTGTTCCGCCGGGGCAGCTTACGACTACTTCTGCGACGAGATGGAGAACTGCCTGCCGTTCGTATTCGGCTGCACCAGGGAGATCCGTGACCTTGCCGTGGATGCCGCAGATGAAAAGCTGCTTCTGCGCAGCACGATCCTTGCAGCGGCAAACAAAATGTATCTGGACTGCTGCTTCAACGCCCTGCGGCAGGAGGAAAACCTCTGGGACACCATTCTGCCCGATCTGGCGTAAGAACACAAAAAAGCCGTGCCTCCACAAAAGGAAGCACGGCTTTTGCATTTTATACGTTCAAGATCAGGTATCCTGCAGTTCCCCGCGGCTTGCAGCCTTGAGGTATGCAAAGATGAAACCGTCCAGATCGCCGTCCATCACGGCGTCCACATTGCCGGTCTCGTAGTTGGTGCGGTGATCCTTGACCATGGTGTAGGGCATGAACACATAGCTGCGGATCTGGTGACCCCATGCGATCTCGTTCTGCACGCCCTTGATGTCGTCGATCTTATCCATATGCTGCTGCTTTGCGATCTGATACAGCTTTGCCTTCAGCATTTCCATTGCGTAGTCACGGTTCTGGAACTGGCTGCGCTGGGTCTGGCAGCTGACCACGACGCCGGTGGGCTTGTGGATCAGACGGACAGCGGAAGAAGTCTTGTTGATGTGCTGACCGCCGGCACCGGAAGAACGGTACACCTGCATCTCGATATCCTCGGGGCGGATATCCACCTGAATGGTGTTATCCAGCTCAGGCATCACTTCCAGCGAAGCAAAGCTGGTCTGACGGCGGGCGTTAGCGTCAAAGGGCGACACACGCACCAGACGATGCACGCCGTTCTCACTCTTGAGCAGACCGTAGGCGTTGGCACCCTTCACCATCATGGAGGCGCTCTTCATGCCGGCTTCATCGCCGTCCTGATAGTCCAGCACCTCCACGGTCATGCCGTGGTTGGAAGCCCACTTATTGTACATGCGGTACAGCATTTCGGCCCAGTCCTGTGCCTCGGTGCCGCCGGTGCCGGCATGGAAGGTGAGGATGGCGTTGCTGTGGTCGTACTCGCCGTTCAGCATCGTCATGAGCTGCAGCTCATCCACTGCCTTGCCCACAGCGTTCACAGATTCCTCTGCCTCGGGGATCATGGCAGGGTCGTATTCTTCATCCAGCATTTCCAGCATGGTCTCTGCGTCATCGTACAGGCCCTGCAGCTTTTCAAAGCGGCTCAGCTTGCCCTTCAGGTCGCCCACCTCGTCAAACACCTTTTTGCTCAGGTCTGCATCATCGTAAAAGCCGGGGCGGGACATGGTGTGCTCCAGCTCCTGCACGCGCTTGCGGGAGGCATCGATGGCCAGAGCCTCTTCCAGGTCCTTGACCGCCTTGCCGTAATCGGCAAGCTGCACCTTCAGTTCGTCAATCGTGATCATTCTTTCAGTTCCTCTCGAAATGATAATAAGGTAAAGTCTTTTATTCTCAAAAGACACAGTTTATACACAGATACTTCACTAGTATACCGAGAATCTGTGTTAAAGTAAAGAGGTAAATGGATTATCCTGCTGGAATTTTGAAGATTTTTGCCTTTTCTTTTCGTTCTCAGGGGAGTATAATACCAGTATGAATCATATAACAGGAGGAAATCATGCCGAAATATTATGGCTGTCCCTGCGAAGGCTGCGGCAGACCGCTGGCGCTGACCGATGATATCGTGGTCTGCCCGGACTGCGGCGCACCCTATCACCGCGAGTGCTACGAGAAGCTGGGCCGCTGCATCCATACCCCCGCCCACGGCGCAGGCTATGAATGGAAGTTTCCGTACAAGGATGAAGAACTGCGCACCTGCCCCAGCTGCGGTGAGCGCACCCTGCGTTCCGAGACGGTATGCCGCTGCTGCGGTGCCGCCATGCCGCCGGAGGATCAGTGCCCGGATCCTTCCGCCCAGACTGCTTCCGGCGCAGACCAGAACCGATTTGACTATGATGATCTTTACCGCCAGTACCAGCAAACTGTGGAAGAGCCCACCCGCCGCAATGTTCAGGCGGCCTTTGGCAAGGAAGAGCTGATCGACGGTATCCCCTACAGCGACTGGAACGATTACATCGGCAAGGCCGCACCCGTCTATCTGAACGACTACAGCCGGATGCAGCTGCAGCACACCAAGATCTCCATGTGCCTCTCGGCGCTGGTATTCGGCCCGTTCTATTTCTTCTATCGCAAAGCGTGGAAGCCTGCCTTCGGTTTTCTGGCCGCAGAGCTGGTGCTGGCTCTGCCCACCCTGCTGAGCATGATGCAGGCCACCGGCAGTCCGCTGACCGCCGGCATCAGCAGCACGGTCATCGTTATACTGTCCCGCATTATGACGGTGCTCAGTTTTGTGCTGGTGATGCTGCGCACCCTGTACGCCAAATGGCTGTATCGCAAAAGTGCAGCCGAACGCATCCGGCGCATCCGTGCCGAGTTCCCGGATGCTGCTCAGCGCCGTGCGGTCCTGTCTGCACAGGGCGGCGTGAGCATCGCCGGTGTGATTGGTGCCTTTGTACTGCTGATGGTTCTGGGTGCCTGTGCCACCGTGCTCATGGGTCCGAATCTGGACGCTTTGATCGGGATGTTCTGATCTGCAATGCCGCCTGCAAAGGCTGGCATTGCGGATTTCAAAATAGTAAGGAGAATATGAATCATGATGAAGAAAGTCACAAAAGCTGTCATTCCTGCCGCCGGTCTTGGCACCCGCGTGCTGCCCGCTACCAAGGCCATGCCCAAGGGTATGCTGCCCATTGTGGACAAGCCTGCCATCCAGTATCTGGTGGAAGAGGCGGTGCGTTCCGGTATCACCGATATCCTCATCATTCTGGGCCGCAACCAGAGCATCATTGAGGATCACTTTGACCGTAGCCCTGAGCTGGAAGAAAAGCTGGCAAAGCCCGGCAAGGAAAAGGCTCTGGAAGAATGTCTGGGCATTGCCAACATGGCAAACATCTTCTTTGTGCGTCAGAAGCAGACGCTGGGTCTGGGCCATGCCGTGAACACCGCCAAGGCCTTCACCGGTGACGATCCCTTCGTTGTCATCTACGGCGATGACGTGATCTGGGGCGAGGACCCGGTCTGCGCTCAGCTGATCCGCGCCTACGAGGAGTTCGGCCGCCCGGTCGCGGGTGTTTCCGCTGTGCCCTGGGAGGATGTGAGCCGGTACTGCAGCCTGAAGACCACCCCCATCCACGACAACTACTTCTTTGTGGATGACATGATCGAGAAGCCCAAGAAGGGGCAGGAGTTCAGCAACTACTCCATTCTGGGCCGTGTGCTGCTGACTCCGCAGATCTACGAGATCCTCGCCCACACCAAGCCCGGTGCCGGCGGTGAGATCCAGCTGACCGATGCCATGGCCGAGTATGCCCGCACCTGCGGCGGCATGACGGCCGTAGAGTTCACCGGAAAGCACTACGACATGGGCAACAAGCTCAAGGTGGTAGAGGCACAGGTGGAGCTGGCCCTGCAGCATCCGGAGATCGGCGAAGCCTTCCGTGAGTACCTGAAGGAGTTCTGCAAGACACTGTAAATAAATGAGGTTGCTGCGCAAATGATGTTCTTCAAATGATGTTTTGCTTCGCAAAAATGATGTGCGCTGCGGCGCATGAAGGACGATACGACAGCAGAAAAACACCCCGGAACGCGAAAGCTTCCGGGGTGTTTTCATTGCACCGCTGTGCGGTGCACATCATCTGCGCAGCAGACATCATGGCGTAAGCCGCATCATTTGCGCAGCAACATCATTCTTTATTCCGCCTGACTGGGGTGCAGCTGCGGCGGCATTTTGGTAAAGAGAGCCTTGAGCATCAGCGGCGTTGCCACACTGGACACCACGATCAGCAGGATCACAGCGGTAAAGTAGACCGAGTCCACCACGCCGACATCCAGGCCCTTCTGGGCCACGATCAGTGCCACCTCGCCGCGGGTCATCATGCCAACGCCGATCTTGAGGGAGTCGCCCCAGTTAAAGCGGCAGAGCTTTGCGGCCAAACCGCAGCCGATGATCTTGGTGATAAGTGCCACAATGACGAAGCAGACACAGAACAGGAAGATTTCCGGCGTCAGGCCGCTGATGTCGGTCTTCAAGCCGATGGATGCAAAGAAGATGGGTGCAAAAATGATATAATTGCTGATATCCACGCGGCGCTCCACGTAGGGGGCATCGTCCATGGTGCACAGAACGATACCGGCGATATAGGCACCGGTGATATCTGCAATGCCGAAGTATTCCTCGGCGATGTAGGCCATGGCAAAGCAGAACGCCATGCTCACGATGGTGATGCGCTGGGTGTGGGGATTGCGCTTGTCCAGCCATGTCATAGCAAAGTGAGCCACAACGCCCACGCCCACGGCAGTAGCAAAGAACAGCACCGTATTGATGAGCACCTTGCCCAGACCTGTGCCGGTGCCGGAGCTTGCGCCCAGTACGCAGGTGAGGACTACGATGCCGATGACATCATCAATGACGGCGGCACTGACGATGGTAGTGCCGAGAAAGCTCTTCAGGTGGCCCAGCTCCTGCAGGGTCGCCACCGTAATGGACACGCTGGTGGCGGTCATGATGGTGCCGATGAACAGGGCACGGTAGAACTCAGGGCTGCCCACGGCAGAGAAGCCGTAGAACGCACTGTACAGCAGGGTGCCGCCCACCAGCGGGACGGCTACGCCCACGCAGGCGATCAGGGTGGCGATGGGGCCAGCCTTGATAAGTTCCTTCAGATTGGTGCCAAGGCCCGTGGTGAACATCAGCATGACCACGCCGATCTCCGCAAAGGTGGAGATGGCATCACTGGTCTGCACGAGGTTCAGGATGCACGGACCGATGAGCAGGCCGGCAATGATCTCGCCCACCACCTGCGGTGCCTTGCACTTGCGGGCCACAAGGCCAAAGAACTTTGCGCTGAGGATGATAATTGCCAGGTCACGGAAAACCAAATACACAAAGAATCCTTCCTTTACTATAAAATTCTCAGAACTATATATACATTCCTTTCGAAGACGGATAACAGAGAGCAGAGAGACGGCCGATCCCCGGCTGCCCTGCCGTTCATCCTCTGAAAGCGACTATATTATAGCCCTCTTTCACCAAAAAATCAAAATATTTTTTGTTGTATGTTTTTTTCAGAAACCCCTTGACAGATCCTTTACAGCTTGCTATAATAAATTGCTGTCTGAACAGACACGCCGCACACAAGGCGCGACGCCGCGTTTTGTGTGTACCCTTGGTCCTGTGATTGCAGGACCCTTAAGTCCAAAAGGAGGTGCTACAAAATGGCAAAGTACGAAACCATGCTGATTACCAGCGCCGCTCTCGACGAGGAGGCTACCGCCGCTCTGGTTGGTAAGTTCAAGTCCCTGATCGAGGCTAACGGTACGATCGATTCCATCGACGAGTGGGGCAAGCGCCGTCTGGCCTACCCCATCAACGACGAGGAGGAAGGCGTTTACACTGTGATCAACTTCACCAGCGAGCCCAGCTTCCCTGCTGAGCTGGACCGTGTGTACAAGATCACTGAAGGTGTTATGCGCAGCCTGATCGTTGCCCACGAGGAGTAATCTTTTCGTGACAGAAAGGGAGACCGTAAAATGTTGAATGTTGTTGCTATCATGGGCCGTCTTGTGGCGGATCCTGAACTCCGCACCACGCCCCAGGGCACCAATGTGTGCAGCTTCCGTATTGCCTGCGACCGCAATTTTGTGCGTCAGGGTGAGCAGCGTCAGGCTGACTTCATTGATATCGTTGCCTGGCGTTCTCAGGCCGAGTTTGTTTCTAAGTATTTCCAGAAAGGCAGTCTGATCGCCATTGAAGGCTCTCTTCAGACCCGCCAGTATCAGGACAAGAACGGGAACAACCGCACGGCTGTGGAGGTCGTGGCAAACAACATCAGCTTTGCAGGCCCCAAGAACTCGAATGGCAGCAATCAGGGCGGCAGCAGCTATCAGAATGCTGCGCCGTCCTACCAGAACGCAGCGCCTGCCCGTCCGGCTGCTGTGGAGGCAGCTCCCAGCTACTCCGCCGGAAACGCAGACGACTTCGCCGTCATCGACGACAGCGACGACCTGCCGTTCTGATTCCCGAACCGGTGTTTTAACCGTAAAAATCCAACAGGAGGTAATAAGCAATGGCTTTTGAAAGAACCGAAGGCTCTCGCCCCGCACGCCCCATGCGTCGCGGCCGCAAGAAGGTTTGCAGCTTCTGTGTCGATCGCATCGACACCATCGATTACAAGGACGTTCCCCGTCTGCGTAAGTACGTCTCTGAGCGTGCAAAGATCATTCCCCGCCGTGTTACCGGCACCTGCGCTTTCCATCAGCGCGCACTGACCGTGGCTATCAAGCGTGCTCGTCACGTTGCTCTGATGCCCTACGTCAGCGACTAATCTTTGATTTAAAAAATCAACCAACCCTTTCAAAATAATCAGCAATCAGCAAAGCCCGTTTTCCTGCCGACAAAGGAAAACGGGCTTTTTCGTTTGCCATTTTTGTGGTATACTGAGCTCAAAAGCTTATTTTGCGGTATTTTGCAAAGGAGGGATTTTTATGAAGCTTTCTTCTCATTTCCGCCGCGCGGCGGTGTTGGGGCTTTCCCTGCTGCTGGCCGCCCAGCTGGGCGTGGGAGCCTGTGCGGCCTCTGCTTTTGATGCGGCCTACTACGCTGAAACCAACCCGGACGTCGCGGCCGCCTGCGGCACCGACGAGGCCTCCCTGCTCCGGCATTACCTTTCCAGCGGCCAGGCGGAGGGCCGCAAGCCCTCGGCCCGGGGGAAAGCCGGTGATAGCCTGAAACTGACGAATGAGCAGATCGCGCTAGTATGGTCCCCTGTCCCCCTCAAAGATCTAGCCAATTACAAGAGCCTGAAAAAGAAGATGACCGATGAGCAGTACCAGGCCGCCTATCAGGAAGCCGTTAATCTGGTGCTGCCCGTAGCTCTCAGTAGCCGCGAAGAGCAGCTGACCTACATTGCCGCGGCCCTGCGGGAACGGTTTGACAGCGGCATGAGCTACTCCATGGACGCCGACCACTACAATGATCCCTATGGCTATTTTGTGCTGGGCTCTGCCTCCTGTGCCGGCTGCACCCGTGCCACTGGGCTCTGCCTGAATGTGCTGGGCATCCCCTACGAGCATGTCAACGAGAACCAGTACAGCCACCAGTGGTGCCGTGTGCCTGTGGGGGACACTTACTGGATCTGCGACGCCTACGGCCTCTACTGCGGTCCGGAGCCTGCACCCTACCAGCATCCGTATTTCCAGTAATCGACTGATTCTGACACTACAAAAGCCGCCCGGTTTTTACGCCGGGCGGCTTTGCTCTTTTGGTACTCTCTCTTTCTCAGACGTTTGCCGTCTCGTGGCTCAGCCGGGGCGCGCCGCCTGCCAGCTCCTCCGCGGTCAGGGGCTTGACGGGCTCCTGTACC
>OFSD01001882.1_pt1 | contig 14206 bp, 10 predicted proteins | sample 1543191 | NCBI WGS metagenome assembly OFSD01 (sample SAMN04209221, study PRJEB22552) | human gut metagenome | biome: gut; material: feces | host: Homo sapiens | place: USA: Oklahoma
AGTGCGGCAAGCCCCGCCCGGCGGCAGCAGAAGGCTGGACTTGCAGCTGCGGCGCGGTGAACAAGGGCAAGTTCTGCTCCGAGTGCGGCAAACCTAAGCCTGCTGGTACCCCCAAGTATAAGTGCGACAAGTGCGGCTGGGAACCGGCAGACCCCGCTCACCCGCCCAAGTTCTGCCCGGAGTGCGGCGACCCCTTTGACGAGAACGACCGCAGCTAAGCCCGCTGCACAATAACTGAACACACTGCGGGGCAGGGAAGGAAAGTCAATAAGTCCCTGCCCCGCAGATTATAATAGGAGGAAACGCTATGGCAGGAATGCTGGAATATAAGTGCCCCTGCTGCGATGGTGCGATCCAGTTCGACAGCACCACCCAGAAGATGAAATGCCCCTACTGCGACACCGAGTTTGAGGTGGACGCACTGAAGGGCTACGATGAGGACCTGAAAGACCAAAAGCCCAGCGAGATGAACTGGGCCACCCCCGGCGGCAGCTGGGCAGAGGGCGAGACCGCCGGTCTGCATACTTATGTCTGCAAGAGCTGCGGCGGCGAGATCGTGGGCGACGACACCATGGCCGCCTCGGCCTGCCCTTTCTGCGGCAACCCCATCGTCCTCACCGGACAGTTTGCCGGAGACCTGCGCCCCGACCTCATCATTCCCTTCAAGCTGGATAAAAAAGCGGCGAAGGAAAAGCTGCAGGAGCACCTCAAGGGCAAGACCCTGCTGCCCAAGGTGTTCCGCAGCCAGAACCACATCGACGAGATCAAGGGCGTGTATGTGCCCTTCTGGCTGTACGACAGCGACGCCGATGCCCAGCTGCGCTTTACCGCCACCCGCACCCGCTTTTGGTCGGATGACGACTACGACTATACCGAGACCAGCTACTACTCCGTGCGCCGGGACGGCGTGCTGGGCTTTGACGCGGTTCCGGTGGACGGCTCCTCCAAGATGGAGGACGACCTGATGGAATCCATCGAGCCCTTTGCCATGAGTGATGCCGTGCCCTTCAAGACCGCGTATCTGGCGGGCTATGTGGCCGATAAGTACGATGTGGACGCCCAAAAGAGCATCCAGCGCGCCAACGAGCGTATCCGTCAGTCCACCGAGGACGCCTTTACCCAGACTGTTACCGGCTACGACTCCGTGAAAATGGAAAACAGCAGCATCCAGCTGCACGGCGGCAAGGCAAAGTATGCCCTGTTCCCGGTGTGGGTGCTGAGCACCAGCTGGCATGGCAACAACTACATTTTTGCCATGAACGGCCAGACCGGCAAGTTTGTGGGCAATCTGCCGGTGGATAAGGCCGCCGCCCGCAAGTGGACGCTGGGACTTACGGCAGCTGTTGGTGCTGCATCCTATGCGGTCATGTGGCTGCTGTGGCTGGCCGGGATTCTGTAAAGGAGGGACGGAAGATGAAAAAGACTGTTACCCCGCTGCGCTCCCTCTGTGCCGCGCTGGCAGCACTGGTGCTGCTGGTCGCGCTGGCCGCACCGGCCTTTGCCGCAGACGGCTTTGCCGACCTGTATTACCGCATGAACGACAATGCACAGGTCCTGACCGAGGACGAGGACGGCGAGCTGGAAGCTTCACTGGAGGAACTGAGCGTCCGCCAGAGCTTTGATGTGATCATTGCTACCATCGACTCGCTGGAAAGCGAGGGCTGCACCAGCATGGAGGAATATGCCGATGACCTGTATGATTACTGCCAGTTCGGCTACGGTGAAAACCGGGACGGCGTGCTGCTGCTGGTGAGCATAGGCGACCGCAAATGGCATATCTCCACCTGCGGCTACGGCATTACCGCCTTTACGGATGCCGGCATCCAGTACCTTGGCGAGCAGATGACCCCCGATATGGCAGACGGCGATTACGCCGCCGCCTTCCACACCTTTATCCAGTGGACGGACGCGTATGTTACCGCCGCCCGCGAAGGCCACCCCTACGATGTGGACAACATGCCCAAGGAGCCGTTCTCGATCGTGTATCTGGGCGTGGCGCTGGTCATTGGCCTGATCACGGCACTGATCGTGACCGGCGTGATGAAGAGCCGGCTCAAGAGCGTGGCACCGCAGCGGGACGCAACCAGCTATGTGCGGCAGGGCAGCATGAAGCTGACCAACCAGCGGGATCTGTATCTGTACCGTGAGGTGCACCGCACCGAGCGGCCAAAGGAGTCCAGCTCCAGCGACTCCGGCGGCAGCTCCACTCACACCTCCTCCAGCGGCTCCACCCACGGCGGCGGAGGCGGCTCGTTCTGAAAACGTTCCCCGCAAGATAAAATCTCAAAAACCGATCCGCAGCAGCCGGTCGCACCCGCGCCCCGGCAACCGCTGCGGATCGTTTTTTACTTTTCTGCCGCCCGACACAAACGACTGATTTTTTCTGCGCCTTTAGGGCTATACTTCCAGTGCAGACGATTTTATATGCAGCAAGGAGCAGACACATGGGCATTTGGAAAAATCTGGGCATGGGCGGTTACCGGGGCTTTTCGCGCCCGGCGGCGCGGCTGTTGCAGCAGGCGGTGCAGCTGGCGGGAGATCTGGGCTGTGAACAGGCGGATACCAGCCATCTTTTGCTGGCAATGCTGCGGCAGCAGGGCGCTGCGGCGCAGTTCCTCACCCGGAAAAACATCACCGAGCCGGAGGTGCGCCGCCAGCTGGCGCAGCAGCGCAGCGGCCCGGCACAGCGGCTGGACCGGCAGTCCATGGCACCGGACCTGCGCCGCACCATGGACTATGCGCTCATTGGGGCGCAGAACGCCCACGTCAGCCGGGCAGAGCCGGAGCATCTGCTCTGCGCCATGCTGGAAGATGACGGCTGCGCCGCCGGGCTGCTGCTGGCGGAGATGGGGCTTTCGCTCACCGAGGCGGTGCGGGAGTGCCGCCAGCTGAGCGGACAGTTCGTGCTGCCCGCCCAGCCCCGGGTGTCGGCCAGCATCCCCCGGGGCAGCCGCGCCAGCGATAAATACTGCCGCGATCTGACCCGCCGTGCCGCCGAAGGGGAGCTGGACCCGGTGTTCTGCCGGGAAGCCGAGCTTGACCGCATGGTGGAGATCCTGTGCCGCCGCCAGAAAAACGACCCCTGTCTGATCGGCGAGCCGGGCGTGGGCAAAACGGCGCTGGCCGAAGGTCTGGCGCTGCGCATTGCCGCCGGGCAGGTGCCCAGAGCGCTGCAAGGGCGGCGGCTGCTGGCGCTGGATATGGCCAGTCTGGTGGCGGGCACCAAATACCGGGGCGATTTTGAGGAGCGGCTGAAAAACCTGCTGGAAGAGCTGGTGCGGGACGGCACTGCCATCCTGTTCATCGACGAGTTCCACACCATCGTGGGAGCCGGTGCCGCCGAGGGTGCTATTGACGCTGCCAGCATCTTAAAACCGGTGCTTGCCCGGGGCGAGTTGCAGCTTATCGGCGCGACTACCAATCAGGAGTTTCGCACCCACATCCAGAAGGACGCCGCGCTGGAGCGCCGCTTTGGCCGGGTGCAGGTGGAAGAACCCACCCCTGCGCAGGCGGTGGAGATCCTCAACGGCCTTGCGCCCCGCTACGAGCGGTATCATGGCGTGCGCCTGCCGCCCCAGACCCTGCAGGCGGCAGTGGAGCTTTCGGTGCGGTACCTGCCCGGGCGCTGTCTGCCGGATAAGGCCATTGACCTTGTGGACGAAGCCTGTGCGGCGGCGCGCATCCTTGCCGAAAAGGAGCAGCGCACCCAGCCGGTGCTCAGCCCGGAGGATATCGCCCGGGTGGTGGCAGCGGCCAGCGGCGTGCCCGCCCAGCGGGTGGGCGAGCAGGAGCGGGAGCGTCTGGACAAGCTGGAAAGCCGCCTGAATGCCGAGATCGTCGGCCAGCAGCGAGCGGTGGCGGCCGTGGCTGGAGCCATCCGGCGCAGCCGCACCGGTCTGGGAGAGCCGAGGCGTCCCATCGGTGCTATGCTGTTTTTGGGGCCTACCGGCGTGGGCAAGACCGCACTGGCGCGGGCGCTTGCGGTCAGCTGGTTCGGCAGCGAGAAGGCGCTGCTCAAGTTCGATATGTCGGAGTATCAGGAGCAGCACACCGCCGCCCGGCTGCTGGGTGCGCCGCCGGGCTACCTCGGCCATGACGAGGGCGGGCAGCTGACCGAAGCCGTGCGCCGCCGCCCGTACAGCGTGGTGCTGTTTGACGAGATCGAAAAGGCACACCCGGATATCCAGAATATCCTGTTGCAAATCTTGGAGGACGGTCAGCTGACCGATGCCATGGGCCGCAAGGCAGATTTCCGCAACACCATCGTGCTGCTTACTTCAAACTTGGGTGCACGGTTTCTGGCGGGGCAGAACGCGCCGCTGGGCTTTGCCGCCGGGGCAGAAGCCGTGTTTGAAAAGCAGTCCGCGCAGGCTGTGGAGGAAGCTAAAAAGTGGTTCCGGCCGGAGCTGCTTGGGCGGCTGGATGAAGTGATCGTGTTCCGCCCGCTGGCGGAAGAAAACCTCTGCGCCATTGCAGAAAAAATGCTCTGTCAGCTGGAGCAGCGCGCCGCCCGCAGCGGCTACCGGCTGCGCCACACCCCGCAGGTGGGGGCGGCACTGGCTGCCCGGGCGCAATCGGCCTATGGTGCGCGGGAACTGCGCCGTCAGGTGGACAGGGCGGTGGAGCAGGCACTTGCGAACCGCATTGCCGCCGGGACGGCCTGCGTAGGGCAGCACTGGACGGCAGACTGCGCCGCCGATGGCAGCATCATTTTGCGGGAGGATGAAACCATAACCCTATAAAAAATAGCAAAATAGCGCTTTTGCTTGCAACCGGCGCGGTTTTCGACTATTATAGAGGAAATAGAGTTACAACAGGGAGGACCCCGATGCACACGCTGTTTCTTCTGAACCCCGCAGCCGGAAAGGCCGACTGTACCCGCACCCTGCCGCAGCAGATCGCGGCAGCTGCTGCCGGTGCCGGGCTTGCCCCGGAGGACTACACCATCCGCGTCACCACCCACGCAGGCCACGCCCGGGAACTGTCCCGTGCAGCCGCAGCTGCCGCCCAGAAGGCCGGGGTGGAGTTGCGCATTTTTACCGCCGGCGGCGACGGCACCTTCAACGAGGCGCTTACCGGTGCCCACGGCTTTGATAAGACCGCCGTGGGTTGCCTGCCCTATGGCAGTGGCAACGACTTTCTACGCACCTACGGTACAAAGGAGGAGTTTCTGGATCTGGACGCCCAGCTGGCCGGCGGGGTGGTGCCCATCGACCTGATGCGCACCAGTCTGGGGCTTTCTGCCACCATCTGCGCCGCCGGTCTGGACGCACAGGTGGCCTACGGCATCCCCAAGTTCCGGCGCATCCCGCTGTGCGGCGGCGAGGCAGCCTATGCGCTGTCTATTGTTCAGCAGCTGTGCGGGCATATCGGCCGCAGGGTGGAGTACGTCATTGACGGCGAGGTGCTGACCGTGGACTGTCTGATGTGCGCAGTGTGCAACGGCCGCGCCTACGGCGGCGGTTTTATGGCCGGGCCGGAGGCACAGCCGGATGACGGCTGGCTGGATGTGTTCATCGTGCGCAAGGTCAGCCGCCGGGTCATTGCAAAACTGCTGATGCTGTACAAAAACGGCCAGCACTTTCAAAACGGCCAACTGACCGAGGCTGCAAAGCCCTACTTTATTTATCGCCGCGCAAAATCGGTCAGTCTGCGGGCAGCAGATGGCCGTGGGCCCATCATTGCCACCGTGGACGGTGAGTGCGCCCCTTGCAAGCAGGTGTCGGTACAGGTGCAGCCGCTGGCAGGCCGCGTGCTGCTGCCGCTGCCCGCCTACCAGCGCTTTACCACCAAAAAGGCGGGCGTGAAGTAAAAAATAAATCATCAGACCCAAACAAGGCCGCTGCACATTGTTCCGTGCAGCGGCCTTGTGTTTTGCTTATTGTTTTGCAAGGCGCTGCCGTACCCTGTGCTCCAGCGCCTTGTAAAAGCTGCTCAGGCAGAGCGTGAGCAGATATACGGTCAGGGTCCAGACCACAGGATGTACCGTAAGGCTGAACTTGTCCGCAGTCCACTCCATATACCGGATCAGCACCTGATGGATCAGAAAACCGTAAGGGGACAGCCCGGCCATCCACAAAAACGGCTTTGCGGAAAGCAGCCGGGAAATGATTCCCTTGCCCACGGCAAGCAGCCAGACCAGCAGCACCGCAGAGGGTGTGAACAGCACGTTGTACCGGAAGGCCACCGCGCCCAGAACCCCCACCTGCTTGGCGGCGATAAACAGGCAGCCGCCCGCAAGCAGCACAGCGGCAAGCTCCAGCAGGGAGAAAGCACCGCCTGGCAGGCCGCTCTCCTGTTTGCGGCTGTGGTAAAGGCAGCCCATGCAGCAGCTGATGGTAAAATCTCCCGCCCGGAACACAGGGCACAGATAGGTCAGGTAAAAGGCGGCCTTTCCGCTGAGCCCGGCTTTCCAGACCGCAAGGGAGAAAAGACACTGCACGCAGAAGATTACGGCGGCAATGCAGCGCAGCCTGCGGGCATCGGCCTTTTTCAGCACGACGAGAAGCGGGGGGAAGATGGCATACAGAAAAGCCTGTACCGAAAGATACCACGCCACTCCGTTCAGGCAGAACCAGAAACGGCTGGACGGAATCCATGTTTGCAGCAGAAAAATGCTTACAACAAGCTGCGCCGCACAGGAGAGCACCCCGCGGGCAGAGGGCTGCGCCAGAAGCCACTTCAGCACAAATAACAACGCGGCAGCCATCATTATAAGGTGCAGCGGATACAGCTTGCGTATTTTTTGCAGAGAAAAGGCTATGGCGGACCGCAGTCCCGGTGCTGTGCGGGGACGGTCGTAATAGTTGCAGGTCATCAAAAAACCGGACAGCGCCACGAATACCGTGATCGCCCACGGCCCCAGCCATGGTGCCCCGCAATGGGAGAGGACTACGCTCAGAAATGCGACTGCCCGCAGCCCCTGCAAAGATGAGATCAGCTTTTTGTCTGTCAAAGTATCCTCCGTTCTGCCGCAAAGCGCGTCAGCTGTGTTTTTGTAATGCGTTATAAGTATAAAAAAGGCGGCGCGTCCTGTCAAGAACACACCGCTTTTTTGCGTGGCAGGGTGCGATTTTTGGGCGTCATAAATTCTTAACAAAGAAAAATTGCAAAACCCCTTGATTTTTCATGGCAAGATGAGTACAATACAATTAGCACTCAGAGAAATGGAGTGCTAAACCACTGCGGAGCACACACGAAGCCCCCGCAGGACACAACAAAGTTTCAAATAAATTCAATATAATTGGAGGGCAAGAATTATGAAAATCATTCCTCTTGCAGACCGTGTTGTCATCAAGACTGTTGAAGTTGAGGAGACCACCAAGGGCGGCCTGATCCTGACCGGCAGCGCAAAAGAGAAGCCGCAGGTGGCACAGGTCATCGCAGTTGGCCCCGGCGGTGTCGTGGACGGCAAGGAAGTCAAGATGACCGTCAAGGTCGGCGACAAGGTCCTCACCAGCAAGTACTCCGGCACTGAGGTCAAGGTGGACGGCGAAGAGTGCACCATCGTGCGTCAGAGTGATATTCTGGCTGTTGTGGAAGACTGAAACTGAATTTTCCCTTTTCAATTGAGCTTGTATTATAAAGGAGCGATGTATTATGGCAAAGCAGATCAAGCAGGGCGAGGACGCCCGCAAGGCACTGTGTGCCGGTATTGATACCCTGGCTAACACCGTTAAGATTACCCTCGGCCCCAAGGGCCGCAATGTGGTGCTGGGCAAGAAGTTCGGCGCACCGGTCATCACCAACGATGGCGTGACCATCGCAAAAGAGATCGAGCTGAAGGACGAGTTCGAGAACATGGGCGCACAGTTGGTGCGTGAAGTCGCAACCAAGACCAACGATGCCGCAGGCGATGGCACCACCACTGCTACCGTGCTGGCACAGGCCATGGTCAACGAGGGCATGAAGAACGTTACCGCCGGCGCAAATCCCATGGATATCCGCCGCGGCATGAGCAAGGCCGTTACCACCGCTGTGGAGACCATCAAGGCACACAGCCAGAAGGTGAAGGACAGCAACGATATCGCCCGCGTCGGCACCATTTCTGCCGGCGATCCCGAGATCGGCCGCCTGATCGCTGAGGCAATGGAAAAAGTTACCTCTGACGGCGTCATCACCATTGAGGAGAACAAGACCACTGCTGAGACCTACAACGAGATCGTAGAAGGCATGCAGTTTGACCGCGGCTACCTGACCCCGTATATGGTCACCGATACCGATAAGATGGAGGCTGTTCTGGACAATGCCGCCATCCTGATTACCGATAAGAAGATCAGCGTGATTCAGGATCTGGTTCCCCTGCTGGAGCAGGTCATGCAGAACGGCATGAAGTTGCTGATCGTGGCTGAGGATATCGAGGGTGAGGCTCTGTCCACCCTGATCGTCAACCGCCTGCGCGGCACCCTGAACGTGGCCGCTGTCAAGGCTCCCGGCTTTGGCGACCGCCGCAAGGAAATGCTGCAGGATATCGCCATTCTGACCGGCGGCACCGTGGTCTCCTCCGATCTGGGCTATGAGCTGAAGGACGCTACCGTCCAGATGCTGGGCCATGCACGTCAGGTCAAGGTCACCAAGGAGAACACCACCATCGTGGGCGGTGCAGGTGACAAGGATGCGATCGCAGCCCGTATTTCTCAGATCCGCAGCCAGATTGAGGTCGCTACCAGCGATTTCGACCGTGAGAAGCTGCAGGAGCGTCTGGCAAAGCTGGCTGGCGGCGTAGCCGTCATCAAGGTCGGTGCTGCCACCGAAGTTGAGATGAAGGACAAGAAGCTGCGCATTGAGGATGCTTTGAACGCAACCAAGGCTGCTGTTCAGGAAGGCGTTGTTGCCGGCGGCGGTACTGCTCCCATCAATGCGATTCCCGCTGTGCGTGAGCTGTGCGACACGCTGGAAGGCGACGAGCGCACCGGTGCCAAGATCGTCCTGAAGGCTCTGGAAGCTCCTCTGCGCCAGATCGCTAAGAATGCCGGTCTGGAAGGCAGTGTCATCATCGACAAGATTATTTCTGCCAATAAGCCTAACTACGGCTTCGATGCGCAGAATGAGGTCTTTGTGGACGATATGATCGCTGCTGGCATCGTTGACCCCACCAAGGTCACTCGTTCCGCTCTGGAAAATGCAGCATCTGTTGCAGAAATGGTCCTGACCACCGAGAGCCTGGTTGCAGACCTGCCGGAACCTCCGGCACCCGCAGCACCTGCCGGTGATATGGGCGGCATGGGCGGCATGTACTAAGCCTTAAAAGCATCTTGCGCGAATAAATAGCATAAAGGAGACGGATCTTCTTTGGAGGGTCCGCCTCCTTTTTTAGTTAAAAATTGCTGCGGATCACATTCGCAGTTGGCATAAAGCAGCATCTCTGTGTCAGAAACGGAGACGGCCCAAGGGCCCAAGATGGTATGATCGCATATTCATCTGCTGTTCTGCTCACCCTTATAAAAAGAGGAGGCGGAATTTTATGTCCGGCAAGAGGGTCTTGGCGCTGTATGCGGCCATTCTGTTCAGCTTTGCAGTGATTTTGTGCCGCCTGTATTTTCTGGCACAGAACCAGACTTATGCAGCCCGCGCCAAAGCGCAAAGCGCGGTTCGGCTTGCGCTGCCTGCACGGCGGGGGAATTTTTATGACCATACTGGTGCACTGCTCACCGGGCTGGAAACGCAATATCTGGCCCTCTGCTTCCCGGGCGAAAACAGCTATTCCCGCCTGTATGCCTATACCGATGAGAACGGACAGGCGCTTTTGTACCAGAATCGGAATCGTTCCATGCCATTTCTGCTAAGGGTGGAGCGTGATCTTTACTGGCAGGGAGTGTCGTGCTATCCGTTTGCCCGGCGGTATGCGTCAGCACCGTTGTGCCAGCAGCTGATCGGATATCTGGATGGCGAAGGCCATGGAGCTGCCGGACTGGAAAAAGCACTGGACAAGCTGCTGACCGGGACGGGGGAACATGACGTCCTGCTGTGCGCTGTCACCGCTCAGGGACAGCTGCGAGCCGGAGAAACACCGCAGTATCTCCGGCAGGACAGCAAGGCTGTGGGGGTGCAGCTGACCATTTCGCGTCAAATGCAGCGCGCAGCGGAAGCGGTAGCAGCGGAGACTATGACCAGCGGGTGCATTTTGGTTCTGGATACAGCTTCTGCCGCCGTGCGGGCCAGCGTCAGCATGCCGGGCTATGACCCGGATAACCTTGCCGCCAGTCTGGACGCGCCGGACAGCCCATTCCTGAATCGAGTGTTGGAATGCTATACCGTCGGCTCGGTGTTCAAGCCGGTGCTGGCAGCGGCGGCACTGGAACAGGGCACTTTTCCGGAATATGAATGTACGGGTGCCGCAGTGATAGATGGACAGATCTTCCGCTGCGCAGGCGGTGTGCCGCATGGGCAGATCGGACTAGAAGAAGCACTGGAAAAAAGCTGTAATGGCTATTTTGTACGGCTGGGGCAGCAGCTGGGTGCGGAAAACTTGCTGCAAGCGGCGCAGCGTTTTGGATTTGGGCAGGAGATAAGCTTAGTAGGAAATCTGCATGCTGCATCCGGGAACCTGCCGGACGCAGCCGAACTTGCCCGGAGCGGTCAGCTTGCCAATTTCAGCTTTGGGCAGGGCAGCCTGCTGGCATCGCCGGTGCAGATCGCCGCCATGATGAATGCCATCGCCTCCGGCGGGATGTACCACACACCGTTTTTTCTGGAATGCACGGTTGACGAAACCGACGGTACACCGCTGGAAACGCTTGCGCATCCGCAGTCGAGGCGGGTGATGAGTGCGGAAAATGCAGCGCTTCTGCGTGAAATGCTTTGTCAGGTGGTGGAAGAGGGCACTGCACAGGATGCTGCAGGACTGGAAGGCGGTGCGGGCGGCAAGACCGGCACGGCTCAGACCGGACAGTTTGATGCTGACGGAACAGAACGCAAGAATCTGTGGTTTGCGGGCTTTTACCCGGCAGAAAAGCCCCGCTGGACGGTGATCGTGCTGCAGGACGGGCAGACCGAAACGGCCTATTCCAGTGCAGCCATCTTTGCCCGGCTGTGCGCCATGCTTCGTACTCTGACGTAAAATGCGCGGTTTTTGCTTGCTTTTTCACGCTTGTTATGCTACTATATATTTGTATTTTTGCGTGGTTTTCATTGAATTATAATAAAGGAGCGTTTCAATCCATGTCTGTTATCGAAATTGTTGGCGGTGTGATCCTGCTGGTCGCTTCGCTCGTCATCGTCCTTCTCACTCTGATGCAGCACACGCATGGTCAGGGCCTTTCCGGTGCGATCAATGGCAGCGTGGGCGGTGCAAACAATGCCCGCCTGACCCCGGCTGACCAGATGCTGGCCAAGGTGACCCGCATTGCAGGTGTTGTTTTCTTTGTGGTCGCTATTCTGGCATGTCTGTTTGCAGGCCGTCTGGCAGGCTGAAAAGGTTCGTGCAGCCCCGTGTAAAGGACGGGGCTGTTTTTCTGTATTATGATAGGATGTCGGCGGAAGTCTGACCGCCGGGCAGGGTGGGGCAGTTGGCCCACAACCGGCAGCGCTGCGGCACGTTGGAGGCTGCGGCCATGGAAGAGCAAGGAGAAAGATTATTATGGCAATGCGCGATAAAATTGAGCACGCGATCCAGAATCAGCCGTGCACAGTTAAAGACCTTAAGGCAAAGTTCGGCGGGGACCGCAAGGTGATGGAGGCTGTGGATCAGCTGGTGCACGAGGCAGTCATCTGCCAGCGTCAGGGCGTGTTCTTTACGGTGCGTTCTGGCCGTGCAGACAAGGCTCTGCTGTGCAAGGTGGTCAAACTGGGCAAAAATTTTGCCTTTGTAATGCTGGAGGACGGCACCAGCGATATCTTTATCCCGGGCCGCTTTACCCGCGGTGCAATGCCCGGTGACATGGTGCTTGTGGAAAAGTTTGAGCATCCCCGTGTGGAGGGCAGCGATGAAGGCGAGATCCTTGCCATTCTGGAAGAGAAAAATTCTCTGGTGGGCACTGCCCGCCGTATCGAGGGCCGCTTGAAATTCGTGCCGGATGACTGCCCGGCCATCTCCATGCAGCTGATGCGTGACTGCGAGGGCGGCGCAAAGGACGGCGACAAGGTGGCCGTGGAGATCCTGCAGCGCGGCAACCGTCAGGAAGATCACCGTGTGGGCGTTGCCATGCGGTTCGGCAATTCGGATGAAGCCAAGCGCTGCGCCAAGGCCCTGCTCTATGCGCAGGATATCCGCAGCCGCTTCCCGGATAAAGTCCGCGATGAAGCCAAGAAGCTGGAGAATGCCGAGGTCTCTGAAAAGGACACCGAGGGCCGCATGGATCTGCGTGCACTGCCCATCTTCACCATTGACAGTGCCGAGACCAAGGACATTGACGATGCCATCAGCCTGACCAAGACCCCGGAAGGCGGCTTTGAGCTGGGTGTCCACATCGCGGATGTTTCCAACTATGTCAAGCCCGGCACCGAGCTGGATAGCGAGGCATTCAACCGTGCTACCAGCGTCTACTATGCCGATCAGGTCGTTCCCATGCTGCCCAAGCAGCTCTCCAACGGCATCTGCAGCCTGAACGAGGGTGCGTTGCGTCTGGCGTTCTCCTGCCTGATGCGTCTGGACAAGGATGGCAACCTGACCGACTATCGCTTTGCGAAAACGGTCATCCGCAGCCGCGTCAAGGGTGTTTACTCCGAGATCAATGCTCTGCTTGCCGGCAGCGCAGACGACGAGCTGAAGGGCAAGTACCACGAGGTGCTCAGCCAGCTGCCTGCCATGAAGGAGCTGTATGGCCACCGTGCCCGCCTGCGCAAGGAGCGCGGCTGCATGGATATCGAGAGCGGCGAGGTGAAGCTGATCCTGGACGAGGATGGCCACTGCATCGACGTGAAAAAGCGCACCTCCGGCGAGAGCGAGGCCATGATCGAGGAGTTCATGCTACTGGCAAACCAGTGCGCTGCCCACTTTGCCCGCGTAAAGCAGATCCCCTTTGTGTACCGTGTGCACGAGGAGCCCAACGCCGAAAAGCTGGAGCGTCTGCACGGCCTGCTGCAGGCCTGCGGCGTCAATGACCACTTTGCCAAGGATGTGCCCACCCCCAAGGAGCTGAGCGCCATTCTGGAGGGTGTGCGCGGCACTGCCTACGAGCAGATCATCAATGTTGGTATGCTGCGCTGCATGTCCAAGGCTGTGTACGAGGAAAAACCCAAGGGACACTACGGTCTGGTGCTGCAGGACTATGCCCACTTCACCAGCCCCATCCGCCGCTACCCGGACTTGGCTATCCACCGCATCATGACGGCTCAGCTCAAGGGTACCGATAAGGACACCATGATCCTGCGTTACAGCGAGTTTGCCGAGGACGTCAGCAAGCAGGCCAGCGAGCGCGAAGTCATCGCCATGCAGATCGAGCGCAAGGCCGAGGACTGCTACAAGGCCGAGTATGCCCGCCGCCATCTGGGCGAATGCTACGAGGGCCGCATCTCCGGCGTGACCCAGCGCGGCCTGTTCATCGAGTTGGAAAACGGCGTGGAAGGCTTTGTACCTGCTTCCAGCCTGACCGCCACCGGCACCATGCTTACCGAGGGCGTGCGCCTTTCTGATCCCGTTTCCGGCAAGAACTGGAATCTGGGCGATACCATGATGATCACCATTGTGCGTGCGGACGTCAATCTGGGCAAGATCGACTTTGAGGTCGCCCCGGAAAGTGCAAAGCAGTAACTTTATAATTGAATAAACAACAGACTGCCCCCGAAGCAGCGCGCTAGACCGTGCTGTTTCGGGGGCAGTTTATTGTAGTTCTCAAAATCCTGGCAAAGTAAAATGCCCACCTGAAAATCAGACGGGCGGGTTTGCCATCATGTAGTCGAAATACAGTCCCTTGTGCAGAGCGTGGGCAAAGCGGGAATCGGTGGTCTCGCCAAGATTATGTTTACGGATACCATTCCGGCTGCTGCGTTTTAAGATATGGCATTCTGCTGTGATTCTTCTCGGGTTCTTCGTCAGAACGCAGAAAATGCGGAAACTGCTTGATTTAACTCGGTTTCCGTACTAGAATGGAAACTAGAAAGGCAAATACAGTTTCCACAAGGAGGACGCTCATGCAGGAAAAGCTCGGTGCGCTGGTGCGCACGCAGGCGATGCAGTTATTCCGTCAACAGGGGCTGCATTTCACCATGCAGCAGGTGGCAGAGCCGCTGCACATCAGCAAAAAGACCATCTACACCGTTTACCCCT
>OFSD01001895.1_pt1 | contig 14156 bp, 10 predicted proteins | sample 1543191 | NCBI WGS metagenome assembly OFSD01 (sample SAMN04209221, study PRJEB22552) | human gut metagenome | biome: gut; material: feces | host: Homo sapiens | place: USA: Oklahoma
AGCCCATTGAGGCATTGTATCTGTTTCTCTTGTTGCATGACCACCACAGTGAGGACAAGTTGTGTTTATCCATTCTGTATGTTTAGCAAGTGGAGATTCACCATTTTCACCTGGTTCATAATCCTCAATATCAGGTAATCTTAAAGGTAAATCTTTTTCATCAATTGGAACCCAACCACATTTATCACAATGAACCATTGGAATTGGTTCACCCCAATAACGTTGTCTAGAAAATACCCAATCACGTAATTTATAATTTACTTTTTTCTCACCAATTTTATTTTCTTCTAAGTATTCAATTACCTTCCTTTTAGCATCTGTTACAGATAAATCATTTAAAAATCCAGAGTTTATTAAAATACCAGTAGCAACATCAGTAAAAGTTTCTTTTTCAATATCAACTTCTTCTCCAGAATTTGATTTTATAACTTGAATAATTGGTAAATTGAATTTTTTAGCAAAATCATGGTCACGAGTATCATGTGCTGGAACAGCCATAATAGCACCAGTACCATATGTTATTAAAACATAATCAGAAATCCAAATTGGAATTTCTTTTCCTGTTAAAGGATTTATTGCTTTAATTCCTTTAATTTCACAACCAGTTTTTTCTTTGTTTAATTCAGCTCTTTCAAAATCAGATTTTAAAGAAGCTTTATATTTATAATCATTTATATCATCCATATTTGTAATTTTATCTTTTAATTCTCCAATAATATGATGTTCTGGAGCAACTACCATATATGTAGCACCAAATAATGTATCAGGTCTTGTAGTATAAACTGTTAAAGATTTGTCTATTCCTGAAATTTTAAATTCAACTTCTGCACCTTCACTACGTCCAATCCAGTTACGTTGTTGAGATTTTATTTTATCAAGATAATCAACATCGTCTAAATCATCAATTAATCTTTGAGCATATTCAGTAATTTTTAACATCCATTGTGATTTTTCTTTTTGAACAACAGGGCTACCGCATCTTTCACAAACACCATTAACAACTTCTTCATTTGCAAGTCCAACTTTACAACCTGTACAGAAATTAATTGGCATTGTTGTTTTATATGCTAAACCATGTTTATATAATTGAATAAAAATCCATTGAGTCCATTTGTAATAATTTGGATCTGTTGTATTTATTTCTCTTGACCAATCAAAAGAAAAACCAATTGATTTTAATTGTTCTTTAAAATGATTAATATTTTTTTCAGTTGTGATTTTAGGATGTATATGATTTTTAATTGCATAATTTTCAGCAGGTAAACCAAATGCATCAAAACCTATAGGGAAAAGTACATTGTAACCTTGCATTCTTCTTTTTCTAGCAATAATGTCTAAAGCAGTGTAACTTCTTGGATGACCAACATGTAATCCTTGTCCAGATGGATATGGGAATTCTATTAATCCATACCACTTTTTCATAGAAAAGTCATCTTTTGCATTAAAAGTACCTTCACTATACCATTTTTCTTGCCATTTTTTTTCTATATCTTTAAAATTATAAGCCATAAAAAAAGCCTCCTTAAAAAGTATTATTTTGCTGTATTATATAACAAAAAGGTATATAAATCAAGGCTTGCATAAAAAGTCTAAAAATGATAAAATCTGCCAAGAGGTGTTTAAAATGGTTGATTTAGAAAAATGCAAAGATGAATTTTTAAAATATACAGAAAAATATGATTTGAATAACGATAATTTAAAAAGAAAACAATTACACTCTTTAAGAGTTATGCAAAAAAGTAGAATAATAGCAAAATCACTAAAATTAAGCGAAGAGGAAATTCAAATAGCTACACTAATAGGATTACTCCACGATATAGGAAGATTTGAACAATATACTAAATATAATACATTTAGTGACCATAATAGTATAGACCATGCAGAATTAGGCATACGTATATTACAAGAAAATAATTATATAAAAAATTATATAGAAGACGAAAATTGGATAAATATAATATTAATAGCAATAAAAAATCATAATAAATATAAAATAGAAAAAGGAATAAATAAGAAAAAAGAACTATTTTGTAAAATAATAAGAGATGCGGACAAAGCGGATATTATGTATGAAGGTGCAAACATATTTTGGAACAAAGAAAGTGAGAAGATAAATTTAGAAAATGCAAAGATAAGACAAGAGGAGATAGAAGCAGTAAAAAAACATACATTAATAGATAGAAGAAAAATAGACAAAGAGTCAGAATTAGATGGAATGTTAATAATGTTATGCTTTATATTTGATATTAATTATCCAGCAACATTTGAAATAATTGATAAAGATGAAGTTGTAGAAACAATCTTTAAAAGATTTAATTTTAAAGATGAAGAGACAAAAGAAAAAATGAGAGAAATAAGAAAAGAACTAAAAGAATATATAAATAAAAATAAAGGATGAGAAAATGGGCAAAAAGCTATTAATAACAGAAAAGCCATCTGTTGCAATGGAGTTTGCAAAAGCATTAAAAATAACAACAAAAAGAAAAGATGGATATCTAGAAAGTGACGGATGGATAATAACCTGGTGTGTAGGACATTTGGTAACAATGAGTTATCCGGAAAAATATGATGAAAAATTAAAATATTGGAGATTAGATACATTACCATTTATACCAGAAGAATGGAAATATGAAATTATTCCACAAGTTGCAAAACAATTTAATATTGTACAAGGCTTGTTACAAAGAGAAGATGTAGAAGAAATTTATAATGCAGGTGACTCTGGAAGAGAGGGAGAATACATACAAAGATTAGTATTTATGATGGCAAAACCAAACCCAAAAGCTAAAATGAAAAGAGTATGGATAGATTCACAAACAGAGGAAGAAGTACAAAGAGGAATAAGAGAAGCAAAAGATATGTCAGAATATGATAGCTTATCAGATAGTGCATATTTAAGAGCAAAAGAGGATTATTTAATAGGAATTAATTTTTCAAGATTATTATCAATAATATATGGAAGAAGTTTAGCAAATAAAATCAATGAAGATAAAGCATCAATATCAGTAGGAAGAGTAATGACTTGTGTATTGGGAATGGTTGTCTCAAGAGAAAGAGAAATAAGAAACTTTGTAAAAACAAAATATTATAAAATAGTAGGAATGTTTGGAAATTCAGATTCACAATTTAAAGCTGAATGGAAAGTGAATGAAAAATCAAAAATGTATAATTCTCCGCAATTATACAATGATACAGGATTTAGAAAAGAAGAAGATGCTAAAAAATTTATATTAAGCTTGCAAGGAAAAAAAGCTAAAGTTACAGAACTAAAAAAATCAAAACAAAAAGAAAATGCACCATTATTATTTAATCTTGCAGAAATTCAAAACCAATGTACAAAAAGATTTAAAATAAAACCTGATGAAACATTAGAAGTAATTCAAAATTTATATGAAAAAAAATTAGTAACATATCCAAGAACAGATGCAAGGGTGCTTTCAACAGCAGTTGCTAAAGAAATTACAAAAAATTTGAATGGAATTGCTAGAGGATATAAAGATGAAGACATACAAGGATATATAAAGAAAATGGTAGAAGAAAAATATTCTACAAATTTGGTAAAAACTAAATATGTAAATGATAGTAAAATAACAGACCATTATGCAATAATTCCAACAGGTCAGGGATATGAAAATTATAACGGACTACCAGATTTGCATAAAAAAGTATATAAAGTTATAGTAGAAAGATTTTTAGCAATATTCTACCCACCAGCTGAATATCAAAAAATCCAAGTAACACTAGAAATAGAAAATGAAGATAAAACAGTAGAAATATTTAATTGTAGTGAAAAAGTATGTTTAAATAAAGGATTTTTAGAGATATTAAAACCAGCTGAAAAAGGAAAAAGTAAAATAAGTACAAATAAAAATCTAGAAGAACAAGCTCAAGGAGCAAATGCTGAAAATAAAGACGAAGAAGAGACAGAAAAAGAACAAGAAAGCAACTTGGAGATTTTAAAAAAGCTTAAAAAAGGTCAAGAAATTGAAACACAAAATTTTGAATTAAAAGAAGCGGAAACATCACCACCAAGTAGATATAATTCAGGTTCAATAATTTTGGCAATGGAAAATGCAGGCAAATTAATTGAAGATGAAGAATTAAGAGAACAAATAAAAGGTGCTGGAATAGGAACAAGTGCTACAAGGGCAGAGATTATAAAAAAACTAGAGAAGATTAAATATATTGATATAAATGGAAAAACACAAATAATAACACCAACACTAAAAGGTGAAACAATTTATGATATAGTTATGAATTCAATGCCAGATATGCTAAATCCTAAATTGACAGCAAGCTGGGAAAAGGGCTTAGATATGGTTGCTAAAAAAGAGATAGAGCCAGAAGAGTTTATGGTTAAGTTAAAAAATTATATTAATTCGAAATTTAATAAATTAGTTATAAAAATGTAATAGAAAAAGTTAGTCTAAAAATAAGTTGCAATAAAAAAGTATCTATGGTTCCATTCATAATTAAAAGTTTCTAAATATAATTTGATATAATAACTAAAACTCAATATATATTATTTTCTTTATGCCTTGTGTGTCGCAATCTCCATCTATAAACCGTACTAGCATGTTGATTGCTCCAATCGCACTCACATAGCTCGTCTGGTCGCTTACGCGGCATCACATAAAATAATATATATTGAGTTTCATTTACTAATCAATTTTTCAATGAATAAATTTTATCAACTAATTTTTTAGAGTAATCTTTTAAAACATTTTTATTGCTTAAAACCTCTTGAGGTATAAAAATTGGCTCGCCAAAGGTCACATTGACTTTAGAGAAAAATGAAGGTCGTCTAGTAATATAAGTTGGGATAATTGGGATGTTTACTTTAGCAGCAATAAAAGTAGCACCATTACGAGCTTTTTTACCAATTTCATTTTCGTCTTTTACGACTTTACCTTCTGGAAAAATTAATAATTGATTAGGTTCATTGTTCTCAAAAATAGATAAAGCCTGAAACAAACTTTTACTATCAACTTTAGTTCTATCTACGGGAAAAACATTATAATGTTTTATAATCCTAGAGAAAATAGGATATTTAAAAATTTCTGCTTTTGCCATAATAAACAAATTTCTAGAGGGTGGATATATAAAAAATGGATCAAATATACAAGAATGGTTAGGACAAATTAAGTATTGGTCATATTTGTTTAAATTATCGAGACCACTATAAGAAACTTTAAATAAAAAACTATCAAAAAATATTTTTACAAATTTTTTCATACTCATAAAATCACTTCCAAATAAATTATATAAGCAATAAAAATGAATGTCAACAATTGACAATATTAAACAAATTTGGTATAACATTTATAGTGATTATACAAAAGAAAGGAATAGTTGAAAAATAATTTAATTCTTTTACAACTAAATTATGCCTTTGGAAAGGAAGAAAAAACAATGGATAAAAAAAGATACAAATCAGTAATAGCACTTTGGGGAATAATATTTATATGTTTACAAGCAATAACAATAGTAAATGTATTTGGAATAAACCCAGGATGGTATACAGAAGTAGCTAAAGCAATTAACTCAATAACAGCAGTAATAATTGTTGTACTAACAATAATATTTATGGTATTATCATTAAAATTTAAAAAATCAGGACCAATTATAGGAATGATAATCGGAGCTGTATATATTGTAGCTTCATTCAACGTTGGATATATGGTAGTTGGAATATTATTTATATTCTCTTGTGCAGATTTATTACAAGAATTAAACAAAGGACAAAATGATAAAGAGACTAAAAAAGTAGAAGAAAAAATCGAAAAATAATTATTAGTTTGTCAGCATAAATTATATTAAATACAAGTAAAATGTATATAAATATAATTCTAGGAGATGTATAATGAATACAATATTAGGAGAACTAGGAAAGAATTCAAAATTTATAGAATTACTAAAAAATGTAGAAAATAAACAAAGCCCGATAGTGATATCGGGCTTAAATGACATTGGAATGATACAACTTGGAACAGCAATAAATGAATTTGGAAAAAAGCCAATATGTATATTAACATACAACGAAATTCAAGCCAAAAAAATATATGAAGATATAAAATATTTTACAGATAAAGTAGTATTTTTTCCTAAAAAAGAAGTAGTAACATATGATTATATTGCAGAAAGCAAAGACATTCCATACAAAAGAATAGAAGCATTAAACAAAATAGCTACTAAGAAAAATTTAGTAGTAATAACAACAATAGAAGCAGCAACACAAAAATTACCTCAAAAAGATGTATTATATAGAAATAAATTACATTTTAAAACAGGAGAAAGTTATAATTTAGAAGAATTAAAACAAAAATTAGTAAGTTTAGGATATTCAAGATATGACTTAATAGAAGGAAGAGGGCAATTCAGTGTAAGAGGTGGAATTGTAGATATAGCAACAAACGAAAAAGTAGGAATAAGAATAGAATTTTGGGGAGATGACATAGATTCTATAAGAGAATTTAATATAGAAACACAGAGGTCAATAAAAAATATAGAAACAGCTACAATATACCCAGCACATGAATATATATTAGATGAACCTGCTGAAAAAACTTGCAAAAAAATAAAAGAAAAATATAAAAGTTCTAAAAAACAAGATATAATAGAAGAAGATATAGAGCAAATAAAAACAGGAAATTATATAAGTAAAATAGATAAATATTTTGATTGTTTTTATGAAAAACAAGAAACAATATTAGATTATCTAAATAAAGATTATGTAGTATTTTTAGACGAAATAAACAAAATAGAAACAAGAAGTACAAATATAAAAGAAGACAGAAAAAACTTAGAGAGAAGTTTAATAGAAAAAGAAAGACAAATACCAGAAGCAATAACAAATATACTTGAATTTGAACAAATACAAGAAATATTAGATAAAAAACAAGTAATATATATTCAAAAACAAGACACACAAATTAAAGTACAAGGCGAAAAATATAATTTCAATTATAGAACTGTAAATTATTATAAAAGTGAAACAACAACATTTATAGAAGACTTAAAAAAAGCAGTAAAAGAAAAGAAAACAATATATATTCTAACCGAAAATAAGGAAAAAGCTAAAAAGATAAAATCAATGCTAGAAGAACAAGAAATCATATGCAAAATAGAGGAAAAACTAGACCAAACAATAATTGTAAAATCAAGAGAAAACATAGTTACAATATCAATTGGAAAAATATCAACAGGATTTGAAAATTATGATTTAAATCAATTAGTAATTTCAGCAGATGATTTAATAAATGGAGAAAAAAAGAAAAGAAGAGTTACACATACAGCTTTTAAAGAAGGAGAAAAAGTTGTATTTGATGAATTGAAAATTGGAGATTATGTAGTACATAGAAAATATGGAATAGGGATATATATTGGTGTAAATACAATAAAAGCAGATGGAACAATAAAAGATTATATAAAAATAAAATATAGAGATGATGATGTCTTATATATACCAACAACAGATTTAGACATAATTAGAAAATATACTGGAGGAGACAAATTAAAGCCTAAAATAAATAAACTAGGAACCAAAGAATGGGAAAAAACAACAGCAAAAGTAAAAAATAATTTACGTGAAATTGCTAAAGAATTAATTGAGCTATATGCCAAAAGAGAAAAGATACAAGGATATGCCTTTGGCAAAGACACCCCTTGGCAAAAAGAATTTGAAGACAAATTTCCATATCAAGAAACAGACGACCAATTAAGATGTATAGAAGAAGTAAAAAAAGATATGGAAACACCTAAACCAATGGATAGGCTATTATGTGGAGATGTAGGTTATGGAAAAACTGAAGTAGCAATGAGGGCAGCTTTTAAAGCAGCAATTGATGGAAAACAGGTTGCATATTTAGCACCAACAACAGTACTTGCAGAGCAACAATACCAAGAATTTAAGGAAAGAATGAAAGACTATCCAATTAGAATAGAAATATTAAATAGATTTAAAACTAAAAAATATCAAAATGAAGTTATAAAAAAATTACAACTAGGTGAAGTAGATATTTTATTGGGAACCCACAGAATACTAAGTAAAGATGTTGAATTTAAAAATCTAGGATTATTGATAATTGACGAAGAACACAGATTTGGAGTAAAAGACAAAGAAAAAATAAAACAACTAAAAGCCAATATTGATGTTTTAACAATGACAGCAACACCAATACCTAGAACAATGCATATGTCAATTGTAGGAATAAGAGATATGTCAGTAATATATGAGCCACCATATAACAGAAAGCCGGTTCAAACTTATGTACTAGAATATGACGAAGAAATTATAAAAGAAGCAATAACAAAAGAATTGGAAAGAGGAGGCCAAGTATTTTACTTATTTAATAATGTTCAAAATATTCAACAAAAAGCCAGTCAAATAAGTAATTTAGTGCCAGAAGCAAATGTGGTATATGCACATGGTCAAATGCCTGGAAAACAAATTGAAGATATAATGCAAGAATTTGTAGAACAAAAGACAAATGTATTAGTATGTACAACAATATTGGAATCAGGAATAGACATACCAAATGCCAACACAATAATAGTAGAAAATGCAGACAGAATGGGATTAGCACAGTTATATCAAATTCGTGGTAGAGTTGGTAGGTCGGATAGACAAGCATATGCATATATAACATATAAAAGGGATAAATTATTATCAGAAGTAGCAGATAAAAGATTAAAAGCTATAAAAGAATTTACTGAATTTGGTTCAGGATTTAAAATAGCAATGAGGGATTTAGAAATCCGTGGAGCTGGAAGCTTGCTAGGAGAAATCCAATCAGGGCATTTAGAACAAGTAGGATATGATACTTATTGCAAATTACTTGACGAAGTAGTAAAAGAAATGAAAGGAATAAAAGTAACAGAAGAAGCGGATGTACAAGTAGATTTAAATGTCACCTGTTATATACCAGATAATTATATAGAAGATAGTGGACAAAAAATTGAAGTATATCAAAAAATTGCATTATGCAGGACAGAAGAAGATATACAAAACGTTATAGATGAAGTAATTGATAGATATGGAAATATGCCAAAAGAACTAGAAAATTTACTAGAAGTAGCACGAATAAAACAACTTGCAAAAGAACAAAATATAGTAAAAGTAGAAAGCAAACAAAATGGAGTTGTATTTACATTTGATTCAAGTGAAAATATCAAATATGATATAGCAGAACTTGTAAGAAAATATGGAAATAAAATAAAATTTTCAGCAGGTATAAAACCAATGATTACTTACAAAACAGATAATGTAAAAGAACAAGAATTGCTAAAACAAATAAAAGAATTTTTAGAAATAAATTAAAAGGTAGGAGATTTTATGGAATTTATAAAAAAGATTGGAAAAAGTGAAAATGGTTCTGTAACTGTATATGTATTATCAACATTAATTGTAGTTTTATTAGTAACAACAACAATATACATAGGATTAAGAAATAAAACAACAACACAAATAAAACAAATGGATAAGATTAATAAAGAATATAGTGTGACAGACACTGATATGCAAGAAGCATATGATAAAGCAATTATGGGAACACTTGAATCTGTAAAAGGAACAGAAACAACAAATACAACAGTAAAAGATAATTTAGGAAATCAAGTAGTAGTACCAGCAGGATTTAAAGTAGTAAATAAAGATGCTAATGTAACAGACGGAATAGTAGTAGAAGATGTAAGCCATAGTGCAACAGCAGGAAGTCAGTTTGTATGGATACCAGTAGGAGATGTAATAAAAGATAGTGCTGGAAATAAAGAAACAATAACATTAGGAAGATATGTATTTAATGCAGATGAATCTGGATCTGTAAATACTGAATTATCAAAAACAGAGCCAGGGGATCAATTAAAAACAAGCTCTAGTGCATCAAATTATTTCACAGAAGGATTAAAAGATAGTACAACATCAAATACACATGCAAAAGATATAGAAGATTTTAAAAATAAGGTTACTAATACAACACATGGATATTATATAGGAAGATATGAGGCAAGAAAAAACGGAACACAAGTAACCGTAAAAGCAAGTGATACAGTATATAATAATATAACACAACCAGATGCTGCAACAGTAAGTAGAGGAATGTATAGTAGTGATAGTAATTTTGAAAGTGATTTAATGAATAGTTATGCATGGGATACAGCAATAGTATTTTTACAAAAATTTGATAATAGAGCAAATAAAGCTAGTCTAAAACCATATTCAAGACAAACTAGTTTAAATGATAGTTTAGCAAGTCAAGGAACAAATAATTTAAGTGAGGGAAGTAAACAAGATGTAATATGTAATGTATATGATATGGCTAGTAACTGTTGGGAATGGACAACAGAGGCCTGTAGCAGTTCCTTCACTCCTTGTACTAGCAGGGGAGGCTATTACGGCAACAGCAGCTACTACACGGGCTATCGCTACAGCTTCGGTACGAGCGGTAGCGATGACGTCATTTCCTTTAGGTCACTTTTATACATGTAGAACTGAAAGCTAAAGCCGAGGACAAAGACATTGTAGAGAGGCTATTTTAAAAGTAAGTAATTGAATAAGAGGCTTAACGACTTTAGACGTTAAGTAAGGAATTTCCAAGGAGCCTTCAAAAAGGTTCGAAGAACGTTTTTGGTAGGTTCAATGGAAATTCCACTAACGTGGCGCCACTAACGTGGCGTTTTTTGTGCTTTTCAAAGCATAAAAACGCACAGAAAGGGGCGGAAAAATGGGATTTAGTGAAATGGTAGAAATATTACAACAAAGGCATAAAGGAGTAATAGTACTATGCAAGAATGGAAATTTCTACATAGCAGTAGGAAAAGATGCAATAGCATTAAATAAAAAAATAGGATTAAAATTAACATGCATGGGACCAGAACTATGTAAGGCAGGATTTCCAGTAAGTGCATTTGAAAAATACACAAAACTACTATGGGATAAAAAATGTAATTACACGATATATGACTTTAACAATGAAAAAGAAGAACTAATACCAATACAAAGTTATTTAGGCGGACATGACAATGAAGAAAAAGCAAGAAACCAGTGCTACATGTGTGAAAATAATAGATATAAAAACAAAAAGATGGATAAATATATGAAAGCAATAATAAAACTATATGAAGAAGATGAAAAAATAGAAAAACAAATAGAAATAAATAAAAAAGCACAAGAAAAAAGAAAGAAAGCAATAATATGGAGAAATACAAAGAAAAAGAAAACAGACTAAAACTAATACCAAAAGCAGAAAATTATTGCACATATATAATTAATGTAATAATAAAATTACCAAGAACAGAAAAATTTAGTATAGGAACAGAATATAAAAAAAGCGTATATCAAATGATAAATTATATAATGTATTTAAATAAAATAAAAAATACAAATAAAGAAAAAACATTAAAATTATTAAATAAAATAGATGCAGAAATAATGACACAAAGAATATTTGCAAGAATAATGAAAAACAATAGGTGGATAGATGAAAACAAATTTAAAATAATAATGGAACAAATATATGAAATAGGAAAAATATTAGGAGGCTTAATAAAATATTATGCCAAAGACATTAAGAAATAAATACTATAAAAATTTAACATATGAAAAATTAATGCAAGCACATATAAAATCTAGAAAAGGTAAAGGAAATAGAAAGGAAATAATAATGTTTAATTTAAAACAAGAAGAATATATTATGTGGTTATTAGAAGAATTAAAAAATAAAACATATAAACATGGAGGATATACAACATTTTATGTAACAGAACCCAAACTAAGAAAAATAGAAAAATCCAGATATATAGACAGAATAGTGCATAGATGGCTTGTAGATAATTTTTTAGAACCGGCATTTATACCACAATTAATAAATACAACATATGCATGTATAAAAAATAGAGGGATGCATAAAGCATGTTTAGATGTACAAAAAGCAATGAGAAAATGTAAAAATAAATGGGGAAACTATTATATATTAAAAATGGATATAGCAAAATATTTTGATAATATAAATAAGAAAATATTATTAAAAATAATAGAAAGAAAAATAAAAGATAAAAATATATTATGGTTAATAAAAGAAATATTATATGTACAAAAAAGAGAAAAAGGATTAGAAATAGGAAACTATACATCACAAATATTTGCAAATATATATTTAAATGAAATCGATCAATATATAAAACATAAATTAAAAATAAAATACTATTTTAGGTACATGGATGATTCAATATTATTTTTACAAACAAAAAAAGAAGCAATAGAAGCACTGAAAAAAATAAAAGAATATTTAAAAGAAAATTTAGAATTAAAACTAAATAAAAAAACGCAAATATTTAAAGACAAACAAGGAGTAAATTTCTGTGGATATAAAATAAATGAAAATAGACTAAAAATAAGAGACAAAGGCAAAAGAAAACTAAAGAAAAAAGTAAAGAAATTAAAGCAACAAATAAAAGAAGAAAAAATAACCAGTAAAGAAGCATATAAATATTTAGCAGGACATATGGGATATATAGAAATAGCAGATACTTATATGTTAGAAAAAAGCTTATTTTATACAGAAGAATAAATATAATTAAAAAGAAAATGTAAATCTTATAAAAAATAATATTAGGGATAAGTTGAAAACCTATAGCAATTCCAACAATCCTTGTACTAACAGGGGAGGCAATTACAACAACAGCAACAACTACACGAGCAATCGCAACAACAACAATACGAGCAATAGCAATGACAACATTTCCTTTAGGTCACTCTAATACAATTTGAGATTATATATTTTAAGGAATGTATACGGTGAAAGTATTAGTATTAAAGAAACTTATTCCTTCCTAATTAAGGTAAAAATAAAAGAGAAAAATAGGTATTAGTAGAAAATTCGAATATACTTATTTTTAAAATATACAAAGGAAATATCAATGAATAATTGTTTTATATCAGGAAAAATAATAACAGAAATAGAATTTAAATTTGCAATAAAAAATAAATTTTATTCAATAGCAGAATTTAAAATAGAGTTAGATAATAAAAGTATAATAAAAATAAAAGCATATGACAAAAATGCAGAATATTGTTATCAAAAATTAGAAAAAGAAAGGTATATTAATATATATGGTAAAATAACTAGCAAAGGAGATATAAAATTATTGGAATTTTATGTATAAAAAACGAAAATAAATACAAAATAAAAATATGATAAAATATAAAGAAAGGATTGATAAAAATGGAGGTAATGGAAACAATGAATAAAAAAGAAATATTAAAAAAAATATATGAAAGCAAATCAGAAGAAATAGACAAATTAATACAAAAAATAAACAAAGAAACAAGAGAAGAATTAAAAAGTATAAATATGGAAAGAGCAATAGAAGAATCAAAAAATCCTAGGGAATTAAGAGAGATATTTAATATTATTGAAGACAATTATAATATAAAAATAACAAGATATAATGAAGAAATGTATAAATTAGGTTTTATAGATGGAATAAATCTAATGATAGAATGCCTTAAAAAATAGAAATAAAATAATTGAATAATAGTACAAAATCCCTAAGTTTTTAGCCAATTTTACTTGCATATTTTCCCTAGTTTTAGTATAATACAAATGTAGAAAAACAAGGAAAAGAGGGAGAAACAATGGAAGAAAGACCAGAAAGAAATGACGGAAAAATAATCGAAAGAGACATTGAAAAAGAAATGAGAACAGCATACATAGATTATGCCATGAGTGTTATTGTCTCACGTGCGCTTCCAGATGCAAGAGATGGTTTAAAACCAGTACATAGAAGAATACTATATGCAATGCATGAAGATGGAATTACAGCAGATAAACCATACAGAAAATGTGCTAATACAGTAGGTTCTGTTTTAGGTAGATATCATCCACATGGTGATAGTTCTGTTTATGATGCAATGGTTAGAATGGCTCAAGATTTCTCAATGAGATATATGTTAATTGATGGCCATGGTAACTTTGGTTCAGTTGATGGTGACGGAGCAGCCGCAATGAGGTACACAGAAGCAAGAATGGCAAAAATATCTGCATATATGTTATCAGACATAGAAAAAAACACAGTAAACTTTATGCCAAACTATGATGATAGATTACAAGAACCAACAGTATTACCAACAAGAATACCAACACTTTTAATAAATGGTT
>OFSD01001901.1_pt1 | contig 14126 bp, 13 predicted proteins | sample 1543191 | NCBI WGS metagenome assembly OFSD01 (sample SAMN04209221, study PRJEB22552) | human gut metagenome | biome: gut; material: feces | host: Homo sapiens | place: USA: Oklahoma
TATTACCTAAACTTATGTCCGGCGAAATCGACATCTCAGCCATCAACCTTTAAGCCGCTAAATTCTCATTTATCCTATTATTAATTTTTATCTTGTCATCAAGATTTCTCAGTACTCCACCTATCAAGCACTGCTCTTCATAAGTTGGTATCGCTATGTCTAGGTTTTGAACAACATCCGTCTGAACTCTCTGACGTCCAGACGATCCCACCATTGACTTAATAGCAGGTTCTCTTACTATTGAACTGCATACTAGATAGTATAAGAAATCTTCATCTACACCTTCTTTTGCTCGAAATACAATATATTCTGTAGAACCAAAGCCTATTTCATTTTCATCAAGGATGTCAACTTTAGCAGTTTTTCCATTTTCTAAACATGGAGTGATTCTTGCCATGATGGTATCACCATTGCGAAACTTACTACCACCAAAAAAAGCTTCCATTTCATAGGAAGGAATATCTCTGCAGAATGGCTGCAATTTGTCCATTCCTACTTTTTTGGCAATCATTCCCTTTGGTAATGACTCACGCGGATTAAAATCTGCAATCTCAGATAACTTTTTTATTGTCCATTCAGATTTCATCCCCTATCCCCCTGTTTCTTGCAAATCAAAATATATGTAACTAATTCTTTTATCTTTGGTTGTCCTGTCTTCATCAGCTAACTCTCACTTTCACTTTCATCTATTCTATAAGCATCTTCAACTGAATAAATAGCATCATATACCGTTTTAACTTCTATTCCTGCATTTATTGTTTCCTGTGTTTTTCCCCCATCCTTTAATTCGTATATAAACTGTAATGTAACCTCGCCATAATACTCACCTGAATTCAGACATTCAATATTATCAATGCTGATCAAATGGGCTGTTATTGAAGTAATCAAACGTCCTTGTTCCACAAGGCCAAAATCCCTGTCTATTATCTGTACAAGAAAATTTTCAGAATTCAGCCACTCAACAATTTCTTCATTTTCTTCATACTCTTCTATCGGTTGATAAGAATATTTATCAATTTCTTTTGCCCACATTTCCAATTGTATCTTAACTTCACTTTCATTTTTACAAATAAATAGTGCAGAATCTACCACATTCTCTGTAAACTCTTTTTGAAGGAATTCCCCAAAAGCATTATCCTTTGAATAATATATAATTTTTGATTTTGGATGTTTTAATGCAAATTCTAAAACACTTTCCCATAATAGTGCGTCTTTAAAACCCTTATCAGACCTTTTCTCTTTTCCTTCAAAAGGAGGTAACTTGCTAAATGCGCGATTTATTATACTTTCAAATCTATTGTTAGAGGCAACTGGAATCTCTATAACTTTATTTAACCCTTTTGTAATTTCTTCTTTATATTCCACAATCTTTGTTTTTATGTACTCAGGATATTTTATTGTAGGATTTTCAATTATGGAATATTCAGGAAAAAGTTTTTTTGTTATTATATTTCTATAGGATAAAAGTAATTCATCATGCTTTTCTATAATCTGTTTTTCCATCTCATTCCAGACAACAGATGGAATTGCTACTGTTACCTGATTATATATATCCAGTTTGTTAATCATATCAATTACATTTTCAAATGTTGCATTAAAACTAAAGGTTGTAAAATCTGCCTTCTTTTCATATGCTTGAAATAGAGCATTTGTATCAAAAATCAGGTAATATATAGTTTCATTACTTGATTTCATACCCAATTGCCCCCAACTTCTTCCTGATCTCATCCTCCAATTCATGACTCTTTGCAAACAATTCTGAAAGCTCAGATGTCAGGCGATCCATCTTTTGTTCAAATGGCTCTCCATCATCTTCCTGCTCCTCAATTCCGACATATCTTCCCGGAGTAAGAATATAATCCTGTTTTTCGATTTCTGCTGTATCGACTGCTGCACAATACCCTTTTACATCTTCCAAAGTTCCATCTGTAAACGCTGTATATGTATCTGCGATCTTCTGAATATCTTCTTCTGTCAACTCACGCAGTTTACGGCTGACCATTGTTCCCATTTTGCGGGCATCAATAAACAATGTCTTACCACTTTGTTTCTTCTGTTTATTGATAAACCAAAGTGATACCGGTATCTGTGTTGTATAGAAAAGCTGCGTCGGCATTGCCACGATGCATTCTACCAGATCTGCATTGACAATATTTTTACGGATCTCACCTTCCCCACCAGACTGCGAAGAAAGAGAACCATTTGCCAACACCATACCGATTCTTCCTGCTGGCGCAAGGTGATAAATCATGTGCTGCAGCCATGCAAAGTTGGCATTTCCAGCGGGTGGCATTCCATACTGCCAACGCACATCTTCTTTCAGTTTGTCCGCACCCCAGTCAGACAAATTAAATGGTGGATTTGCCATAATATAGTCAGCACGTAATGTAGGGTGACGATCATCCAGAAATGTATCTGCTGCATATGTGCCAAGATCTGGTTCTATGCCACGAATAGCCAGATTCATCTGCGCCATCTTCCAAGTAGTCGGATTGGAATCCTGTCCATAAATAGAGATATTACTAATGTTTCCACTATGATTTTCTACAAATTTAGCAGACTGTACAAACATACCGCCTGAACCGCAACAAGGATCATATACTCGTCCTTTAAACGGTTTTAACACTTCTACCAGAGTACGTACTACACATGATGGAGTAAAGAATTCACCGCCACGCTTACCTTCCTGTTCAGCAAACATAGACAGGCAATACTCATAAGTACGGCCGAGAATATCCTTTTCACTGCCATGTTCAATCATCTGAATATTTGTAAATAAATCTACAACATCTCCCAATCTACGCTTATCCAACTCTGGACGTGCAAAATTTTTCGGTAAAATATCCTTCAGACGTTTATTCTCCTTTTCAATTGCACGCATGGCATCATCGATAATCATTCCGATCTCTGGTGTATGTGCTTTTTTTGCAATCTCATCCCAACGTGCTCCTGCAGGCACAAAGAAAATACCTTCCGAAGTATATTCATCAATATCTTCCTCAAATCCATCTCCTTCTGCTTTCAATTCTTTATATTTTTCATCAAATCGGTCTGAGATATATTTCAAAAAAATCAATCCCAATACGACATTTTTATATTCTGATGCATCCATGTTACCTCGCAACACACACGCAGCATCCCATATTTGTTTTTCAAAACCAATATTAGCGGTATTCTTATCTGCCATTTTCAGTTTCCTCCTGGATATGTTAATAAATATTATAACATATCATCAACAAGAATTTCAATTTTGGCATCATCATTCCACTTTCTTACCCATTTTATTTTCATCTTTATTTTGTACAAATCGTCTCTTACCCACTTATCCAAAATATGCTATACTTGCCTCTGTTACAACACAACAAATCAAGAGAAATGAGGTGTACACCTATGTCTGATACAACAACTGTTCACGATCAGTATTATGAGATGGCAAATGCACCAGTCAACCGGATCATTCCGAAGCTGGCTGTGCCTACCATTATCAGCATGCTGGTCACATCTATTTATAATATGGCTGATACCTTTTTTGTAAGTCAGCTTGGTACCAGTGCTTCTGGTGCCATCGGCATCGTATTTTCTGCCATGGCGATCATACAAGCACTGTCCTTCATGGTCGGTATGGGAAGCGGCAATTACATTGCACGTTCCATCGGCGCCGGAAAGCGGCAGCTTGCCGAACAGGTAGCTTCTGTTGCATTTTTTACAGGATTGATCGTCGGACTGCTGATTGCAATTCTAGGAAATCTGAGTCTTAGAAATGTAGTATTTTTCCTTGGTGCCACAGAGACCATCGCACCTTTTGCCCAGGACTATGCACGTTATATTTTCCTGGCCGCACCATTTATGGTCACTTCATTTATTATGAATAATCTGCTTCGCTTTCAAGGAAAAGCTCTGTTTGCCATGGTCGGTATCACTACCGGAGGAATCCTGAATATGATCCTGGATCCTATCTTTATCTTCAGTCTGGGACTTGGAACTTCCGGTGCAGCATTGGCGACTGCTCTGTCGCAGGTGATCAGTTTCTGCATTCTACTTTTTATGTGCAATACAAAAAAGGAATGTATCACGATCCATCCGAAGAATTTTCGTCCAACCTTAAGTATCTACAAAAATGTGACCTACGGCGGTATTCCATCCCTTGGCCGTCAGGGAATCGCCAGTGTGGCAACCATCATCATGAATGTAATGGCTCATCCTTACGGAGACGCAACAATCGCTGCCATGTCCATCGTCAGCCGTTTTATGATGTTCATCAACTCCGCCATCATTGGATTCGGTCAGGGATTTCAGCCTGTCTGCAGCTATTGCTTTGGTGCGAAGATGTATGGCCGCGTCAAAGAAGCCTGCTGGTTCTGTATCAAAGTCAGCACAGCAATCCTGCTGGTTTTCTGCGTTACTGGTTTTGCTTTCTCCGGACACATCATAGAACTGTTCCGAAAAGGCGATCCTGATGTCATCCGCATCGGTACATTGGCTTTGAGATTGCAGCTTGTGACACTTCCATTACAGGGTGTGATCATTATGGGAAATATGATGCCCCAGTCGATCGGCTACGGCATCCGTGCCACACTAGTCTCCATCGGCCGCCAGGGACTCTTCCTGATCCCGGCACTGCTGATCCTGACACCCATCCTCGGTCTTCTGGGAATCCAGATCTCCCAGCCCATCGCCGACCTCTGCACCTTCTTCCTTGCAGCCTTCGTCATGAACGGAATCTTCAAAGAAATGGATGCCGCCAAATAAAACCTGGGAAGCATATACATATGCAACCTCGAAAAAGCCCAGGAGCACACCTACGTATGTAACCTCGAAGAAGCCCAGGGAGTGCTTACATATAAGTGCGCTGCTATGAATTGGAGCGGACTGCATGACAGAAAAATCCGGTCAGAGCGAACACTTCTTTTTAGTGTCCGATCTGTCCGGATTCTTTTTGTTATGCTGTACGATACACTTCATACGAGCCTTATATGTATGCGCTTCCTGGGCTTCTCAAAGATTACATATCTTCATGTGCTCCCGGGCTTCTCACCTATTCAATCTGCTCCGCAAACATGAGGCAGAAACTGATAAGCAGCAGGATGCAAGATCCCCAGATCACCGGCACGCCATAATGAATGGAGAGATTTCCACCAATTCCGGCACCAACAGCAAAGAGGAAGATCACACCAAAATAATGTCCCACCTGCTCCAGCTGCTGCTTTTTATGATTCCTCATGAAAGCGGATAATGCTGCCATTCCGCTTCTCAGATTGCCAATACACATGGTGCTTGCATAGGCATATCCATCCACTTTACGAAATGCCTGTACCTGCATGGCACATGCAAAGGATACCAGTGCAGTTGCTCCCATGTTCATCTCTGCCGGCATGAATCCTACAACAAGCAGGATCAGGATCTCCATCAGCAAGATGCTCTGTCTCCAATGGAGTTTTTTTGCATAACGGAACCGTTCTGCGATTCTCTCAGCTACCAGTACACCTCCTGCAAAAGCCAGAAGTGGCACCAGATATCGAAGTCCCTTCTGCCAGTTTCCGGTCATCAGGTTCTGACTCATAAGGACTACGTTTCCAGTCTGTGCATTGGAAAAAACTTCATTTCTGGTGTTATAGGTATATGCATCCTGAAAACCGCCAGATAATGCCAGAAATGCATTATTGATAAATGCCTCTGACATCTGCTGCTTTTTTGATAACTTGTAAAAACTTTTCATGATGATTAATTTTGATGCTCCTTTAGATACGCTTTTCTTCCATCATCATAAAGGTTATTACCCTCGCTGTCAATAATAACTACTAACGGCATATCTTCTACGTACAATTTTCTGAGAGCTTCTGCACCCAAATCCTCATATGCGATCAGTTCACATTTCTTGATACATTTTGCAAGCAGTGCTCCTGCTCCGCCGATCGCTCCGAAATACACACCACTGTATTTTTTCATAGCATCCACTACTTCCGGAAGTCTTGCTCCTTTTCCGATCATACCGCGGGCACCTACCGACATCATGGTTGGTGCATAGGCATCCATACGTCCGCTGGTGGTCGGTCCTGCACTTCCGATGACCTGTCCTGGTTTTGCCGGTGTCGGTCCTACATAATAAATCGTTGCATCCGCAGGATCAAAAGGAAGCTTCTCGCCTCTTGCCAATGCTTCACACATTCTCTTATGTCCAGCATCACGGGACGTATAGATGGTGCCGGTCAGGAGAACACTGTCCCCTGCATGCAGAGTCTTTGCCAGTTCTTCGGTCAATGGTAATGTAATCTTTCTTGCTGCCATCTAAATCACCTCCGTCTTATGGCGTGTCACATGACAGTTGATGTTGACTGCACAAGGCATGCCTGCAATATGGGTCGGTAAAGTCTCGATATTCAGTCCGATCGCTGTGGTCTTTCCTCCAAATCCCTGCGGTCCAATACCAAGCTTATTGATCTTCTCCAGCATCTCTTTTTCCAGATCTGCATAGAACGGATCCGGATTTTCGGAATCCAGCGGACGCATCAATGCTTTCTTAGCCAGCAGCGCACATTTATCAAAGGTTCCTCCAATACCAACGCCAACCACCATAGGCGGGCAGGGATTCGGGCCTGCGGTCTCTACGACTTCCAGGATAAAGTCCTTGATTCCCTGAAGTCCTGCTGAAGGCTTGAACATACGGATCATGCTCATATTTTCGCTGCCAAAGCCTTTCGGTCCTACAGTCACTTTGATCTTGTCACCAGGCACGATCTCTGTATAGAGCATTGCCGGAGTATTATCCCCTGTATTGCCTCTGCGAACTGGATCTTTCACTACAGATTTTCGTAAATATCCTTTATCATAACCTCTGCGTACACCTTCATCAATTGCTTCTGCAAGATCTCCGCCTGTCAGATGTACATCCTGTCCAATCTCCAGGAACACACAGGCCATACCTGTATCCTGACAGATCGGTACATTCTCTGCATCCGCAATTTTATAATTTTCAATGATATTATCGAGTACCCCCTGGGCGATCTCCCCATCCTCGCAGGCACGGCAATGCTCAATAGCACATTTCACATCGGACGGAAGATGCTCATTTGCCTCGATGCACAGTCTCTCGACCACATCCGTGAGCTGACTGACATTTACTTCACGTATCATGACAAACCTCCTCTTATGGAACTTTTTGTCTATTGTAACACGGACAGACATAGGGTGCAAAATCTTCCTGTGTCTGTCCGTCCAGTTTTATCAATTATCGCTGCTCATGTCTTGCATAATTCGGCAGAAGCATCGGCGACATTTTTCCTGTATGAATATCTGCTTGCTCCAGTTCATCTTCATAATGATAAATATGATCCAGATTCAGCTTGCCAAGCTCGACATCCTTGCATTTTGCTGCAGCCTTTTTGCCGGCATTACGTCCAAATACGATCACATCCAGCAGGGAATTACCCATCAGCCGGTTGGTTCCATGGATTCCGCCTGCTGCTTCTCCTGCAACTAAGAGGTTCGGGATCTCTTTTGTAAATCCATCTCCATTGATCTCAAGTCCTCCATTCTGGTAGTGAAGGGTCGGATAGATCACGATTGGAACTTTTCTCATGTCAATGCCATAGTTCATGTACATACGGAACATTGCCGGAATCCGTTTTTCAATGGTTCCTTCGCCTCCGAGGATCTCGATCATCGGAGTATCCAGCCATACACCTTTGAGTCCGCCCGGAACTTCTACACCACGGCCTTCTCTGCACTCCCGGATAAAACCGGAAGCATTCACATCACGGGTCTCCAGCGGATGAATATAAGCTTCACCCTCAGCATTAACCAGCTGAGCACCGACAGAACGTACTTTTTCTGTTACCAGCGCACCAAGGATCTGAGAAGGATATACAGCTCCTGTCGGGTGATACTGGATAGAATCCTGATACAGCAGTGCTGCACCGGCACGGTATCCTAACACAAGTCCATCTGCTGTTGCTCCATAGTGGTTAGAGGTCGGGAATCCCTGGTAATGCATTCTTCCTGCACCGCCGGTTGCGATCACAACTGTTTTGGCTCTTGCCACCATATAATCACCGGTCTCCATATTCTGGAGAACGGCTCCTGCAACCTGACCTTTTTCATCTTTCAGAAGCTCTACAGCAGAGGTGAACTCAACCACCGGAATTCCCAGATTCAGAACTTCATCCCTGATGGTACGCATGATCTCAGATCCAGAATAATCCTTTGCTGCGTGCATTCTCTTTCTGGAAGTTCCGCCACCGTGAGTGGTGATCATGGTTCCATCGTCTTCTTTATCGAACTCAACGCCAAGATCGTTCAGCCATTTAATTGCATCCGGAGCTTCCATTACCAGTCTCTTTACAAGTTCTGGTTTTGCAGCAAAATGTCCGCCGCCAAAGCAGTCCAGATAATGCTGTACCGGTGAGTCATTTTCTTTATCTGCTGCCTGAATACCACCCTCAGCCATCATGGTGTTTGCATCACCGATACGCAGTTTGGTAACGATCATTACGTTGGCACCTGCTTTGTTTGCTTCGATAGCACAGGAAGAACCTGCACCGCCTCCGCCGATAACCAGTACATCTACGTCATAATCTACTTTTGTAATATCCACTTTATCTTTTATCAGACGGCTTGTAGAATGAAGCATTTCTGCCAGCTGCAGAGGAGCTTTCTGGCCTTTGTTTGCTCCTACCTTGATTTCAGCAAACGCATCTGGGTTATAATCTGGATGGAATTTTTTCAAAAGAGCGTCTTTTTCGTCTGCTGTCAGACGTCTCGGCTCTGTAGCCATACGCTCCGCTCTTGTAGCCTCTACCTTTTTGATAGACTCCATCATATTTTCCGGATATGGTGCATACATATTTTACGCCCTCCTATTTCTCAATTTCTCTGTTGTTGTAAAGTTCCTGCATCTCTGTGATCGGTTTCTGCATGATCTGTTCGATCAGTTCATCATAAGCACCTTTGTGGATCTCTTCCACTCTCTCGGTAAGATGTTTTGCTTCCGGTGCAATATATTTTCCTGTCAGACGTCTTGCCAGAAGACCTACCATCGGATGAGAAATACCAGCCGGGCATCTTACAGAACAACATCCGCAACTTACACAGTCGAAGGATTCTTCTGCACATTTTTCAAATTCGCCTCTCTGAGCGTATGCAATATACTGCATAACATTCAGGTTCTGTGTACATGCTTTTGTACATGCATTACATCCGATACAGCTGTAGATTTCCGGATACAGTTCCATCATGATCTGCTCGGTCGGTCTGATCTCTTCGATGTCGTAAGTTCTCTTGTCTGTCGGGAAGAATGGAATGCTTGCTACATACATACCTTCCTGAACCTGTGTCTGACAGGCAAGACATGTTTTCAGTTCGTTCTGTCCTTTGATTCTATAAATAGTTGCACATGCTCCACAGAATCCATGACGGCAGCCACATCCTCTTTTCAGGGTGTAGCCTGCATATTCCATAGCTGTCATGATTGTTAAATCTGCCGGAACACTGTATTTTTTACCGAAAAAATATACATTTACCATTTCCTGCATTTTGTCGTACCATTCCTTTCTGTACTTTGTCTAGTGATCCTTTTCTTAGTACTCGTTCGGCAACTCGTCTACTTCATCGCAACGGAATACCGGACCGTCTTTGCAGACATATTTGGAACCGATGTTGCAGCGTCCGCATTTACCGATACCACATTTCATACGAAGTTCCAGTGTTGTATAGCACTGAGAACGGTTGAAGCCCAGCTCTTCCAGTCCTGCAAGTACAAACTTGATCATGATTGGCGGTCCGCAGACCAGAGCGGTCTTGTCTGTTGAAAAACCGATTTCTTTCAGGTAAGTCGGAACAAATCCCACATGGCCGTCCCAGCCTTCCTGCGGACGGTCGATCGTCAGATGTACATTGACACCCGGAGTCTTTGCCCATACTTCCTGGATCTCTTTCAGTTTTACGAGGTCATCTGCGGAACGTGATCCGTACAGGATGTCAACCGTTCCGTAGTCATCACGATTATCCAGTACATAGTTGATAACGGAACGCAGTGGTGCAAGTCCGATACCACCGGCGATAAACAGCAGATTTTTGCCTTTCAGCTCTGTATCTACCGGAAAATTATTTCCGTAAGGTCCACGGACAGTAATCTCATCGCCAACTTCCAGGCTGTGCAGACAGTCTGTCAGTACACCACATTTTTTAATACTGAATTCCTGATATTCTTTATTTGTAGGGGATGAAGTAATGGAGAACATTGCCTCTCCGACACCCGGTACACATACCATTGCACACTGTCCCGGCATATGTTCGAACAGTTTTCCGCCGCCCGGAGCAGTTACACAGAATGTTTTTACATCCGGTGTTTCCTGCGTGATCTTTGTGATCACACCAACCTTCGGAATCAGTGTATCCAGTGTATAATTTTTATGACAGGTACATTCGCTCATTACTGTTCACCTCCCATGCTTTTGATAACTTTAACGATATTTAAAGAGGACGGGCATTTCTCCACACAACGTCCACATCCAACGCAGGAATACATGCCATCATTGTTTGCCGGGAAATAAACCAGCTTGTGCATGAATCTCTGACGGAAACGCTGCATCTGGCTTGTACGGTTATTTCCGTGAGCCATCATTGTGAAATCAGAGTACATGCAGGAATCCCAGCAACGGTATCTCTGAACACCGTGTCCTGTATCATAATCCTTGATATCGTAGCACTGGCAGGTCGGGCATACAAAAGTACAGGTTCCACATGCAAGACATGGTTTGTACAGCTCTTCCCATTTCGGAGAATTGAATTTCTCTTCCAGTTTGTCTCCGCCCCATCCTTCCAGGGAAAGATTGCTATACGGAAGTTTTTCTACGATCGCACGGATGTTGTTCTTTTCTTCTTCCAGCTTGTCGCTGTCGGCATCTGCATTTTCAAGCAGGCTTTCCACTGCTTTTGTCAGTGCCTCACCTTTTTCTGTGATTGCTTTCCAGATCAGGTCATCGCCCAGCATCCATACAGCAACGTCTGCCGCTGATTTTTCCGGATCTGCACAGTCTACGCCAAATACCTTACAGAAACAGCTTTCTTCCGGTTCATGACATGCCATGGCAACGATGATTCCGTGATCTCTTCTTGCAGCATAAAATGTATCGATCGGATCAGCTAAAAATACTTTATCCAGTACTTCTACACCTTTGATGTCGCAGGCTTTCATGCCAAATACAACAAACTCCTGATCCTGTAATGCCTGAGGCTCGATCTTGATGTCTTTGCCTTCTCTCTCACAGCTATACAGATTTTCGCTCTGTGGAAAGAATACATCTTTTGGAGATTTTACGGTCTTTAAAGTTTCAACGTCAACTTCTGCGTCTTCGCTCCAAGGTCCGAAATTTACCTGTCCTGCTCTTCTGATTGGCAGATACAGTTCTTTTGTTTCTGCGATTGCACGGAATAATGCCGGCAAATTACTTTTCGCTATCTTGTACATACATTATCCCCTTTCTGCCACAATACTCGGCTCAACATCTTCAAATGTAAAGTTTGTAAGAGGTCCCTTGGATGTTGAATCCTCTCCTGCCTGATATTCTCCGTAGAATTTATCAATATCTTTGATAAATTTACGGTTGAACAGATGCAGCGGAATACCCTGCGGACATACACGGCTGCACTCGCCACAGTCCGTACAACGTCCTGCTACGTGGAATGCACGGATAATGTGGAACATCTTCTCTTCGAAATCATCCACATTTGCCTTCTGTGCACTGTCGAATTTTGTGCTGTCAAATACACATTTACGGCAGCTGCATGCCGGACATACGTTACGGCAGGCATTACAGCGGATACATTTTGATAATTCGTTCTGGAAGAATGCAAATCTCTCTTCCGGAGACATTGCTTCAATCTTCTCTACTTCTGCAAAACGATCTGCATCTTTGGTATCTTTGGATTCGCCGATCAGCTCATCGTATACCTGATGCTCTTTTCCTTTGCAGACATGGCAGCGTCCCAGCATTGCAGATGCATAAGTGCAGGTCTTTTCGCCATAAATTGTCTGGATCGTCAGAGTTTCTGCATCATCTGTCATCTCGGCACCTGTAATGCTTTCGATACCTTTGATGCCCTGCTCTCTGATCTTTTCGATGGACAGTTTACCTTTACATCCAACACCGATGATAAAAGCTTTTTCTCTGTCTACACGATGTTCTTTGATCAGCTGGTTAAAGCTGTATGTATCACATGGTTTTAAGAATACCAGTGTTTTTCCTTCCAGCTTGGAAGCTTCGATCATGTATTTGCTCAGGTTTGCACCGCAAAATCCATTGTATACAAAATTCTTCAGCTGGTCTTCGTTTTCAAAATAAGATGGTTCCGGATTATAAGGCAGATCGCCGGCTTTCCAGCCAAGCACGCGTGCCACGGTACCGTCTGCTAACAGTTCTTTCGCACGTTTGATCAATTCTTCCTGCATCTCAAATCCTCCAATCTTACGTTTTTACCAAGAGAATGAATCTTCTCTGCAAACTCGTTCATAGTCTGAGAGAATTTCACACCTTCAGCCGCAGACACCCACTCTACTCGTGTACGTCCGTTTTCCACACCGATAAAGTCCAGCATGGAGAACAGCAGTGTCATACGTCTTCTTGCATAATAATTACCTGTACTGTAATGGCAGTCTCCCGGATGGCATCCACACATGATAACGCCGTCCGCACCTTTTTCAAATGCTCTTAAGATAAACATCGGGTTTACTCTGCAGGAGCAAGGTACGCGGATGATCTTTACATCGGCCGGATAAACCAGACGGCTGCTGCCGGCAAGGTCAGCACCTGCATAACTACACCAGTTACAGCAGAATGCTACAATTTTCGGTCTGAATTCAGTATTTTCTATCGACATATTGCATCTACCTCCGCTAAGATCTGTCTGTTAGAGAAGCCCTGCAGATCCATAGAACCGGATGGGCAGGCAACGGTACAAGCACCACAGCCCTGACACAGAGCACTGTTTACCTGGGCAATACGGCGTACTTCACGGATACCGTGGTCGTTTACTTCTTTGTCAATATAGCTGATTGCACCGTAAGGGCAAACATTTGCACATGTAGAACATCCATTACACAGCAGTTCATCTGGTTTTGCAGTACATGGATTGGTCATCAGTTTGTCTTTTGCAAGCAGACCAATTGCTTTTACTGCTGCGGCACCAGCCTGAGATACTGTCTCCGGAATATCTTTTGGTCCCTGACATACACCGGACAGGAAGATACCTGCTGTCGGAGATTCTACCGGACGCAGTTTTGCGTGTGCTTCTGTCAGGAAGTTGTTTGTATCGATACTTGCTGTCAGCATGGTAGCGATCTTTCTTACATCCGGGTTCGGCTCGATTGCTGCTGCCAGAACAACCATGTCAGCTTCCATCAGGATCTGTTTGTTGTCCAGAAGGTCAGAAGCCTGTACAAGCAGCTGTCCGTTTTCCTGCGGAACAACCTTTCCTACCTGGCCTTTGATGTAGTGAACGCCATATTCTTCTACCGCACGGCGATAGAACTCATCAAAGTTCTTACCTGGTGTACGAACATCAATATAGAATACGGTAACATCTACATCCGGATATTTATCACGGATCAGCATTGCATGTTTTGCTGTGTACATACAGCAGATCTTGGAACAGTATGGCTTTCCTCTGTCATCAGAACATCTGCTTCCCACACACTGGATAAATACCAGCTCTTTCGGAGCCTTTCCGTCGGAAAGACGCTCTAAGTGTCCTTTTGTAGGACCTGCTGCGTTCATGATACGTTCCAGTTCCAGGGATGTGATAACATCTTTACTCTGGCTGTACGCATATTCATCATATTTGTCAAGTTTGATGGTATCAAAACCTGTAGCAACTACGATTGCACCGTATTTCTGTGTTACGATCTCATCCTGCTGATCGTATTCAATGGCTCCTGCCTGACATACCTTGGAACACACTCCACATTTTCCGGTTTTAAACTTGATACAGTTCTCACGGTCAATAACCGGAACATTTGGGATGGCCTGTGCAAACGGAGTGTAAATAGCAGTTCTGTTGTTTAATCCTCTGTTAAATTCATTAGGGATCTTCTTGGACGGACATTTTTCCTGACAGACACCGCAGCCTGTACA
>OFSD01001904.1_pt1 | contig 14102 bp, 10 predicted proteins | sample 1543191 | NCBI WGS metagenome assembly OFSD01 (sample SAMN04209221, study PRJEB22552) | human gut metagenome | biome: gut; material: feces | host: Homo sapiens | place: USA: Oklahoma
ATGGCGGAAAAGACATCGCCAGACGCGCCGCCGAATTGTGCGGTGGTGCCTTAAAAAACCGCCCGGTTATCTGCCAAAACACAGATGTACCGGGCGATTCTTTTTGCTTTTCGAGGAATCGCGAACAAACCATCGAATTCCGAATTCCCTTCAGTCTGCCGATGTGCTGACGGACTTGTTCCGCACGAACAGAATCAGCGACTGTTCGTCACTGTCGTAGATGGTCGTCGCGCGGAGCGCCGTGCGCAGGAACATGTCGGAGATGTACATTTCGCCGTTGTCCAGCCGGACGGCGCCGGATTCCATCGCAATTGCGCTGCCATCCACCATCACGGACAAACCGCTGTCCGTCTCGCGGATGACGACCGTGTAGCCTGCCGCGGACAGCACCCACACGCCGCTTTCGCTGACATCCAGCTGCCAGTCGTCGATGCAAGCCGCCAGCTCGCGCAGGGACATGACCGGACTGCCTACTGTGTTCACCCACAGGCTCGGACGGCGCGTGTAGCCCACGCCATCCTGCGTGACGGTCATCGTCAGCGCCTGTCCATTGCCGCCGCTGCCGAGGAAGATGCTGCCATTCGGGAGCAGCGTCAAGCCATCCGGCGTATATACCGGCGCTTCGGTCGTCACCGTATCCACCGGGAAATCGCCGGGCGCGCCCGGCAGGGGCAGATCATCCGCCGGAGATGCCGTTGGCGCGGCGCTCGGCGCGGGCGTTTCCGGCGCGGGGGTCGGGGTCGCCGTCGGCGGCACGGTCGGCGGGGAGTAAGGCACAACGTTCGGGTCTTCAAACAGGCGCGTCTGCGTCGCCTGACCCGCAATGCCGTCCACGGACAGCCCGTTCGCCTTCTGGAAGCGGCGGACGGCGGCGGTCGTTTTGCTGCCGTATGCGCCGTCATCCTCGCCCTCTGCCAGATAGCCCAGCTCAATCAGCTTTTTCTGCACCTTCAGCACGCCTGAGCCGCGGTCTTGCCACTGCACGGTCTTGTAGCCCATGTTGGGCGTAATCGTGGGTTCGGGGATGGGTGAGGCCGTCGGCGTGGCGGTGGGCACGTCGGTCGCGGCGGGCGCGTTGGGAATCGGGGATGCCGTCACGTTCGGCGGCAGGGGCGTCGGGGTCGGGACATCCTGCGGCAGCGGCCCCTCCTGAACGGAGAAGGCGACGGTCAGCGCGACATACGCCAGAAGCGTTTTCAAAAAGTCCATGAGGAATGTTCCTCCTTGCATTCTAAATCAGTTTCTATTATACGACAAAATTCTGGTTTGCGCAACCTGATAGCGCGTTTTTTCCGTTTGCAGATTGTAAAAATTGCGGATTCGCGATATAATGGCGGCAGGAAAAACTCATCAGCAGGAGGAATCAGCCATGAAAGAACCGATTTTGGTGATGATGGCGGCGGGCATGGGCAGCCGCTACGGGGGACTGAAGCAGCTGGATCCGGTCGGCCCGGACGGCGAGGTCATCCTCGATTACAGCCTGTACGATGCGTACCAGGCGGGCTTCCGCCGCGTCGTGTTCCTGATTAAGCACGAGATTGAAGATGCCTTCAAGGCGATGGTCGGTTCGCGCGTGCCGGCGGGGATGGAAGCAAACTACGCCTTCCAGCAATTGGATAAGCTGCCGGAGGGCTTTTCCGTCCCGGAAGGGCGCGTGAAGCCGTGGGGCACGGGGCACGCGGTGCTGTGCTGCCGCGAATTCCTCGATGCGCCGTTTCTCGTCATCAACGCGGACGATTACTACGGCGCGGGCGCGTTCAAGCTGGCGTATGAGTACCTGCGGACGCTGCGGGGCAAGCGCGGCGAGTACTTCATGGTCGGCTACGCGCTGAAAAACACGCTGACGGAGAACGGCTATGTGTCGCGCGGCGTGTGCACGGTCAACGAGTTCGGCTTCCTGAAGGAGGTGCGCGAGCGCACGCACATTATCGCCAGCTGCGACGGCCCGCTGTTCACGGAGGATGGCGAAATGTACCGCCGCCTGCCGGACGATACGACCGTCAGCATGAACTGCTGGGGCTTTACGCCGGATTTTCTGGATGCGCTGGCGGAGGGCTTCGTGCCCTTCCTGAACGAGGCAATGGAGAACAACCCGATGAAGGCGGAGTATTACCTGCCGACCGCCGTCAGCCGCCAGCTTGACCGTCACCGGGCGACGGCGCGCGTGCTGACCTGCCCCGACCGCTGGTACGGCGTGACCTACCACGAGGACAGGGCAGTCGTCGCCAAGGCGATGCTGCGCAAGGCGGAAGAAGGCGAGTATCCGCGGCCGCTGTGGGGAAAGAAATAATTCGGAATGAGTGTGCTGGTGCGGAAATAATTTGCGCGGAGTGCTTGCATTTGCGGCGGGCGTGGTGTATAATCACAGCAGAGCAATGAACGGTTCTGACGCGGGAATTGCCCCCGGAAAGCGAGTGCGCGGCGGTGAAAGGCGCATGGGGAGCGGGCGCGTCATCCCGACCGGGAGCTGCGGCTAATCCCCGCCGGTTCGTCTCCGAGAGCGGACGCAAGAGAGAGGACAAGGGGGAACATCCGCCTTTGCCCTAAGCCGGGTGGTACCGCGAAGCAATGCAAGTCAGCAATGCCTTCGTCCCTGCAAAATCAGCAGAGGCGAGGGCTTTTTCTCATACTATTTCCAGATTCGCCTGTGCTATCTGCTTGCGCCTTTTCCCCGCTGTCGTCCGCTCATTCCACTTAGCGTAGCGCTGCTACGCTGCGTTTCATTCGCGTTAGCCAGCGAGAAAAATTCGCGGCGCATCTTAGCGCATTCTCATCAGGAAATAGTATCGCCTCGAATCATCAATCATCAATATGGAGGGAAAAAATCATGGCCAAGGAAAAGAAACAGGAATTTGTCACCCACATCACCCCCCGCGACGAGGATTTCTCCCAGTGGTACACCGACGTTATCCTCAAGACGGAATTGTGCGACTACGCGCCCGTGCGCGGCTGCATGATCGTGCGCCCATACGGCTACGCGATTTGGGAGCGCATTCAGGCGGAAATGGACAAGCGCTTCAAGGAAACGGGTCATCAAAATGTGTATTTCCCGATGCTGATTCCGGAATCGCTGCTGCTGAAGGAGGCGGAGCATGTGGAAGGCTTCGCGCCGGAAGTGGCGTGGGTGACGCAGGGCGGCACGGAAAAACTGCAGGAGCGTCTGGCAGTGCGCCCGACCTCCGAAACCATCTTCTGCACGATGTACGCCAAGTGGGTGCAGACGTGGCGTGACCTGCCGATGAAGTACAACCAGTGGTGCTCCGTCATGCGCTGGGAGAAGGCGACCCGCCCGTTCCTGCGCACGAGCGAGTTCCTCTGGCAGGAGGGTCACACCATCCACGCGACCGCCGAGGAAGCGCAGGAAGAAACGATGCAGATGCTGCACGTCTATCAGGAAGTGGCGGAAAACGTGATGGCGCTGCCGGTGTATGTCGGGCAGAAGTCGGAGAAGGAAAAGTTCGCTGGTGCGCGCGCGACGTACTCCATGGAAGCCATGATGCAGGACGGCAAGGCGCTGCAGGCAGGCACGAGCCACAACTTCGGCACGAATTTCGCCGAGGCGTACGGCATTCAGTTCCAGAACAAGGAAGGCAAGCTAACTTACGCCGAGGAAACGAGCTGGGGCGTATCGACCCGCCTGATTGGCGCAATTATCATGACCCACGGCGACGAGCGCGGCCTGCGCCTGCCCCCGCGCGTTGCCCCGATTCAGGCGGTCATCCTGCCGATTGCGGCGCACAAGCCGGGCGTGATGGAGGCGTGCGAGAAGCTGCTTGAGGAATTGAAGGCGGCGGACATCCGCGTCAAGCTCGACGACCGCGACACGGTGTCCGCAGGCTACAAGTTCAACGACTGGGAGATGAAGGGCGTGCCGGTGCGGCTGGAAGTCGGCCCGCGCGACCTCGAAAACGGCGTCGTGACCGTGTTCCGCCGCGACCTGTGCGAAAAGGTGACGCTGCCGCTGGAAAATCTGGCGGACGAATTGAAGGCGCTGCTGGACGACATTCAGCAGACGCTCTTTGACCAGGCGAAGAAGTTCCGCGACGAAAAGACCCACGTCGTCCACAACATGGAGGAACTGGGCGCGGCCGTCGAAAATGGCTTCGCGAAGGCCATGTGGTGCGGCGAACGCGCGTGCGAGGACGAAATCAAGGAGAAATTCAACGCCTCCTCCCGCAATATGCCCTTTGACCAGGAAAAGGAATGGTTCGGCGACACCTGTGTCTGCTGCGGCAAAAAGGCGAAGAAGGTCATGTATTTCGCGAAAGCGTACTAATTTTCCCAGCAAATTGCCTGAAATTTTCCCGAAAGGCGCGAATTAACCATTTACAAACGGGAAAAAATCTGATACAATAATGGATGGGTCTGCGAACCGTTTGCGCGGACGACCGAAGACTCCGACGGCGCACTGCGTGAACAGGCGATTGCCCACGGGCATTGCCCGAAATAAAAATTTGGAGGATGAAATTCCATGACCAAGAGCGAAATCATTGCCACCTACGCCCAGCATGAAGGCGACACCGGTTCTCCCGAAGTGCAGATTGCCCTGCTGACTGACCGCATCAACCACCTGAACGAGCACCTGAAGACCAACCGCAACGACCACCACTCCAACCGTGGTCTGCTGCTGATGGTCGGCCGTCGCCGTGGTCTGCTGGAGTACCTGAAGAAGACCGACATCGAGCGTTATCGTGCGCTGATCGCTAAGCTGAACCTGCGTAAGTAATTATCGCAGAACTCGGCGGCTTTGCGCGCAAGAGCCGCCGTCTGGAGACACGCGGCAGGGGAGAATCCCCCTGTGCATTCCTCCTCACGGCGGCTTTTTGCGGCAAGGCGGCGCAGAACATGGCAGGGTCTGGAGATGTTATCCCTTGAAAATCCCGAATCGCCTGATTCAGGGGGTTTTCATATGATAGCATCTCCGGGCGGTTCAGGAAGGCGGATGGCTGCCTTCCTAAGCGTGTGTTTCTAAATTCGCCCGGCAGCATTTTCGGCATCTTTTCTTGCGCTTCTGCGTCTTCAAACCTCGATTTACCGCCAGTAAACCTTCGGTTTTCATCCTTGAATTGCAAGAAAATCTGCTCGAAACTGCACCGGTCTCATTTTAGAAACACACTCTACGACTGAGTATAAGGAGATTCTCAATGGAAAGCAAAAAGTACAGCATGGATCTGGCGGGCCGCGAGCTGACGCTGGAATTCGGCAAATACTGCGAACAGGCGGCTGGCTCCGTCTGGGTGCATCTGGGCGATACCGTCGTGATGGTGAACGCGACGATGGCGCCGACCCCCCGTCCTGGCGTGGACTTCTTCCCGCTGGCTGTGGACGTGGAGGAAAAGCAGTACTCCGTGGGCAAGATTCCCGGCGGCTTTATCAAGCGTGAAGGCCGTCCGACCGAAAAGGCGACCCTGACCTGCCGCCTGATCGACCGCCCGCTGCGCCCCCTGTTCAACAAGGGAATGCGCAACGATGTGCAGGTTGTTGTGACCGTGCTGAGCGTTGAGCAGGATGTGCCGCCGGAAATCCCCGCGATGATCGGTTCGTCCATCGCGCTGGCGGTCAGCGAAATTCCGTGGAACGGCCCGACGGGCGCGGTGGTTGTCGGCCGCGTGGACGGGCAGTACGTCATCAACCCCGATGAAGAGCAGCGCGCAAAGAGCGATATGCACGTTTACCTCGCCGGCACGAAGGACGCCATCATGATGGTGGAAGCGGGCGCAAACGAGGTCAGCGAAACGGCGATGCTCGATGCCATCATGTTCGGCCACGAGTACATCAAGAAGCTCGTCGAGTTCCAGGACAAGATTGTGGCGGAAATCGGCAAGGAAAAGGTCGAGGTGCCGCTGAACGTGACTGGTGACGACGTGAAGCAGGCCGTGCGTGAATTCGCCTACGACAAGTGCGTGTGGGTGTTCGACACCTTCAACCGTCAGGAGCGTCAGGCGCGTGAAGCGCAGGTCAAGCAGGAAACCATCGAAGCGCTGGCGGAGCAGTTCCCGGAGCGTGAAGCCGAAATCGCTGATGCGCTGTACTACCTGAACAAGGAAGTCATGCGCAAGAAGATTATCGAGCAGGGCATTCGGCCCGACGGCCGCGGCGTGACGGAAATCCGCCCGATTTGGTGCGAAGTGGGCGTGCTGCCGCGCGTGCATGGCTCTGCCGTGTTCACCCGTGGTCAGACGCAGGCGCTGACCGTGACCACGCTGGGCTCTACCAGCGAGGGTCAGGTGCTGGATGGCCTGTCCAGCGAGGACTTCAAGCGCTACATCCACCACTACAACATGCCGCCGTACGCCACGGGCGAAGCGGGGCGCCTCAAGAGCCCCGGTCGCCGCGAAATCGGCCACGGCGCACTGGCGGAGCGCGCACTGCTGCCCGTCATCCCCTCTGAGGAAGAGTTCCCCTACGCAATGCGCCTGGTGAGCGAAATCCTGTCCTCCAACGGCTCGTCCTCCATGGCGTCCGTGTGCGGTTCCACCCTGTCCCTGATGGACGCGGGCGTGCCGATTCACGCGCCGGTCGCGGGCGTCGCGATGGGCTTGATTAAGGACGTGGAGTCCGGCAAGGTGGCTGTCCTGACCGACATTCAGGGCCTGGAAGACTTCCTGGGCGACATGGACTTCAAGGTCGCTGGTTCCATGAACGGCATCACCGCCATCCAGATGGACATCAAGATTGCGGGCATTGACCGCACGATTCTCGAAACCGCGCTGGCGCAGGCGCTCAAGGGCCGCCTGTTCATCCTCGAAAAGATGCTCAGCTGCATCGGCGAGCCGCGCAAGGAACTGAGCAAGTACGCGCCCAAGATTGTCCGCTTCACCATCAATCCGGAGAAGATTCGCGAGGTTATCGGACCCGGCGGCAAGATGATCAACAAGATTATTGCCGAAACCGGTGTGAAGATTGACATCGAGGACGACGGCCGCGTGTTCATTTCCACCCCCGACGCGGAAGCTGCCGACAAGGCGCGCCGCATCATCGAGGGCATCGCGAAGGACATCGAGGTTGGTGAGGTGTACACGGGCAAGGTCGTGCGCATCATGAACTTCGGTGCGTTTGTCGAGCTGCTGCCCGGCAAGGACGGCATGATTCACATCTCCAAGCTGGCGAACCACCGCGTGGAGAAGGTCGAGGACGTCGTGAAGATTGGCGACACGCTGGAAGTGAAGGTCGCGGAAATCGACGCGCAGGGTCGTGTGAACCTCGTGCGCAACGACATCACCTACGACAACACCGCCGCGGCTGCCCCGCGTCGTGCGGAAGGCTTCCGCGCGCGTCCTCCGCGTCGGGATGGTCGGAACTAATCGCGTTTCCGACAACCTTTCAGTGGTTGATTGCTGATTTGGTTGAATTTTCTGCATAAAAGGTCGCTTTTGTTGCAGGGAGACGCGCCTGCGGGCACGCAAGGGGGCTTTCCGATCGCCCCCTTGACCCCTTCGGCGATCGCCACTTGCATAGTAGGTCGTAACTGGAACATTAGAAAACTGGATTATCATAGAAATTCGCAAAAGTCCCTGCGATTGCACCGGGCTTTTGCGAATTTTCTGCTTTTTCGGGGGAATCGTACGAAACGATGCAATTGTGCATCAGAAAGGAATCAAATGGATAGCATACTGAAAAACGTAGCGGGAGCTGATGAATGTATGCGTGATGAATGGGTGCTGCCCAATGGCCTGCGTGTGCTGGGGGAACGCCTGCCGCATCTGCGGTCGGTGTCTATCGGCGCGTGGATGCATGTGGGTTCGATGATGGAAACGCCGGAAGAAAACGGCCTGTCCCACTTCATTGAGCACATGATTTTCAAGGGAACGACGAAGCGCACCGTCCGGCAGATTGCCGAGGAAATGGACGCGGTCGGCGGGCAGCTGAACGCTTTCACGGGCAAGGACTGCACCTGCTGCTACGCCAAGGTCATCGACGAGGACATCGAGCTCGCCATCGACATCATCGCCGACATGGTGATGAACGCGACGATGGACGAGAAGGAGCTGAACAAGGAACGCGGCGTTGTGCTGGAAGAAATCTCGATGGACGAGGATTCGCCCGAAGATTTGGTGCATGACCTGCTGGCAAAGGCGCAGTTTGGCACGCAGTCGCTGGGGCAGCCGATTCTGGGGCCGGCGGAACAGGTGGCGGCGTACACCCGCAAGAACCTCATGGACTACAAGAACAAGCACTACCTGCCGAGAGAAACGGTGGTGGCGCTGGCGGGCAACTATGAGCCCGCGCAGGTGCAGGCGCTGATGGAAAAATACTTCGGCACTTGGCAGGGCGGCGAAAGCGCACTCGTTGTGCCGAAACAGCAGGTTTTGACCGGACGGCGCGTTGTGAAGGAAAAGGACACCGAGCAGCTGCACATCTGCCTTGGCTATCCGGGATTCGCTTACGGCACGGACGACGTGTATGCCGTCGCGGTGATGAACAACGTGCTGGGCGGCGCGATGTCCTCCCGGCTGTTCCAGCGCATCCGCGAAGAACTGGGCATGGCGTACTCCATCTACACCTACCCGAACTCGTATCAGGGCATCGGCACATACGGCATTTACGCCGGCATCAGCCCGAAGAACGGCGATAAGGTGCTGGAGGAAATCGACAGCGAACTCAAGCGTTTCCTGAAGGACGGCATGACGGACAAGGAGTTCCGCGACAGCAAAACGCAGCTTCGGTCGGGCTATTTGATGGGGCTGGAAAGCTCCGGTAGCCGGATGCAGGCGATGGGGCGCTCAACGCTGCTCAACGGCCATCCGACTGACCACCAAAAGACGATTGCCGCCATCGAAGCCGTGACGCCGGAAATGGTGATGGACGTGGCGCACAAGGTGCTGACCGCCGAGCCGTGCCTCGCGGTGGCGGGCAAGGGCGCGGAAAAATACGCGGAGTAAAGAAACATGAACGAACGGATTATCGCGCTGGACATCGGCGACGCGCGCATCGGCGTGGCGGTTTCGGACGCGTCGCGCCTGATTGCCACGCCCATCGACACCATCTACCGCGTCGGTTACGGGCCGGACGTGCGCAAGGTGGTGGAAATCTGCCAGCGCTACGACACGACGCAGGTGCTTTCCGGCTGGCCGCTGAATATGGACGGCACGGCGGGCTTCCAGTCCGAAAAGGTCAAAGCGTTTTGCGAACAGCTGGAAAAAGCGGGGCTTTCGGTCGTCTATCAGGATGAACGGCTGACGACTGTGACCGCGACGAACGCGCTCATCGAGGGCAACATGCACCGGGCGGAGCGCAAGCACAATGTGGACAAGGTAGCGGCGGCGGTGATTTTGCAGCAGTATCTGGACACCTGCCGCAACCAGCAGCAACAGGAGGCAGCGAAAATGGAAGAACAGGACAACATCATTGAACTGATTGACGACGAGACGGGCGCGCCGATTCGCTTCCAGCATCTGGCGACGATTGAGCACGAGGGCGAACTGTACATTGCGCTCTCCGAGGCGGATGCGCCGGAGGACGGGCAGTGCGAGGTGTTCATCATGCAAGTCGCGCAGGAAGAGGACGGCACGGAAAGCTATATTCAGGTGGAAGATGAGGCCGTTCAGCAGGCGGTGTTCGACAAATTTCTCCAGCTGGTGAACGAGGGCAGCGGCGATGACGAATAACGACGAGGGCAGCAAACTGGAAGCAATGGGCGAACCGCTGATTGAGCTGACCGCCCCTGACGGCACGGTGATGCGCTTCCGCTTCGGCGCGGTGATTCCGCTGGACGGCATCGAATATGCCGTGCTGCTGGAGATGGAGGACAACCCCGACGGCGAGGAGCAGGTGCTGGTGACGCGCATCGAGCCGACGGACGACGGCGGCATGACATTCGTGGTCGAGGAGAATCCGCAGAAGGTGGAGCAGGTGTTTAACAGCTACGTCAACCTGCGCACGCAGGAGGGCTTGACGGGGCTGTAACACTGCGCGAAAGGAGGGCATCCGCCCATGAAAAAAGGGAAAAAGCGACTGCTTCTGGGATGGATTTGCCTGCTTCTTTCGTTATGTATGGTGACGGTCGCATCCGCCGAAACGGACGGCACGCCGATTCAGCCCTGCCATCAGGTGACGATGACCGAGCAGAAATCCACCGCGCAAAGCGGCGCGTCCATCAGCGTGTGGCACATCACAACCGTGCTGGACGAGGTCAACAGCGAGCTGAACGCGCTGGCGGATGACTACGCGGCGGAACTGTCGCCCCTGCTCCAAAAGCCGGGCAGGGAGCGCACGCAGAACAGCGCGCTCACCGTGCGCATCCTCCACAGCCGGACGGGAATGAGCTGGATGAGTTTCATGGTGCAGGCGCGGCTGGAGTACCATCGGCAGATTCAGCAGGTGCGGTTCACCACGCGCACTTACGATATGCTGACCGGGCAGCGAATCACGCTTGCCGACATTTTCCCGGCGGATTCGCCCGCGTGGACGCTGATTTCGCAGACCGTGCGGGAAACGATAAGCGCCTATTATCCGGACGAAACGCCCGATGCGGCGGCGGTCGAGGCGCTCTGCGACAACCTCGGTCAGGCGGATTTCATGCTCTATGGCATGTCGCTGGTCATTCCGCTGCCGTCGGTGTACGAAAATCATCCGCAGCTGATGCAGGCGACGCTGTACTATCCGCAGATTCGCGCGTACATGACCGAAGAAGCGCAGCGGCAGACGGACAACGCGAGCCTGTACCGCTTCTGTGCGCTGACGTATGACGACGGCCCGAACCAGTGGATTACGCCGCATGTGCTGGATGCGCTGATGCAAACCGGCGCGCGCGCGACGTTTTTCCTTGTCGGCAGCCGCGTCAGCGACTTCGCCTATCTGGCGCGGCAGGAGCACGACGAGGGGCACGCGATTGCGACGCACTTCTACGAGCACCTGTACGCGAATCAGGAGCAGGGCGGCAAGTTCCGCGCCATGTACGACAAGGTCAACCGCGCGCATATCGCCGCCATCGGCATTGCCCCGGCGTACGCCCGCGCACCCGGTGGACAGTGGCAGCGCATGGGCAGCTACGGTGTCGGCTGGCCGCTGATTCAGTGGACGGCGGAGGCGCAGGACTGGAGCGGCGGCGATCAGGGTCCCGATGCCTACCGCACCGCCAACACCATAGCCGCCAGCACCAAGGACGGCGGCATCATCCTCATGCACGACATGAAAATCAACTCCGCCAAGGCGACGGAGATGTTCATCCCGAAGCTGGAGGAGCGCGGCTTCATGCTGCTGACGGTGGACGAGCTGTTCGCCAAGGACGGCGTGACGCTGGAAGCGAATCAGGCGTACTGGCGCTGCCTTGACGGGGTCACGACGCAGTATTGATGCGCGTTTGCCCCTTTTTTCGCACGAAAATGCGCGAAATTTGCAGTTTCTACGGGAAAAATCCCCCGCATCCCATTGGAAAGGAGCATTCCGATGATGAAGAAGTACATTGCCTGCCTGCTTGCAGCTATCCTTCTGCTGACGATGCTGCCCGCATCCGCATCGGCGGAGGGCGGAATGCAGGCGTGCCACCGCGTGACGGCGAAGTATACCGATTCCAAGCAGAGCAACAAGAGCGGCATCCGGCTGTGGTCGGTCAAAACCGCATTGACGAGCGTCGATGACGAAATCAATGGGCTGGCGCAGGCGTACGCGGACAAAATCGCCCCGACGCTCCAAGCAGGGAAAGCGAACGGCGATAAAAACAGCCGGCTGGATGTTGAAATCCGCCATAGCAAAACGGGGCTGACGTGGATGAGCTTCCTTGTGCAGGCGCGCACGACCTACCACCGCGACCTGATTGCGCAGGAGTTCACCAGCCGCACGTTCGACATGACGACCGGCGAAAGAATCCTGCTGACGGACATTTTCCCCGAAGGCAGCGAGGGCTGGACGATGCTGCGCGAGAAGCTCAAAGCCCAAATCAACTACTATTTCCCGGATGAAACGCCTGACCCGGATGCCGTTGCGCAGGTGCTGTCGGACGAGGGGCTGCGGAATCTCGACTTCACGCTGCACGGCATGTCGCTGGTCATTCACCTCTCGGCGGACGCGTTCTATCCGGAGCATCACACGCTGATTGAGACGACGCTGTTCTACCCCGACATCCGAGAGTACATGACCGAAAAGGCGCAGGTCGAGACGGACAATCTTTCCTATTATAAGACCGTCGCGCTGACGTTTGACGACGGCCCGACGCGCACCAACTCCACCAAAGTCCTCAACAGCCTGATGGAGGTCGGCGCGCCCGCCACTTTCTTCATGATTGGCAAGAACATGAAGCCCTACGCCGATTTGGTGCAGCGCGCGCACGACGAGGGTCACGCCGTCGCCAGCCACAACTGGACGCACGGCGACGCGCGGAAAATCAGCGCCGCTACCCTCCGCGCCATGCCGGAGAAGGTCAACAATGCGCTGATTTCCATCATCGGCATCCCGACGCGCTATGACCGCGTGCCCTACGGCGTGTATCCGGCGATGATCAAGGCGAAAGTCGGCTGGTCGTACATCCAGTGGTCGGTGGATACCTACGACTGGCGCGGGCGCAGTACGTCGCTGATTATGAGCAAGACGAAGAAGCAGTTCACCGACGGCGATATTGTGCTGATGCACGACATCAAGGACAACACGCCAAACACCGCGAAAGTGATGGCGGAATGGCTCTACGAGCAGGGGTACATTCTGCTGACGGTGGATGAGCTGTTCGCTAAGGACGGCGTGACGCTGGAGCCGGACACGGTGTATTTCCGCTGTGACGACGGTGTGACGACGATTAAGAAGTAACGGGGGTGCAAGGGATGAAGCGAATCGCCGCGATACTGCTGGTACTGTGCCTTCTGCTGGCGCAGGCGCTGGCAGAAACGACCATTGACCCGAAAGAAGCGCGAAACATCCCCCTGACGGAAGCGGGGGAGAATGAAACGCCCGACGGCATCAGCCCGACGACCGGGCGGACGCTGAGCAAGCTCTATGTGCCGGAGGGGTACGCGGGGCTGGCGGCGACAGGGCGCTATCTGCCCATGCTGGTGCAAATCGGCAATGACGGCGGCGGCGTGGGCAACCGTGCGCCGTGGGGCGTGGCGTGTGCGGATATCCTCTACGAAACGCCGCTGACAAGGAGCCACGAAACGCGCATCACCGCCGTTTTTTCCGATATGATCCCGGATTCGGTCGGCTTCGTGCGCTCGGCACGCATTGGCCATGTGTGGCTGAGCGAGGAGTGGGGCGGCGGCTTCCTGTTCTACGGTCAGCAGGAGGTGGAAGGGAGCGACGTGAAGGCGGAAATCAAGCGGCTCGGCGCGGACTTGAGGAGCGTTATCTTCAGCGGCATTACGGGCGGCACGAACTTCAAGCGCTACTTTACCAGCCGCGCGGGCGCGAAATCCCCTTATGATGTGGATGCGAACGTCGCCGCGATGAGCCGCCTTGTGCCGGAAGACCACGTCGCGCCGAACCACGCCTTCCGCTTCACCGACGATGCGCCCGAAGGCGACAGCGCCACCCGCGTCTACATCAACTGGGGGGACAGCGCGAAGCTCTACAACTCGCGCCTTGTCTACCGCAAGGAGTGGAACGGCTACCTGCGCTACATGGGCACGAGCAAGACGAACTGGTACGCCGACCGTGATTCGGACGACAGCGCCATTGCCTTCCAGAACGTGATTGTGCAGTTTACGCGCGTGGGCTACAACCACAACAACAAGAATGAGCCGATTATGTACGTCATCGGCGAAAACGGCGAAGCGGCGGAGGGCAATGCGGATTTCTTCCTGGGCGGCAAGCATATTTCCGGCTATTGGAAGCGCGACGGCATGACATCCCGCACGGTCTACTACGATGCAAGCGGCGAGGAAATCGCCCTCCTGCGCGGACGCACGCTGATTGTCATTTTCCCTGATGACGCGGCGTCGAAACGCTCGGTGTCTTACGAGTGAGCAAGTGCATATCCCGCAGGACGGGAGAATTTGTGCCGCTGTGACGCGGGGATGACGTGGAAAATAATAGGTTCTCATGGAAAGTTGGGGGAGCAAACAAGGGCTTAGGCGAAGCCACAAAAGCTGCACGCGGAAGGAGCATGAAAGCGCGACCAACCCAATCGCGAAAAGGGGTCAAGGGGCAATTGCCCCTTGCAGGGTCAAGGGACAGCG
>OFSD01001922.1_pt1 | contig 14001 bp, 7 predicted proteins | sample 1543191 | NCBI WGS metagenome assembly OFSD01 (sample SAMN04209221, study PRJEB22552) | human gut metagenome | biome: gut; material: feces | host: Homo sapiens | place: USA: Oklahoma
TTCAGGTGCTAGTGACGCATGAGTCGTGTGGGTTCAAGTCCCGTCACCTGCACCATAACAGGACACCGATTTTGATACAATGCGTATCTTGATTGGTGTCCGTTTTCTTTATCCGAAAGTCCTTGTTTAATGGGATTTGTCAACACAATTTAACAAAAGAAGGCTCTGCGATGACTAAAAAACGGTCACAGCAGAGCCTTTTCTATTTTTTACCTAAATACTATTTAACGAAAGGTCGTAAGGGTGTGCATTTTCGGCAAAGGGGTGTGCACTTTTAAATTATTCCTAAAATTAACAATAAGCCGCAGAAAGCCGACCTTTGACCTGTAATAAGCAAACCACTATACCGTCCCGGTTGCAATCTGCTCGAAAATATGATATAATAATCCCAGACATAAAATCCGCTGAAAGCGGATTTTGCCGTGCTTTGCACGGCTTGCGGAGCACCGCAAGTCTGAGAATATTTTTCCGTCAAATCCTTTTGTCTGTTGACAAAAGCACGGCGTTCCGCCGTGTCGGCTGGCGCCGATTTGATTTGTGGTATAATAACATATAATAATTCCGAATTTGCAGGTGAGAAGATGGACGCATACCGTATTGCAATTTGCGATGACGATGATATAATACGAGAAAATTTATGTTCTCTTTGTAGTGATATTTTAACTGATGACAGTGTTGAATATGAGCTTGAGCCTTTTTGTTCGGCTCAAGAGCTTGAAAAACGGCTTAACAGCGAAAACTGCCCCTTTGACCTGCTGATATTGGATATTCAGATGGACGGCATGACGGGTATGGAACTTGCCCGTTCTTTAAGAGAAAAAGGTAATCGGGTGTCGATCATTTTTGTGACAGCGTGTGAGGATTATCTTAGCGAAGGATACGGCGTTCAACCTATTCATTTTCTCTTAAAGCCTGTACGGCGGGAAGCACTGGCAAGTGCGATCTACACTGATCTGAAGCTGAATTACATACCGAAAACCGTTGTGGTTCACATCGGAAATAAACTGGTGCATTTATCTTTTTCGGACATACGATACGTCGAGAGCTATAATCACAGCATAGTAATCCACCAAAGTACAGGTAACAGCACCTATTATTTTTCGCTTTCGGATTTTGAAAAACAACTTCCTGCGGGGCAATTTGCCCGCTGTCATAACAGCTATCTTGTGAATTTGAATGAGGTGCGTGAGATCGGTAGAACGGAGCTTTCTCTGCAAAGCGGCGAAACGCTCCCGGTGGGAAGAGCCTATTACAAAGCCTTTCAAAGCGCATTTGTGCGATATATAAATCAATAACAAAGAGGTCACCGCTTATATTCGGCGGTGACCTCTTAATATTTATTTTTTAGGCAGCTTAAGTGCTGTCTGCACGGTGAAGATCCGATCCTCCGAAGTGAAAATATCCAGTATGCTGTGGTAACGCACGGCGACGGTGTTCATCAGCTTTAAGCCGAAGCCGTGGGTTTCGGCATCATTTTTGGTTGTGAGATAGTTGCCGTCTGCGTCTTGTCTACGCTTGCCGGAATATGAATTCTCACACTTGACGGCAAGAAAGCCGTTCTTTGTTTCAATTTGAAAGCGGACAGACCGTTTTCCGTCGGTAACCTCCGCGGCGGCTTCTAACGCATTATCAAGCATATTCATCAAAAGCTCGCATAAATCGCTTTCGGCAACAGTCAGCTGCGGCGGAACAGAAACGAGCACATCAAATCTGATGTCGGACTGTGCCGCACGGTAAGCGGCGTCCTGCAAGATCGTATTGACTGTGAAATTTTCGGTAAACTTCGTTTGTGCCAAATGATCGTTTTGCTGTTTTATATCTCCAATCAGCTGTCCCAGCGTCTTATAATCGCCCTTCTGATACAGTGCGTCAAGGGCGATTATTTTATGCTTCATTTCATGGCGAATGGCGGCGCTGTCGGTCACCTTGCTTTCTATCGCATGATAGCTGTTCATGATAAGCTCGTTGCGCAGATGGAGCGTTTGGGCTTCCATCTGCTGTGAAATGATCGAACGTGTTACGGCATAGGCGGAGATGACCGCACATACGGCGACTGTCCAGACGGTGATCCAATACAGAAGTCCTGAATAATCATAAAGCTCCGTGACATCTGAGATCAGTCTGCCGATATATTTTGAAAGGCGGCTGTTTGTGAAAAACGATACCGTGTATGCGACAGCCAACGTAACAGCACTTACGGCAGCTGAAATTTCAAAATATTTCCAGAATTTACGTTGCCTGTTCATCACAAGATAGACTACCAAAAGTGCAAGCAGTAAAATGCCTATTTCCTGCCGATTAAGGAAATCGACCAATCCGTCATCAAGGAAATGATGTCCCATTCCTTTGGTGATCCATTGCATAGTAAGCCCCACAGAGGCAAGGAAAAGCGGTATCAGACTCCAATCCGTATTTTTGCGTGCAATTCCCAAAAGAAACAGCCCCGCGATCATCAGCGATATAAAAGCGGTCGCACCTGCTGGAATACTGTAATAATTCGCGTAGGCGTAGCTTTCGATTGCTTCCGCATCTACAGACACAAAGCGTGGAAAAGGCGGAAAAATAATGCTTGTCGTGTCGATCACCGTGCCGATAACGGTAAGCTTACATTCGGTATTAAGCGGGAGCGGAATAATCGCCTGGGCCTGCCCTGCCGCTCCCTCAGGCACAAGGGTCTCGGACTGCCACACCGCTTTTTCGTCTATGCTGACCGTCAGATTCATTCCTGTCGTTTCAAATACCAGATTACCGTATTTGCCGCTTGCAGGAATGACTGTTTCAAGCCGAAATCTGTCACCTATTTCGGGTGGTACGGAATAATCAAGCTCGGTGAGCGAATCGTCCTGTCCGATTTTGACGGCAGTTTGCCAGTCTATATATTGTATAGATGTATCAAGCTTAGTGAAATTCTGCAAAAACCATATCATTCCGATGCAAAGGATCGGAAACAGTGCTGTGCATATCCATCGTAAAGATTTTTGTATATTGCTCTCCATTATGACGAGAAACCTCCCGTTTGCAGTAAAATTTGTTGTGCCGATTGTCCGTATACTTATTCTACATTAAAATCCGTCGTTTGACAAGCGATATTTTGTCTGTGTAATTCTCTGCGACGTAAACGACAACAATACAGCGTAAACGACACGCCCGAAATCTCCGCATTATGATATAATATTTAATAAGAGCTATATGACTCAATTTTTTATTTTCTATTCTGCCGCTGTATGCGGTAAACCCGATTTTGAAGGAGTATGAACTATGAACAAGAAATTCATTTTTCGACGAGCGATAAGTGCGGTACTGGCTGTTGCGATGATAGCCGCAAGTCTGCCGTTTTCGTCATTTGCCGAGGACGGCTCTGACAGTCCGACCTTTTCATCTGATGCGGCAAATTCGCTGATGAAAAACACTGTCCCCGCAGGGTACGACAAGACGACTAACCCTTACGGCTACGATGTTGACCGCCCGTTTGCGATGGTGGAGCAAAACGAGCTGATTTACTTTGAGACATATACCGGTCGCACCACAGGCAAAATAGCAGATGTAGGGACAGCGAACAGCCTGCAAAGCTTTATATCAAATAACAACACCGCATCGGACGGCTCTCTGCCGGACTTGAGCTTGTCCAGTAGTATTCAACAGCTTTCGTTTATACAGTCGGTAGCATTTGACCCTACAGGTTCTGGAAGAAAAGACTATGTTGTCTATGTCGGGGTTCACAGAACACGCAAACAAGTTTATGCCATTTTGTCCAATACCGTAACGGGTAAGCAGTGCGGCACCTATATTATTAATTTTCCCCTCGACTGGATCGCAGATTCCGACGGAGACTTTCAGGTCAACGGCTATGAGACAAACGCACTTCTTGATGTCGTCGCCGGCGACTTCGATAATGATGGCAAGGAAACCGTTATTGTCTATGTACCCGGCACAAAAAAGTCGGCAACACGGGTTACTACCGACCTTTACCAAGATATAAATAATGTCGGTAGTCTCCTCTGGGAATTGCGTTACGATGCTGACGGCAATAAGTTGACTAGTAATCACAATAATACAACCACAGGTGATGGCAGATCTTTGGGCTATGACCTGCTTCACGACCTCTATATTGAGACATACCAAAGCGGAAAATGGGTAAAAGGTGCAAGAAACGACAGCATCGGCGGCTCAAAACAAGATACATTGTATAACGCCATGCACAAGCTGAGCGTAAAAATGGTGGTCGGTGATTTCAACGGCGACAATATAGATGACCTTGCCGTGCTTTCGTATTTCCATGTAAACTGCATAACGAGCGACAACAAAAATGTATACCGCCCGCAGGTAAAAATTAAATACGGCGGCACTATGCCGAAGGAAGGCTCTTTTATCGATCAGAAAGCAGATGAATCTTTCTATGTCTGCCCCGAGGGCAAGCTCTCCGATGGAGAAGTACAGTCGTCAAGTAGTATGAACGCCTGCAATATAACGGCAGGTGACATCAACAATGACGGTTACGACGACCTTGTTGTTGCAGGTATTAAGGCTGAAATCGAAGGTTACGGTGAAACAGATGAAAGCTATCTTGCCTATACAACGCTTCTGAACAACAAAAACAATGGCTTTATTCAATCTGATTACAAAACCATGTCAACAAACGAGTGGACATATAAAAGCACCGATGGTGAAGACATTGTTTCTCCTTTAGCGGTGGAGGCGGTTGCTTATAACGGAGCCAGTGCCGCAGATTTTATCTTTATCAACGGCACGCTGTATACATACAACACCGCTACCGGCGAATTAAACACGGTTGCCTCCCAGGGCTATAAAATGAGCGGCTTTCAATTTGACGGTGCGCTCGGCGGGCACGAAGAATTCATCCGCTCGGTTGCTGTAGGTAATTTTGACGGCAACAATGCCGGCAGAGAGCAAATCGTATTTGTGACTTCCTGCCGGGACGGAGACGATACCTATTCTTTCAAAAAAGGTTTGATTTCCGCCACTTATAACGATACTGCCGCCGATTACGGCGCGGCTACCGGCTTTAAAACAACACTCTCCGATTGGGGTCCGAACAAAGCAGACGGCGGTTATAAGGGCGGCGGTGCACAGGTACTGCTGACTGCCTGCGACCGTGACCAGGACGGCGTTATCGCACGATATAAGGGCGTGAGCTACGCCTACAGCGACCCCGAGGTCAAGGCAGTTATGCAGGCGGCGCCCTACTTTGCGGCACTGGGCGATTCGGCAAATAACGAGACCGACTATACCATAACCGAAAGCTACGAGTTGGAGCAGTCCTCTTCAAAAAATGTTTCCTACAGCGTGGGTATGTCCTACAGCTACGGCGGACTGTTTGCGCCTTTTGAGTTAGAGATCTCTGCCGGCTATTCTCTTGAATGGAGCAAGAGCTTTTCCGAAGCACTTGAAACCGAATACGCCATGACCGTCAAGGCACAGGCATATAACACGGCACTGGTTGCAAGAACGCCGGTATTTGTCTACTGCTATGAGGTGCTGGACAAAAACGGCGCGTGGTCGGACGAGACGGCAATAAGCCTGTCTATCCCACAGCAGCCGGTGTATCAGCAGATGAGCATTGACGACTACAACAGCTTTGCTGAAGAATACAACTCCTATATGGAGAAAAAGGGCAATCGCGCCATCACCAAGGAGTCGGATAAGACCTCCAAAGATGAAGCCTGCTACTACCGTCTTGAAAAAATCAACGAAGCGGAAAACTGGCTGGACGGCAACGAGGGCAACCCTTATATGTACAATCAGCTGGGCTGGGGCGCATACAGTGCACTCGGCGCTCAGCAGCTCAGCCAGAACACTATCCGTCTGGGCTATGCGGGAGGTCTGAATGAGGTTTCCTATTCAAAGAGCAATATCAAATCGGTTTCTGAGGAGATTTCTCACGGATTTTACTTCAACTTCTCCATCAGCTTCGGCGTGTTCGGAGATGGCATACTGTTCTCGCACGATATAGGCTTTGAAACCAGTCTGAGCTATAGCAACGGTTCGGGCGTTTCGACCACGAAAACTTCATCGCAGGGATGCATCGGTGCTGTCAACGACATTGACGGCCCGGCACTCGCCGAGGAAGGAATCCCGGCAAGTATTTACACACAGTACACCTTTGACTGGACGCTGGGGCAGTGGTTCAGACACCTCTATGGTGAGGAAGGCAACAAGACTGTCTTTATCGGCTACAGCCTGTCAAATGTCAGCACACCCGCTCCTGCGGTAGATGATCTGGAGGCTGAACTGTTCGCAGATGATGCAGTGCGCCTTACATGGTCTCAGCCCGACAAGACTCCCGGTTGGCCGGAGGTAGAGGGCTACTATGTGTACAGCGTGGAAAACGGCGAGTATACGAAAATTTCCGATCTGCTTCCTGCCGATACGACATCCTATGAGATTGAGAACCTGAAAACCAACACCGACTTTAGCTTTGTTGTTACCTCCGTTTGCAAGGTGGACGGCAAAGAAAATGAAAGCACATGGTCGAATATCGCCGAGGTTACAACGGCAAAGAAAGACTATAAGGTCAACTACTCTGTCGATAACGAAGATGCCGCCGACATCAAGGTGCGCCATCTCGGTAATGTTGAGATCAAGTCGGGAGATGAGATAAGCGAGAGCGAGATCATCAAGGTAAAGGTTACTCCGAAAAGCGGACAGTATGAGCTTGTGTCCCTGACCCTCGACAACGGCGGAGAATCAATGATATTCACGCCGGAAGCAGACGGAACTATTGAATGTGCCTTTACCATGAACGGTGAAGCCAATATGCGTGTTTCCACCAAGCGAGCAATAAATTCCGCTCAGATCACATTTACCGATACCTACACGGCAGACGGCACGGTGATTGGTACGGTCAGCGCGGCGGTGGGCGATGTTCCTCTGAATGCCCCCGGCGGCACGGTTACCGATAATGTGACCTTTACCGCCGTACCCGGCAAGGGCTACGGACTGAAATCATGGAAAATTACCGACGCAAGTGGCACCACCGAAACTATAGACGCGGCAGGCTCTAACAGCTATACATTGGGGCTTGCTTCCGAAAAATACACAGTCGAGGCAGAATTCGTAAGTCTTTCTGAAATCGGCAGGCTTGTAAAGATCAATCTCCCGGCAGAGGGCGGTACGGTGGAAATCACCGATGCAAACGGCGACAGCGTTACTCTGAATGAGAATAACAGCGTGTATGTTCCTGTAAATTCCAAGCTGACCTTCACCGTCATGACGGACGCGGGCTGCAAGTTCCGCGCATGGACGGATGACGCCGAGGGACAAAGCGGCGAAAGCTTCACTATGACTATTACAAAGGACACTGAGATCGGTGCAGAATTTGATGTTCCTGTTCGTTTAAAGCTGACCTATTCTGCCGCAAGCGGTGAACAGACCGGTGCCGTGGTGACCAAGCAGGGCTATCAGTCAGGCGCAGGCATTCCCGTCGGCACGAAAATTACTCTTACTGCACAGGCAGCGGAAAATTACCGTGTGCAGAAGCTCGTCATTACCCGTGGCGGCAAGGTTGACACCGTAACGATCGACGACAAGCTGTACAGCCAGTATGATTATGAGCTTGTTGTGGACGCCGAAACCGACATTCAGGTGTATTTCACCGAAATCGAACAATACACGTTTACGGTGGATAACCCGAAGCACGCAGATATGACAATCAAAAACGGTGACAAAGATTTCGTAAGCGGCAAAACCGTCCGTTACGGCGATGAAATCATCGTAACGGTCAAGCCGAATGAAAACTACCGCCTTGCGGACGCGGCATCGTGGATCGACAACGGCGACGGCAGCTATACCTATAAAACCGGCGCAATCAAGGCGGATACCAATATCTCGGTGAAAATCGAGGAGATACCGGAATATACGGTCACATTCCCCACAACTATTGATGGCTGTATCCTTTCGGTTAAAAACGATAAAGGAAAGATTTCAAGCGGTGACAAGCTTCGTGAGGGAACACGGCTTACAGCAACCGTGACACTTGACCCGACCTTTATTCTCAAGGGCTGGTACATCGGCGGCGAGCTGCTTTCCGAAACAAACAAAAACGAAATAACATTTACTGTAGACAGCGATATACTCCTTACTGTTATTGTGACAGATGTAAAGGGTGATACAGGCGACCAAGGCGACCAAGGCGACAAGGGTGATACTGGCGCTACAGGTGTAGGCGTTAAGTCGGTAACTATCGACGAGGACGGAAATCTTATTATCACACTGACCGATGACACCGTGCATAATGCAGGCAAGGTAACAGGAGATAAAGGTGAACAGGGCAATCAAGGCGATAAGGGTGACAAAGGCGACAAGGGAGATACAGGCATAGGCGTTAAGTCGGTAGCGATAGATGATGACGGAAACCTCATAATCACTCTGACTGACGACACTGTGCATAATGCAGGCAAGGTAAACGCAAGCAACGGTGAAAACGGTAGAAACGGTGCTGACGGAGTCGGCATTGAGAATGCTGTTGTTGACGAAAACGGCAACCTTATCATTACACTGTCAAACGGTACTGTACACAACCTCGGCAAAGTCACCGGAGAAAAAGGTGACGCAGGAAAGGACGGTCAAGACGGTTCAAACGGCAACGGAATACAATCGGCTGAAATTGATGCCGACGGCAATCTGATTATCACGTTTACCGATGGCGTTGTTACCAATCTCGGTAAAATCGTCGGCACTGACGGCAAGAACGGTACGGACGGAAAAGACGGTAAGGACGGCGTTGACGGAAAGAACGGTATCGGAATCAAGGGCTGCCGCATTGATGACAACGGCAACCTGATTCTGACACTGACTGACAATACGACGTTGGACGCGGGCAATATTTCCGCTATCAGCGACAACGTTAATGTTTCCAAGCCGCTTGCAACCGCGGCAGTATCCGTTGCAGGCACTTCTCTGCTCTGGAATGTCGTGAGCGTTGCAATCAGTATCATAAGAAAGAAAAAATTGGTCTGAGCGTAATTGAGGCTTCCGGTGAAGCAGCATATCGTGTACGATAAGAAAATATGAAGGAACACCGCCGCACAGAGAGTAGCTTCTCTATGCGGCGGTGTTTACTGTTTGATTTTATTGAGATGGCATTGATTTTTAGTAGAGCGATCGTTTTATTGCCTCACTTTAACCTTAGTACCATTGTAGAATTCAAAGGTTATCTCGCTGTTCCTGTGTACGATTGCTTTCTCTACCATCACAGTCCATAAGGTGTCGTTCCACTCGCTCAATACGGTCGGTTGTTTTTTCAGGGTTCGTATGTAAAGTGCCATCGCCTTATCTTTTTGACTGCGGAGAGTACGGAGGTTTTGCAGGCGTTCCAGTTCCGCTGCCGCTGTTTCGTACCGTTTAGTAAGTGCTTCATACTTTTTCAAGTACGCTTCCTGCGATTGTGCGGTGACTGCATTATCCTTAACTGCAGCCTTGACAAGTTCGGCAACAATCTGCGTTTCCTCAAACTGACGCTCAATATCAGCGTCAAGCGACTTGAAATCGGTCAGCTTTTTACGCATTATTTCGCAGTCCTCGATGATTTGCTTTCTATTTCCCATCATCTGGTTATAGGCTTTTATGAAGAGCTGCTGTACGGTTTCCGTATCCACAGTTGGCGTCAGACAGCGTTCACCGCCTTTGAATTTATTGTTGCACTGCCAAACGGTGCGACGGTAGCAATCTGTGGAATGCCAGACCTTTGAGCCAAAGAATCCGCCGCAGTCCTCACAGACTAGCTTTGCCGAGAAAATGCTCTTCCCGCTGTATGCGTTGCCGAGTGCTTTTCGTCTGGCAAATTCAGCTTGAACATGATCCCACTCGTCTGGTTCAATAATGGCGGGGTGGCTGCTCTCAACATAATACTGCGGCACCTCGCCTTCATTTTGCTTTGTTTTCTTTTGCAGAAAATCTACTGTAAAAGACTTTTGGAGAAGTGCGTCACCCTTGTATTTTTCATTTGTCAGAATACTGGTAACTGTGGTTTTGCTCCACTTTGCCTTACCGCTTGGTGACGGTATTTCCAAGTCCTCAAGATACCTGCAAATTCCTGCTTGGGTTTTGCCGTCAAGAAATAATCTGTAAATTAGCCTGACAACGGAGGCTTCTTCCTCGACAATGGCAGGGCGTCCGTCCTCGCCCTTTTTATAACCGAGGAAATGCTTATATGCCAAATGAATCTTGCCGTCAGCGAAACTCTTGCGCTGACCCCAAGTAATGTTTTCGGAAATACTGCGGCTTTCTTCCTGCGCCAGTGAGGACATAATGGTTATGAGCAGTTCGCCCTTGCCGTCGAAGGTGTAAATACCCTCCTTTTCAAAATAACACTCAACGCCGTTTTCTTTCAGCTTTCGGATAGTTACAAGGCTGTCAACCGTGTTTCGAGCAAATCTGCTGACCGACTTTGTAACAATAAGGTCGATTTTGCCTGCTAATGCATCGGAAATCATCTCCTTGAAGCCATCGCGATGCTTGGTATTTGTTCCGGAAATTCCTTCATCGGTATAGACCTTTACAAATTCCCACTCTGGCTTTGACTGAATGTATCGGGTGTAGTAGTCCACCTGCGCTTCATAGCTTGTGAACTGCTCATCACTGTCAGTTGAAACTCGGGCATATCCGGCAGCCCTCCTTTTCTGCACGGCTGCCTTTGGCAGGTGCGTCAAGGGATTTACAGTCGCCGGTATAATCGTAACTTTAGGCATTATGCTTGCTCCTCTCTAATGTTTTCTGACGGGCGGCTTCTTTCATCTCGTCCGTCCAACTTTGACTGCGTGAACGGTCTTTCCAAATTCGTGTAATTTCAGAACCGTCATTGAAACAGAAAATCAGAGCATTATCATTGCAGACACGAATATGCTGAATTCGGTCGCAAAGCCACTCGTGCGTAAAATCATTCTGACCCAGGACATCAGCAGTGACTTGCTGTAGGGTAAACTCCGGTATCTGTTTAGACGCACAGACCGCTTTACCAAGTGAATTGAATGTTCCGCACACCCAGGCTGCGCCTGTTTTTGTGACCTTGCGACGATAGTTCTTTCCGCAGTTGTCACACACCAAAAGACCGGTAAACGGATATATTTTCTTTGTACTAGGCTTTTTGATGAATTGAGATGCTCGGCGTTCTTTTTCTTTCTGAACCGCCTGAAAAGTTTCCATGTCTATAATGGCTTCATGTGCGTCCTCTGCGTGGTATTTTGGAAGTTCACCGGTATTGAACATCTTTCTTTTTGTAATGTGGTTTTCACTGAAGGTTTTCTGCAAGAGCAGATTGCCCGTATATGTGTAGTTACTAAGAACCCTTGAAACGGCAGACTGATTCCATTTTCCGCCGAACCGTGACAGAATCCCCTCATCATTCAGCATTTTAGCAATTGAATTATAGCCGCTGCCGGAAAGGTATTCATTATATATACGGCGGACAATTTCAGCTTCCTTTGGAACAATAATATAATGATCATTTTCCATTCGATACCCCAGTAAAGTTCTGTCCCAAGGAATACCGGCTTCAAAATTACGTTTGACGCGCCATTTCTGATTTTCGCTTGCCGAACGGCTTTCTTCCTGCGCATAAGACGCAAGAATCGTCATCATCAATTCTCCGTCACCGCTCATTGTATGAATGTTCTGCTCTTCAAAATAAATATCCACCCCCAGGGCTTTGAATTCACGGACAGTCTGTAACAACGTGACTGTGTTTCGTGCAAAACGGGAGATGGATTTTGTAATCACCATATCGATTTTACTGGCACGGCATTCTGCTACCAAATTCTGAAAACCTGCTCTTGAATCCTTGGTGCCTGTCTTGGCTTCATCTGCATATACTCCTGCATAAAGCCATTCGCCGTGGCTTTGGATAAGGTCGCTGTAATAGCTGACCTGCGCTGACAGCGAGTGAAGCATAGCGTCTTTCCCACTGGAAACACGGGCATAAGCGGCAACTCTCTTTTTCCGCTCCAATTTTGGTGGTTTTGATACGATGGTTATTTTTTTTGACATTACGTCACCTCCTTGCAGTGTGACATATTACCTCTAAAACCATCATATATCAAGTCGATTCCGCAATATAAACTACACGAAGATATACCGTATTTTTCGGTCATAATTGTATCAATAGCGGTATAATCATCAGAGGTTAAAATCCCCATCGACATCATCTGTTTTGCCTGGAGCATTGAAGCGAGATAGCTTTCTAACCGCACTCTATAAGCGTTACTCATTACGTCCACACTTCTTTCCAAAGCGTCCGGCTATGTAGCAGCCATGAGAGCAATATTTTCTGTGACTATTCCCATAAGCGGTGAAATACCGCCCACAGCAAGCGCAGGTAAACTCATACACTGCCTTTTTGGTGATACACTCCGGGTGTTCCTTCCACCACGCATTACGGCAAGAATCCGAGCAGAACTTTTTCGGTTTCTGTTTAGGAACAACCTTTATCATTTTTCCGCACTGTTTGCAGGCAATGGTGTTCTTAGCCTTGCCGTCAAGACCATTACGCCGACAGAACGAGCGCACTGTATTATCTGAAATACCAAGGATTTTTCCTATTTTAATATATCCTGCTCCTTGCAGACGCATTGTTCGTATCTGATTCCTTTGCTGATTTGTCATAAAATTTTCCTCCAGTCTGAGATTACCTCAGTATCAACTGGAAGAAACTCAGCTTTCCGGTCCGCAAAAAATAATGCCCACCAAGGAAATCTATCCAAGGTGGGCATTGCTGCTGTATAGAATTAAGTTTTATCAGAGCATTTCGTTTACACGCTTCTGCACAGCAAAATAGTCATATCCTGCCGCAGTGAGTTTCTCCTTGCGTTCAGCGCCGTTGCCCCATTCGCCACGAATAACCTCGTTTGCAATCTCGTCAACGGTTTTCTTGTTGAGTATTTCGTTCACTCTTTTCTGAACCGCATTGTAGTCGTATCCGGCGGCGGTGAGCAGCCTTTCACGCTCAGCACCGTTATCCCACTTGCCGGCAAGAACCTCGTCAGCAAGCTGATCTATAGTTTTCTCGACAGGCTTTTTCTTGCCGTAATCGGTAAAGCAGATATCACCGTCAACATCGTATCCGCCTATTCTGTCTAGCCCCCACTGCCACATTGTCTGACAATAGTTGTACTTTGACGGACAGTCGGGGCTGTTAGTCCAGTGAGCAAGCCAGATGTCGTACCTGCCGACAATCTTGCTCTTGTCGTAATAGTTCTCCATAAAAGACGGATTTGCGTAAATTCCAGGCTTGAATCCCGCCTGACTTATCTTTTCACAGAAAGCAATAGCCATCTTTGTGCGTGTGTCCGTGTTCAAACCGCTAATCTGCTTTTTCTCTTCCATGTCGAAGAATACGGGATATGTCGGAGATAAGTTCTTGATTACCTCAATGCACTTTTCAGCCTCTGTCAGTGCCTGCTCAACGCTCATTGCATAGCTGTACCAGTAAAATCCGTAGTCAATGCTGTGTTTCTTGCAGTCCGCCACGAACTTATCCATAGTAACATCTTTCTTGGTGGAAAACCCCGCACGGATAATTGCGAACTTCACGCCCGCCTGTTTCAGCGCAGGAAAGCTAATGCCCTCCTGACAGTAGCTTAAATCAACACCTTTAATCTTCATCATTGTCCTCCTTTTCCGAGCGCTTATGCAGCTGCTCCAGTATGTCTTTCAGCTTCTTCGGAACAGGCAAACCCAGGTGCGCGGCGTTCTCAAGCAGCGAAATACCCTCGTTCGACAGATAGAAGAATATCACCGCAGTGCGCAGAACAGAGCCTGCCCCAATAACCCGAGTATCAAGAATATGCCCGCCGCCGACCAGAGCGAAGATAAGCACCTTTCTGCATATTCCCTTGAACCCGACTGCGCTTGACAGCTTCTTGTCCGATATAGCGCACATCACTCCGGTTATGTAGTCAATCACCACAAAGGCAATAAGCGCAAAAAGCAAACCATCACTCCCTCCGAGAAACCAGCCGAGCCACCCGCCGACCGCCGTAAAAATAAGCT
>OFSD01001925.1_pt1 | contig 13995 bp, 16 predicted proteins | sample 1543191 | NCBI WGS metagenome assembly OFSD01 (sample SAMN04209221, study PRJEB22552) | human gut metagenome | biome: gut; material: feces | host: Homo sapiens | place: USA: Oklahoma
GATGTTGTCGCCCACTGATGCCATAGTCTGGTTTTTGGTGTGCTCCTCGCGGTCGCCAAGGCTGAGATAAACACGCTGCGTTTGGATAGGGTGCGCCGCTTCGTATTCTGGCCAACCGGGAAACCACACGGACGGCGAAGCCGCCGCCACGCCATACAGCGCGTTCGTTTGTGTTGCCGCCCACAGAGCAAACAGTCCAGCCAGTGAGTAGCCGCCTAAAATAACCTTACAATCTTCCTTTATAGAATACTGTTGGCGAATGCCCGGCACAGCCTGCTCCAGCCATGCAAGCGTATTTCCTGCCCTGCCAACAAAACCCTGCTTGCCCCAGACGGGCGGCGCAGGCCACGGCGACAAATCGTCGTTCCAATTCTTGACTTGGACAGCGGCCAGCAAAAATGGTTGTGCGGTTTGCCGTCGTATAGCTTCAACTTCCCGCTCCATCCCTGCAAGGTCATGTTCATCCACCATTTGCAGCAGCAGATATTCGGTGCCGGTATCGCCATAGATGTGGCAAATCATATTTCGTATTAGCAAATATCCTGTCACCTCTTCGGCTTAAATTTTGCACTATATGCTTTCGCCGCAGCATCATTCATAAGATAGCCAAATTTCCGTAGGAATTCTAGACGTTCTTCGTCTGTGACCCACTTTGCCATTATGTGAAGAACGCCCTCAAATCTTTCATTTTCCTTTCCGCCAAAGAACTTCCCACCCGGCCCCTGCTTAAATCGAACTGGCATTCCTCCCTTTATTGATGTCCAGACGGTAGAGCCTCCACTTGTCCTTAATAAGTCACCGACTACACCATCAAGTTCTCCTGTATTTAACTTAGCTATCAGAATTCTTTCCTCATTTGTCATTTTGTGTGTCCTCGCAATCTGTCATGTTGATACTGTCCGAATCATATGCCCCGATTGGATATTCTCTAATCCAGCCATTTATTTGGATAATGTGACCACATTGGGGACACTCATAACTTTCACCAGAGTCGAAAGAGTATATAATATCTGATCCCATGCCGTTTTCATTTTCCGAGCAACTCTCATCATATAGAAAATCTTCGAGATCAACTTTCTCTTGATGCCCACAATGAGGACACTTAACGACACGCTCAAGCGGCGTGGGTTGGTACTCGTACATAGTAAAATCCATGAACTCTTCACCCGCCGCTTCTTTCTCAGTGATATCATTCCAGTAATGCTCAGTCTGGAAATCATTAAAGTCCGCTTTGTCATCTAACAGAGTCACCAACATATCAAGGGAATTACGCATCTTCTTCATTTTGTCATTGATAACTGCTCTACGGGCCTTAAGCGCTTCTTGCAGGCGCGTTTCGCTTCCCTGAAGTCTTTTTAAGTCGCTGCATGTAAGTCCAGCCTTACTCAAAACCAATAGTTTTTTGAGATTCTGCATATCCGTTTTCGTGTAGTCGGTTGCCCTATTTCCCTCAGAGGGATGCTCAGGGAAAAATAGCCCTTCCTTTTTATACTTCTTTATCACATTTTCGGAAATGTGCAACGCTTCACAGAATTCCTTCGGTCGCATATCATCGACCTCCTTTCGCACTTAGTATACAAGTAGAGACTTTGTCTCTGTCAAGCCCAGTTTCAAATTTATTTCTCATCTTCTACAATCTGCTTGGCACCTTTTATTGTAGAACTCCTATTTTAATTTTATCATGAAAGATTCTCGTTTTCCATAAGAGATGTAAATTTGCAATAACATCGGAATTATTTGATTATGATGCTCGCTCAAAAAGTTTTTTGCCGCACTTGCATTACATCTGCACCACATCCGCACAGTGATTGTATATACGTGTATAATCCCGCGTGTTACAATTAGTATGTTCAAAATAGGGTTCAGCCAAAAAGGTTGGACATTTTCACCCAGAGTCGTACCTGACTTTTTCAGGCACGGCTCTTTTTCTTTTGGGCAATTTCTGATTTGGGAGGTTTTGCAGATGGCCGTAATACGTCCGCCTTGACGCAATGATTACGCAATAAAAAGTCAAATACGCAATAGGACGTATTGATTGCGTATTAGCGGCCTGTGGCTATGCTGCCGACAGTACCTAATACGTCTTTATGCGTCCTTAATGCGCAATAAGGATGGTGATTGTATTGAAAAACCGCGCAGCGATCTATCAGCGGGAAGCCGCTGAAATGCTGCATAACATTTCGCTGTATCCCGGTCTGACCGAAGAACAGCTCTGCCGATTCTTCCCCGAAAAGGAAGCGACGGCAAAAACTTTGCTTGCCCATATGCTGAAAGGGGGCCGTATCTTCTGTGCCGGGAATGACCGCTACTACGCAAATAGAGAAGTGCAAAGCAACGCAGTCAAGGACTTATCCCGCTGTGTTTGGGTCCTGCTCGACTTCATAGATCAGGTGGAATACCACACCGTTGGAGAATTTCCGGCAGCTATCCTCTGTTTTGCAAACGGAGACCTGTATGAGATCGTGCCTATCCCGCAGGGCAAGGAGACTATGATTTGCCAGCTGCTGCGTCAGCCGCAGAAAGATGCCGGCAAGTGCATTGTGGTGGTCGATGATGCTGCCCAGATTGAGCTGCTGGATATTCCGCAGGCGGCCGGGTTCTGCACCGTGGCCGAAGACGGCACTGTCAGCTACTACAAAAAGGAGGCCGCGCTTGAATCCTGACGTACTTTTGAACCGTATCCGCTTGGAGCAGCGCGGACTCATCGACATTCACAAAAAGCTGTACGAAATGGAGCATCTGCTGCCTGTGCCCGACCCGATGCAGTTTGCCAAAACTGCCGAGAGTGCGGCACTCCTCAGCGAGAAAAGCACGGCGCATCTGCGCAATATGTTCTTTTCCGTCTCCAACGAGCCGCCAATATATTACTACCCCAAGGCAGCCGAAGTACAGGGCATCCGTGTGTGGGCAGATACCAACTACTTGCGTGTGCTGCTCCCCGCGCTGCTGCCGGATAAAAAGAAGCGCGATGGCTGTAAGTTTCTTTTGCTGCCGCTTCAGGCGGCACTGGTGCAAAGCGGGCCGCTTCCCCACTTCTCCGACTGCGTAATTTGCGTGGAACATATCTACGACCACAACCTCCCAATCAAGGCGGTCCGGGATTATGACAATTTAGAGTTGAAAGCCGTCATAGATGTTATTGCTACGTTCTGTTTGGCCGATGATACCGGGACGTTGTGTGATTCTTTCCAGACGACTCGGTTTGGATATTCGTCCTCTACTGTGATAACCGTGATGCCCAAAAATTGCTTTTCGGCATGGCTGAGCGCCCCAAAATCAGCTGAAACCCGACCTCCACTTTTTCCGAAAAATTCGTAAAAATCAGATACCTGTGCTTGAAAATGACTTTTCCGCGTCGTTGTAAGCTGTTTCACACACAAGACGGCGGCGACTTTCGCCGGAGTCAAAGAAGGCACGGTTAAATTCCGAGGTGATTTCTATTTCTTCTGCTTTTCCTGTCCTGCCCGCGCAAGACAGCCTCTATTATGAACTTTTGGCGCTCACTGCCATCTGCGGTGAGTTGCCTTGTGTGTGTGCTGACCGCCTTACCTCCAGCAAGAGTTACCGCAAAAAAGTCGTGACGAGCCTGACACACGACAAGCTCCTGCGCATCTTCTCCAAAGATCATCTTCGCGGTTATCGGCTCGGTATCCGTGGCAAACGTCTTTTGCGGGAGCGAGCGCCAGAACGATTTCAATTCTATCTGTCAGGCCGCACCGACACCAACTCCATCAAGTCATCCCCTGCCCGCCGTCTGCGGCTGCATCGTATCGCGCAAACCTATGTCACGATGCTGAATGCAGGCGCGATAATTTATCGAGATGAAAAGCCGCCTGTATTTGTGCCTGATGGTAGCAGTCCTTGCCGCATTGAAGCCCCTGCTTTTTATGATTCCCGCGAGATGAAAGAACTGGGCCTTGAAATGGTAAAGGTTCACGGCTCCCGTATGGTAGGCTCGCTGCTGACCCCATCCCGCACCTTTGCTGTGTTCAACGGCATGGATGCTGTTCCGACCTTTGACACGCAAATCGAACAGCGGGGAAAAATCATGCTGCAAAATATCCGCTATACGCGGAATGGTGTGAGCCACACGCCGGACGGCATCCTGCTGTCTGACCAGTGGGCAGTTATGACTACCCTGCTGGAAGATGCAAAGACCTACAAGAAAGAGCACTTCCTTTTTGGCGAGGGCTACGAACATTTCTACTTTCTCACCAATGACTACCACGGCGAGACGTTACTGTGGCTGCTTTGTCACCCGGAAATCATCGGACAACTAAACGCCATGCTGCTGCAAGAGCTTCAGCCGCCTTGCCGTAATGCCTTCATCGAGAACGACGCTCGTACAGATGCAGGCGCACCGATTCTGTTTTGCTACCTGCCGGATCTGCCGCGTCTATTCCGATTTTTCTCTGCCTTGGAGCTGCTGCAAATGAAAGGTGCCATCCTCTGCTTTGATTTCCAGGCAGACGCGCTGCGGTCTCTCTGCGGTGACAGGGTCGAGGTGCAGACCATCGACTTTGCTGAGTTCGAGAGGAGGTTCTTCTCTAATCAATGAAGCTACCTCAAAAGCGTACTCAAATTCTATTAGCAGTTGCGCTGCTTCTCTATGCCTGCGGCTACTTGACGCAGTTCATCGGCAACTATGCCGCCTGGCGGAAAAACGGCGGTGTGCTGGGCGGTACTTCTCCGCCTTTCCCCTCTTTGTCGCCGCTGGCCTGTATCAAAGGTATTCTGTGGTTTCCCTACAATCTGTACTGCGTGGCTGGCTGCGCAGCAGCAGTCGCCGCGATTTTCCTGTATCGAAAGCTGTTCAGTCAAGATGCCTTAACGGATTCCGAGCGCAATTTCGACTTCTCCGCAAAAGGCACTTACGGCACGTCCGGCTGGATGCAGCCGCGAGAGGTTCCTGCTGTGCTGGATATGGTTTCCGACCTATCCAAGCATACGGGCACTGTGCTGGGAATGCTCGACGGAAGGTTTCTCTGCATCCCGGAGAAAACACGCATGAACGGTAACCTTGCCGTCTACGGTGCCAGCGGTTCAATGAAAACACGCTCGTTTTGCATGAACCGCATCCTGCAAAGCGCCGCTCGCGGCGAGTCGCTGATTATCTGTGACCCCAAATCAGAACTCTACGAAAAATCCAGCGAGTATATGCGGGATTTAGGTTATACGGTACGGGTATTCAACCTTGTCAGCCCCGAAAACTCAGACTCGTGGAACTGTCTGAAAGAAATTGAGGGGCAGGAACTGATGGCACAGCTTTTCGTAGATGTCATCATTAAGAACACCAACGGTACCGGGAAAAGCGACCGTTTCTGGGATTCCGGCGAAATGAATTTGCTGAAAGCGCTGGTCTTGTACGTTGACCTCACCTACCCACCGGAGCAACGGAACATAGGCGAGGTGTACAATCTTATCACGCAATGCAGTGAAAGCCAGTTGGATAGCCTGTTTGATGTTCTGCCTCTGACCCACCCTGCCAAAGCGCCGTACAGTCTGTACCAGAGGGCTTCAGATTCGGTGCGCAGCGGGGTTATCAGCGGTTTGGGCAGCCGATTACAGGTATTTCAGTCTGACTTAATTAAGAAAATCACTGCGTATGATGAAATCAGCCTTGAACTGCCTGGGCAAAAGCCTTGCGCGTATTATCTCGTCACCAGCGACCAAGACAGCACCTTTGATTTTTTGGCATCGCTGTTCCTGTCCTTTACCTTTATCAAACTCGTGCGCTATGCCGATGCCAATTGCCCCGGTGGGCGGCTTCCTGTGCCGGTCCATGTGCTGGGCGAGGAGCTGACCGCCTGCGGTACGATTTCTGAATTATCCCGGCGCATCAGCGTTATCCGCTCCCGCAATATCTCTATGTCCTGCGTATTCCAGAATCTTGCCGGCCTGCAAAACCGCTATCCGCAGAACCAGTGGCAGGAAATTTTGGGCAACTGCGATGTGCAGCTTTTTCTCGGCTGCACAGACCAGTTGACCGCCGAGTACGTCTCCCAGCGTACAGGCATCGCCAGTGTGGCAGTTTCCAGTACCTCCAAAGCACTGAGTACCTTGCGCGTCTCCGACTATACGCCGCAGTACCGCGAGAGCAGTGGTGTCGGAAAGCGGCCGGTGCTGACTCCGGACGAAGTGCTGCGCCTGCCGGTGGATGAAGCACTAGTGATATTGCGCGGCCATAAGATTCTGAAAGTTCACAAGATGGACTACTCTCTGCACCCCGCTTACAAGCAGCTACGGGAATGTAAGGCGTCCGCCCATATCCCGAAGTGGCGGAAAGCCTTACCAGAAACGCTCAAAATTTCCCAGGCGGAAACAGCCAAATCATCCCCCAAGGCACCGCCTAAGCGCCGTGGCCGTCCTGCCAAGTCAAAAACGGTGGTTGCCACCGACAAAGAATCAATCATAACAAAACCTGAAACTGAAAAGGAGATTTCTCATGGAAATGAACAATGATATTTTTACCCCTGACCTGCCCATCCCCGAACCTGTGGGTTTTGAGGATGCAGCCATTCCCGCCCCTGCCGAAGAAGAAAAGCCCGCCGAGACTCACCCGCCCCGCCGCAGACGCAAAGCAGATGCCCCGGTGCTGACCATTGAAAGCGGCGACGAAATCGAAACCGAGGATGCCCGCGAAGCCGCCGCGTGGCACGAGATCCACAACGCCTACCGCACACGGCGCATCCTCTCCGCACCGCTGGGCGGTATCGAGCAGACCGACAGCGGCAAGACAATTGCAGTTGTAGACTACAACGGTTTCCGCATTGTCATCCCTCTGAAAGAAATGATGGTCGCCCCCAGCGCAGCTAACAGCACTGACAGCATGGCCGTCCGCCAGATGAAGCTGCTGGGCAATATGCTGGGCGCAGAAATCGACTTCGTCATCCTTGGCATCGATTCCAAGAGCCGCAGTGTGGTTGCCAGCCGCCGCGAAGCCATGATGCGAAAGCGCCAACTTTTCTATTTCAGCCTTGATGCCAACGGCGAGTACCGCGTCCGCGAGGGGCGCGTTGTACAGGCCCGCGTCATTGCCGTTGCCGACAAGTCCATCCGTGTCGAGATTTTCGGTGTAGAGTGTTCCATCATGGCGCGGGATCTGGCATGGGATTGGATCGGTGATGCCCATGACCGCTTTGCTGTGAGTGATCAGATTCTTGTCCGCGTGACAGAGGTGAACAAGACCTCGCAGGAAGAATTGTCCGTCCATGCCGATGTCAAGAGCGTCACCGAGAACACCAGCCACGAAGCCTTGAAACGCTGCCGTGTGCAGAGCAAATACGCCGGCCGCGTCACCGATGTACATAAAGGCATCGTCTATGTGCGGCTTTCTAACGGGGTCAATGCTGTGGCTCACTCCTGCTATGACCGCCGCACGCCCGGGAAAAAGGATGATGTCAGTTTTGTGGTAACGAAGCTGGACGAGGATCGCAGCATTGCCGTGGGCATCATCACCCGCATTATCCGTCAGAATCTGTAACCGATGAACCGTGGGCAGCCCCGGCGGTTGCCCATCTTTTACATGAAAGGATTCGTAAAATGGCTGTTTTTCGCGTAGAGCGCATTAAGGACTATACCGTTATGAGCAATCATCATCTTCGCAACAAAAATTTGTCCCTGAAAGCCAAGGGTCTACTGTCGCAGATGCTTTCCCTGCCGGACGACTGGGATTATACCCTCAAAGGGCTTGCCGCCATCAATAAGGAGAGCGTGGACGCTATCCGCACAGCGATTTGGGAGCTGGAGGATGCCGGATATGTAGTGCGCACCCGTGTCCGGGATGAGCGCGGCTGCCTGCGGGGCTGCGATTACTATGTCTATGAGTACCCGCAAACGCTCTCGTCCGGCTCCGGCAGCAGCGCTGAATCTGTGCCGCCTATGCTGGAACCCCTTGCATCGGATTCTGCTGCACTGGGAAATCCCATGCAATTAAATAAAGAAATACAAAATAAAGAGAAACAAAATACTGATCCAATCTTATCCGAGGGCGAGTCCGTGCGGACAAAAGTCCGCGACAACATCGAACTGGACCTGCTTTGCCACAATCAGCCGGAGAGCGCCCCTGTGATGCAGGAGATCTACGAACTGGTCGTGGAAACGATCCAGCTTCGCAGCCCTGTACTTCGGCTAGGGAATAACCTGTTTCCGATGGCCTTGGTGAGGGAACGCCTGTTGCAGCTGACAAGCGAGCATATCCGCTTTGTCCTTGACGGCCTGCGCAATCTGCGCACAGACGTCAAAAACCTCAAGAAATATCTTCTGACAATGCTGTTCAATGCGCCTGTCACGCTAAACGGCAGAACCATGCTGGATGTGCGAAAGTCTGTCAACAGCGGATTTCGTCCGATGCTGGCGTAACGCCACGAAGATGTGAACAAATTGTAAAATTTGAAAAAGTGGCTGAATTTTTTTAATTTTTGCGTTCGAGATGACAGTAATAAGGGCAAATAGGTTTTCCCGGTCTATTTTGCAACAAATTGGAGGTGAAATTCTATGAAACAAACTCGTATCCATTGTCCCTACTGCGGCTCTCTTGCCACGCTGCGCCCGGCAAGCGTGATTCATGGTCTGTCCGATATTTCCGCAGGAACGTACCTGTACGTCTGCCGCCGCTGGCCTGCCTGTGACGCTTACGTCACAGCTGACCGCCGCACGAAACAGCCCCTTGGCACCCTTGCCAACGGAGATTTGCGGCACAAACGCATTCTTGCCCACCATGCACTGCACAGTGTACAGACGCAGCTTGGTATGAGCCGCGACCAGAGCTACCGCTGGCTGCAAACGCAGATGGGTCTGCCCGGAGATCAGGTACATATCGCCAAGTGCGGCGACTACCGCTGCGAGCAAATCATCCGCATCTGCGAGAATGCGGCTGCGAGGTGACGGTTATGAAATGCGTGAAAAGGCTCACAGCTGACCAACAGCGTTTGGTAGAAGAAAATCTGACCATCGTAGAGCGCGTCCTGCGGTTCGACATCCATGCCAATCCCTGCGTTGCCGGTCTTGGCTATGAGGACTTGTATCAAGAGGGCTGTGTCTGGCTCTGCAATGCAGCACTGACCTTCGACCCAGCGCGTGGCAGCTTTGCATCCTATGCCCGGCGGGTCGTACAGAATGGCCTTATCGGCTATTGCCGCAATGTTTTGAGTAAGTATCAGCACACTGTTTTGCTTGGTGATTTGGAGCCCGCTGTACTTACTGCCTTGGAAGTTCAAAACGCGATCTCAAGTCATACAAAGTGTGAGACTCCCCTGCTGCTTGTCGCTGCAGAATCTCAATACAGCGGCGTGACCCGCAAGGGCATCCATGCGCTGGCGTTGCAAGTCTCCGGCATACCGCTTACCGCAGTTGCCGTCCGCATGAGTGTCCCGCCCAACCACGTTTCGGCGTGGATCAGCCGTGCCGTCCGCAAACTGCGAAACAACGAATCTTTTCTCTCATCTCTACACGAAAATTGAAATTTGGAGGAACCTTTATGAAAATGCTTTACACTGCCAATGGCCGCTATATCCGCTGCTGCACCGAAGAAGGTACCCGCCCGGTCATCATCGTCTGCGAGAAAGAATACGAAGTCGATGTACAGGAGTTTATGCTCTGGTCTATCCTCAACTGGCGCATCCTGCGGGAAGATGAAATCGGCAGCTACTACGAGAAGCTGGCAAGCAATACCAACGTCACCATCCACCGCAGCTGGCAGGACTGCGTGCAGCGCTTGCTGGTTCGCGGGCTGATTGTGGCCGGCACCGGTGATACCGAATATGATGCGCTGTATGATCTGCTTGCCTGCCGCTTTATCATCCCCATCGGCGCGGCGTGGCCGCTGCGGGTGCTGTCGTTCCTCAAACTGACGTTCTTGGAAGGCATTTCTTGGAAAATCACCCGCCGCCTGTTCCATGTGGATACCCGCAGCGCCTGCGAGAAAAAAGTCATCCGCCTTGCCCGGCAGACTCCCCTCTCCTGTGCGGAAATTATTAAGAGTATTGAGATGGACATCCGTCGCCTGAAGGACGGCTACGATGTGCTGGATAAGCTGTACGATGACAACGACCTGAACTGCGATAACTTCGCTCAGGCTGTTCGGGAGTACCGTTGCAGCCGCGAGGTCATCACAGCGGTGGCAAACCTTTATCTGCGGCAGCAGATTATGCTTGATACTTACTGATACGATAACTACCAAAATGAAAGCGGAAGATTCCCGCTGTTTTAAATGAGAATCTTCCGCTTTTTATTCATGTTATTGCTGTGGGACTTTTTCCATCAGATCATCTATACTGCAATGCAGGACACGTGCCAAGCGCAGCAAGGTTTCCCCTTGCGCCTTGTTAATGTCTTTCTGGCGTTGCTCATATTGCTGGATGGTGCGCACAGGGATTTCTGCCTGTCGTGCCAGTTCCGACTGGCTCATTTCGGCCAGTGTGCGCAGGCTCTTTAGGTTTGTTTCCGGCTTTGCTGCACGGTACATTTCGTTCATCTTATCCGCAAACTGGCGAACGTCCATTTCATGGTAGGGCGTATACAGCATTCGCACCTTGGAAATCGGCACAGCCTGCTCAATTTCAGAGAAGCGCAGCCCGGTATCCCACTGGTAATATGCGATAGCCCAGCCCGTCCAGTATTCGGGACTGCGGTCATACGCATAGGATGCCTTGCGGACGGGTTCTGGCTCCCCCGCCTGTTCCAGTACCATGCGGGCAAGTTCCACACCGGAAGTGCCTGCCAAAATAGTGCTATCACCGAGTTCAAAGCGATGGGAAATCTCGCTCATTAAAAACCAGTTCCATACTGTTTCCAGCGGATACTGTAAATCATTGACCATGTAGTCCAGCATACGCGCAAGACATTTTTGTGCAGCGGTAAGATAATTTTTATCGTAAGCGTGGATCACTGGGCTTCATCTCCTCGTCAAGGATGGTTGTAATGTAGAGGTCTCCCCTTTGGCGGCGGTTCCTCTCCACATCAAAGTATTGGCGGCGGGTGGTCTGGTCACGGAACGCTTTCTTCTTATACCATTCTTTGGCGTCTGCTGTATCATAGCCCATAAATTTCAGCTCCTCAAAGGCTTTTCGGCTTTTCAGTACAAATTGCTGACCCAGTTTGCCAAGGCGCATAGCGTTACACAACTGGCGATACGAGATTGCACCGTTGATAAAGTCAGAGGCAAAGGAAAAGTAGCTGTCATCGGCACGATAGCCGATAATGACATCTGCCGTTTTGTAGTCCAGATGAAAATTCTGTAAGAGATAATCCTTAGCTTCCGCCGCCAGCGGTGTGGACGCATCAAACTCACGGTTTTCAAGCAGAATCGTCAGCCAGTGCAGCATTGTATATTCCGGGGCATTCAAATCGAGAATCGTCAAACCGTCACATTCGATTTGATATTCATTTGCATAACCGTTGTGGTCAATACTTACGCCCCACTCTTTCGCCATGTTCGGGTTTTCGGTGCAGTAGAAGCCAACGCCATAGTCATTGTAGGGTTTTCCATAGCCATATTGGGGCTTTTCAATAATGTGATCCGAGCCGTGATAAATCGTTTTTTTCATCAGACCACCTCCTTATTGCAATTATACTCCTGCGGGAGTATAATTGCAAGCGCGATATTGTCGTTGTGCAGGTGTCCACACAAAACCCATTATTGACAACCACAAGATATAGTATTATAATAACCTCGTAAATGATTTTTGTGCTATATAAGCATACGTTGTTATTTTTGTAATCGGTGCCGGTAGTAGATGGCATTGCGCCGAATTGGGCGCGGCGTCTCCCCCTACCGGCACTTTTTATATAGATATTTCCTGCCACTGGCAGAAAGGAGTGAACCAAGAATCAATCCGCATCCCGCATGGCCGCCGGACAGTGGCCTCAGCTTGGGCTGCATCAAGTGTTCAGAATGGACACCTGATGCAGCCCTTTTTGTTTTGTGAAAGGACGGTAATCGACAATGAAATCTGACAATGCCATCCGGAATGGCACAAGCATCTTCGTGGGCATCATTGTAGCCATCGCCGCATTCGTGCGCGGCGCGCTGCTGCTGCCGCTTCTGCTTGTTGCCTGCTCCATCTGGGGACTGTATGTGCTGCACCATCTGCGCGGCAGCCTACCGGCAGTCCCCAAGAAGAAAGCAAAGGCACCCCGCCGCACCAAGTTTGTGGTGCCGGACATTGAGGACGAACCTCTCAGTGATATTCTGCTGCTTCATGTGAACCAACGCGTCACCGCTGCACTTCGCACAGCAGGCAGCAACATCACATGGGAATGGGCCACCAAAGATCCGCTTGCTATCGTCAAAGAGGGAGGGCGCTGCCTGATTCGTGTTCACGGATTGGACGGCTTTGAGAGTGCCGAGGTCGTTTTGGACAAGCAGGCTCACTTGCGGTGCGAGTTGATCAACACTGTACCGCTGCGCCCGAACCCCACAACAGCCTCACCCGAAAAGCTGCGCATCCCCGCCGAGACTCCCCCGCTGCCCGACCCGCGCATTTGGTACGAGACCAAGGGTCGCGCAGCGTTGGAGGGCATTGTGGCTGACCTCAGTTCTCGCGGGCATCACTCGATGACCGTGCAGGAGGACGGTCACATCCAGCTTGCGGACGGCAGCACATCGGTGCTCCCGGAGTTGCACGGTTTCCCACCTGTTGGATGCTGGGAAAAGCTGAAACAGGTCTTTGCAGGAGATGGGCTGGCCGCCGAGGAAACTTCCGGCAAGCTGGTTCTCTCGTGGTGAGGAGGTTTCGCGTATGAAATCCGGTGTATCTTTACAGCAGATGTTGACCGAAGTGAAGCGGCAGAGCGAGTCCAAGGAGGACTACCTCATTGCCCCCAATCGCCTGCGGATGGAATCCTACGGCAAAGAAATGTTTCTGCACCTGTCGGACGACAGCGGCACCGAGCTGATTGAGCCTATGACCATTACCGGCATTGCCCATCGGCAAATCGGCACGCATCTGCGCATCCCAGCCGCCTACTATGACCGTATGCGGGAGGAACGTCCCGACTTGCTGGCCTACAACGCCAACACATGGTTCAAGCAGGAAAGTTCGCAGAGAATGCTGCGCACACTGGACGGTTCCGCCCGCGCGTACCTGAGCAATCGCTATCGCCGCATCGACAATATCGACATTGCTGGTGTGACGCTGCCGATTCTCGGCGGGTTGCCTGACATCCGCTTTGAAAGCTGTCAAATCACCGAAAGCCGTATGTACATCAAGACCGTGAATCCCCGCTTGCAGGCGGAGGTATCCCCCGGCGACATTGTACAGGCCGGAGTTATCATCAGCAACAGCGAGGTCGGGCTTGAGGCTCGGCACAGTAGTTCTCTTAATCGCTGCCTTTATCTTTATGTGGAAGACATACAAGAAGGTAGAGGCGTATTTCAAGGATAAATATGAGATGGAAGCTGAAAAAGAAAAGCAAATGAAAGATATTCTGGGACAGGTGCAACAGTATCCTAAATGGAGAGAGCAGAGTATTGAACGGCAGAAAGAGTTTTCATCAGAAATCAATGATTTGAGAAATACACAGAAAGAGATAATCCAAGAGCTGAAGGACATCGAAGAGAGAAGGAAAAAGACTAAGAGAAATGAGTTGCGTGATAGGCTGCTTCAGAGTTACCGCTACTATACCAGCAAAGATAAGAACCCGTTATTGGCATGGTCCGTAATGGAGTCGGATGCTTTCTGACGTCATAATGAAAACTGTTCGTGTAGTATTCCTTATCCGTAATATCTTTAATCTTGCCGAATTTTTCAGTATCCAACCGACAGAAACGATCCGTCAGCGACTCGCTTGGAGTCGAGTAAACACTATAATGATAGCCGCTTTGCGCAGACCACTCTGCACAGGCATCATGCAATTTCTTAACGATTGACAGCGTAAAATCATGAGCTTCCTTGTTATGTTCCCAGTTCGGCCCATAGAAGACCGTTCCGACTTCATATAGGCCGATATAGCCCAATGAAACCGTTGCACGTTCATTTTTAAACAACTCATTTA
>OFSD01001931.1_pt1 | contig 13953 bp, 11 predicted proteins | sample 1543191 | NCBI WGS metagenome assembly OFSD01 (sample SAMN04209221, study PRJEB22552) | human gut metagenome | biome: gut; material: feces | host: Homo sapiens | place: USA: Oklahoma
ATGGCAGTTTACAATATAGTCTATGAGGAGGCGATGAGCTTCATTTCAGGTCAGAATAGTGCTGCTGAGGCTGCTGCGGTAATACAGAACAGGGTACAGTTGTATCTTGATGAGAAAAAATAGAAGAAAGCTTGACAAATTTTAACGAATCCATGAAAATAATTAAAGCACTTAACTAAATAAAAAGACGAATGTATAGTATAAGTTGTATTATTAATAGTATGACTCTATAGTAATGCTTCCTATTTTAGTGATATTGTGGTATAATTAATGTGTATTTTTGTGTTTACAAATTATGCGTGCATACAGGTGGTAAAAATGATTAGCGAGGTACTTCAATCGAATCAAATAAATACAAATGCAGATGCGAGTATTAAAGGAATAGGACTTCAAAAAGTTCGTGCGGCAGAACGGCTATTAAAAGCTGTCTTACAAGAAAAGAAAGCGCTTTATTGCATGATAGAACATGTTGACGATGTTTTAGAAGGAAATTGGCAAGGAGAAGTTGTAAAGTATACAGCAGAACAGAATAAGTCATATTCAGTAGATTTTTCAATGAATAGTCATGAGATAAAAAATTCGTTGAGGATTTTTTTTGATACTTGGCTTGGAACTGTTGAAATGTCTGAAAGTATTCAGTTTGTTTTTTACACAAATGTTAAATTTAAAAAAGAAAATAAAGCAGGTGTTTTTAAAGATAAAGAAGTGACTTTTCCAGATGAACCATTGCTTCAGTTATTGAGTGAAAAAAGATATGATGAAGCGTTTCCATTTGTATTACCTATTTTTAAGGCGTATTATATAGAACAACATAGTAAGCATGTAAAGACTCCAGAAGATATGGAAAAAATTCAAAAAATATTAGACACTATGACTGTTGAAAAGTGGAAGAAATTTTTTGGATTGATTGAATGGAATTTTGGTGAAGCAGATGAAATAGCGGTAAGAAAAAGTATTGATAATTTAGTTGAACAATTATGTGTGCATTTTGATGTGAATAAAAAGTATGCAGAGGTAATTACAGCTAAAATTTTGGATATGATAGAGTCTCGGAAATTTGAAAAAGATTTCTTGCATAGTATAGTGCATGTATCAGAGGTTAAAATTTTATTTTTAGAATTTGCACAAGAAGCAAGGGTGGAAGAAAAGCTAGATCCAATGCATGAAAAATGGGATGAAATTGAATGTAGTGATGTGAGAAATATAGGTGAAAAGTTTTTGAGTGTATGCGCTGAATATGAAAAAGATTCATTAGAGGAATTAGTAGATGAATATATTGATGGAGCTTATGAACAAAGCCATCATCAGAATCACAGACAGGTAAAAGCTTATAATTACAGAGTGTATAAAACTTGTAAAAAACTTATAAGTAGATTTTTAAAGGAGCATAATGGTACTTTAACACCAATTTGAAATAGAACAATTTCTTGAAAATCTTACGCTCGAAGCGGAAAAAGTTATTCAAGATAAGGCAAAAACATATAGTATGCCTTTTGAAGATCAAGATATGGTTAGAAAAACGATTATTTTGTTGTTTCAAGAATGTTATTTGGCTTTTGATGAAGGGAGGAAAGTAGATGAATAGTAAAAAGAGAATGATGTTTATTCTTGAAGAGGATTACTATTTTATCACTATTAAACTTCTTTCTATTTTAAAGGCATTAGATTGTGATATAAAGCCATTTGAAGATTATAGAAAATTAGGAATAATATTTGAGTTTGTGAAAAGTCAAGAAAATACAGAGTTTTTAGAAAAATTAATAAATCAAAAAGAGGATAATATCTTTGATAATGAGAAATCAATTAAAATTTTTTGTGATTCCAAGCTAAATGTATCCGTAATAAAGAGAGTTTTATTTTTCTTGGAAAAGCAAGATATGATAGAAATGAGGAAAAACCCAAAGAATAGTAATATTGATATTCTTTTAAAAATAAATGATAAACTTAGAAGTTTAATAGAAACGGGTCTATTAGAAGAAGATATTAGTCGATGCTTGACTATAAAAAAATTATTGCCAAGAATTAGAAGTTTAAAACTAAGTACGTTGCAAGAAAAAGTATTCGGATATAATGAGGTGACAAAATGGGAAGATTAGCTGTTAGAAGAGTTGTCTATAGTGGAGAAAAATATAGTTTTGAGTCACCCTATCTGAATGATGGATTAGTGATAATGGAGGGAGTAAATGGGCATGGTAAAAGCACATTTATGAATTTAATTTATTATGGTTTTGGAGGAAGGGTACAATCTTTTAATAAACATGATGATAACGTAAGTAACAAGCATAATGAAATATGCAATGATAAAAATAATTACGTAGAACTGTTAATTGAAATTAATGGTAAAGAATATGAATTGACTAGATATATAGGTGATAACTTAATATTTATTGTAGGGGAAGATGAAGAAGTGATTCAAACATGTGTGTATAGAAAACAAAGTGATGAGTCTACAATTGTTTTTTCTGACTGGATATTAAGTAAATTAGATATTGATGTTTTTGACATTGTCCAAGGAACAAAAAATTTCAAATTAAATTTTACCGATTTATTACGATTAATTTATCATGATCAAGCAACAGAGGTAGATAAAATATATAAAGAAGCGGATAATTCCAATTTTTTATCTGATTCTATAGAGATTAGAAAAGCAATTTTTGAAGTATTGCTTGGAAAGACCTATAATGATTACTATTATACATTAGGACAATATAAGTTAAAGTTAAAAGAATTTGAAAAAGCTCAGGCTGTTATGAATAGTTATGATGATTTTTTAGGAGAAATTTTAGATTATGATTTGGAAAATGTTGTACATATTAAAAAAATGATAGCAGAAAATCATGAAATGGTTGAAAAAGTGCAACTTGAGCGCAATCTCGTTATGAATGAAGAAAGTAATGCTGATGAGGTTTGGCAATTAATCAATCAACAGAAAGCATTACTTATTTCTATACAAAGAGATCAAGATTATTGGGAAAAAGCAAAAGTATTGACAAATCAATCTATTGATAAAATAGTATATTTAATTGATGAAGCAGAAAAAGAATTGGCAGAAATAGAAAAGATACGGTTGATCAATAAGAAGTTAAAGTTATTTACTCCAAATACGTGTCCTTACTGTTTGAGAGAAGTAGAGAGAAAAAAAGGAAAGTGTATCTGTGGAAGTGATATTTTAGAAGAACAGTATGAAAAATTTTTCTATACAGATGAGGAGTATTTAGATATATTGAAAGTTAGAAAAAAATCTATTCAATCTATGAATGATTTATTAGAGCGAAAGAATGGAAGAATGAAAAATATTCATTCTAATATTGAAAAGGATGAAAAAGAAATTGAAAGAATAAAAAAATATATTGCTGATTTATCAAAGGATGTTACTTCAAATTACAATTCAGCATATGTAAGGCAATTAGACGAACGCGAGCGAGAACTAAATGCAAGAATCTCAGAATTACAACAAGCAGAAGAATTAGCAAAGAAACGTGACACACTCGTTTCAGAGGTGACAAGTTTAAGAAATCAGGTTGAATCATTGAAGATAAAAGTAGATGTGTTTCTTAATAGTGCTAAGGAAGATATGCTGAATAAGAAAAAAGATTTTGATGAAATATATTCAGATTTAATGCAACGTGCTGACGTACAGTGTTATTCTGCATATATAGGAGAAGACTATTTGCCACATATTAATATGGGGCAATATCGTGAACGTAGTGCGTCAGTTCCCAAACGATTAATGTATTTCTTAACACTATTAATTGAGAGTTTGAAGAATGACATAAATTTTCCTCGCTTTCTGATGATTGATACACCTAACAAGGAGGGAATAGACAAAGATAATTTAATAAAGAATATTGCATTACTGACAGAGGCAGATAAATATAATTATGAAAACAAATGTCCGTTTCAAATCATTTTAACAACTGGCATTGATACTTATCCAGAAGATTATAAGAAATTTGTATTTTTTAAATTGGAAGGAGAAAAGTATTTATTACAAGAGAATATTCTCGAAGAGAAATGTTAGTGTATATAGAACTCTCGAGGCTAAAAGGGGCTGTAAAAAAACAGCGTTGAAATGAGGCACTTACCCCCACATTCGTTGGCAAGTGCCTCGCTTATGTTATTTTATTCTGTTTTTCTATTTATTCTGCATACCATTTAGCCTGTTCATTCCAGATACGGTTATACTCAGCATTGTTCCGCAGAAGTTCCTCATGTGAGCCATTACCTACGACACGTCCATCCTGCATCACAATGATCCGGTCTGCAAACCGACACAGACCTACACGGTGAGAAATAATCACCGATGTCTTTCCTTCGGTCAGATCAATGAATTTTTTCAGAATATCATATTCTACCAAAGGGTCAAGAGCAGAGGTCGGTTCATCAAGAATGATGATGTCCGCATCTTTGTTAAGTCCGCGTGCAATAGCGACCTTCTGCCATTCACCGCCGGAGAGTTCCACGCCATCAAATTCCCGTCCAAGCTGTGTGTCGAGTCCGCCGATTCTGCGGATAATGGGTTCCACATTTGCGGATTTCGCGCTCTGCATTAGCTTTTCGTCGTTGTGGATTTGATTCGGAGTACTCATGCCAATGTTCTCACGCATGGTAAACTGGTACTTTACAAAATCCTGCGAGATCACGGAAAATCGGCGGTAAAAACTATCGCGCTCAAAGGTTTTGATGTCATTTCCATCATACAGGATTTCACCGGATTTCGGTTCATATATGCCTGATATGATTTTTGAAAGGGTCGTTTTACCGGAACCGTTTTTACCGACGATGACTACACGCTCACCTTTATGAATAGTAAACGATACATCATGAAGGACATCAGAGTTTCCGGTTGGATAAGCAAAAGAAACATTTTTAACAGCGATATCCTGCATAAATCCGCCGAATGGTTTATCGCCTTCTGTTTCTGTTGCGTTATCGAAGAAATCATAAAAATCGCCTGCAAAATCAGCTTTTTTATTCTGTTCCGTTACCATGCCTATAAGCTGTTCCGTCATGAACTGCATCGCACTGAATGCGGAAATACACGCGGCAAACTGACCCACAGATATAATTCCATTACCTGCAAAATATACGGACAGTGCAATACTTGCGGCAAATCCGAACAGCCGGAACAAATCACAAAACAGAAATACGTTGGAACTTTTCATAGCAAAAGCGAAATCCTGTTCCAATACTTCATCTCTTGCAGATGTCCATTGTTCTTTTATATAATTTTCTGTTTGCATCATCCGCAGTTCTTTTACTGTATCTTTTCCTGTCAGAACACTCCATAAATAGTCGCAGCGTCGTGCCATAGGTGTCTGTTCTCGTTTCATGCCGTATAGTTCGCGGTTATATATCCATTTGGAGATAAAAGCGGGGACAACACTTAAAAACGCAAGCGGAATAAAACGCACATCATAAGATGCTATCACGCCAACGGTTCCGACGAAACGGACGATGTTAGGTATAAAATCCGTAAAGCCATAAAAATAGTTTAGCAAACCGCTGTTATACACACACAGTTTTGCACGCCAGATTTCGTTATGGAATTCCGGATCTTCGAATCGTACAAGTGGCATGGATACAACACGGGCATGCAGACGATGTATCAGATTATGGTGCTTTGTGAAAATGCGTATATCGGTAATAGGCTTTTCGATAAGTCCAAGAAGCAAAGGCAGCGCAAATAAGAGTATAAAAATACCGCTATCAAACAGGAGTTCTGTTCTTGCTGCTGTCCCGTTCAGATAATCACCGGCCGTATCGAATAACGCCGCTGTCACATATACCTGAACAAAGGCAATGGCGGCATACAGGACTTTGAAAATCAGTACAATCGTGATTTCAACTGGCATGATGGTATACAAGTCTTTTGTCACCCGAGCAAAATACCGCAGGTTCGATTTTTCCTTTTTCACTGCTCTTTTCATTTGCTCGCCTCCTTATACCATCCACTTTGTTCTTCATACATGACGGAATACAGTCCACCATTTTTCATCAATTCCTCATGACTTCCGCTCTCGATAACTTCGCCACCTTCAATCACGATAATCCGCTCTGCCAGTTTCGCAGATGCCAGGCGGTGAGAAATCAGGATACTGCCGCGCTTTTCAAGTACAGATGCGAAAGACTCATACAATTTGCTTTCGGCAATCGGATCGAGAGAGGCAGTGGGTTCATCAAGAATGATAAAGTCAGCTTCAGATAAAAAGGCTCTTGCAACAGCGATCCTCTGCCATTGACCTTTCGACAAATCCACACCGTTTCCATCCAAGCGTCCGAGTGGGATATCGAGACCATTCGCGGAAATCTGATCGCCTCCGGCAAGGGACAATGCTTCCTTGAGGTCTGTATCAGAATTCATTTTTGATAAGTCACCGAACGCAATGTTCTCACGCAGAGTGAGCTGATAACTGCCGAAATCCTGAAATACCACGGCAACCGCTTTTCGATGCGCTTCTTCCGATAAAGTTGTTATATCCTTGCCACCAATTGTAATCTTTCCACCGTCTGGAACATATAGCCCGCAGAGCAGCTTCACAATAGTGGATTTACCTGCTCCATTTACACCGACCAGCGCAACCTTTTCTCCCGTCTTAATGCAGAAACTGAGGTTACGGAGAATATCACGTTCTGTTCCGGGATAACGGAAAGTTACATTCTCAAAAACAATGTCACACTCGGAAGTCAGATATTCTGTACCGTGATTCTGTTCTTCAAAATCGAGGAATTCTTTGAAATATCCGATTTCATAAGCTCTTGCACCAAGCGTGGAGATAGAATAGGATGTTGTTGTAAGGATAGAGAATAAATTTCCGATAGAGTTTAGAATCGAAACAAGAATACCAAGCTCTATCTTTCCGGCGAGAAAACCAAGTACAAGGGTCACGACGGCAAAGGATGTATATGTGATTTTTAAGAGTGAGACAATACCTTGTGTTCTCAAAAGAATATTTGTAATTCTGCAGTAGCGGTCAAAAATTTTCTTTGTATTTTCGTGCCACATATCGAGAATGTGTTCTTTTGCACGGAAAATCTTGATTTCATAAGCTGAATGCTTGTCTGCAAATAATCCCTGCAGATACTCACCCATACGCTGATCTGCCGTAGCTTCCCGCAGAAGACGCTGTTGTTTATCTGTAGCACGCAAATCAAGAATTGACATGGGAATCCCTATCAATGCTGCACCCATACCGATCCAAAAAGATGCGCGGAAGAAAACGCCGAGAATACCAACAAGTTCCATCACCTGACTAATGCAGGATATTGCGGAGAAAAACGAGTTGTGAATCGTTTGCTGCGGATTGGCAGTCATGCGGGCCATTGTATCCTTGAATTCCGGATTTTCATAATACTGATATGCAATTTTTGAGAATTTGTCTATGATCGCGGGAGATAAGGATTTTGTTAATTTTCGGTTAAGATAACACCCCAATTTGGCGAGGGAAAATTGATAAAGCTGTGCCGCAATGAGGGAGCCAACGTACAATATTCCCCATAAAAGCACCATGCGGCTGTCTGCGGGATCCGCAATATATGCCGTCACATAGTTCACTAATTTTTCCAAAAACAGAATTTGCACAACCGTGAACACAGAACTGGTCAGGGCGAATAATGCATAAATACTTGCAACGACCGGAGCATATTGAAAGACGGTTTTCAAGGCAAAAACGCTGTTTCGGATTACATGTTTTCGTTTAGTTTCCATGAACATACCTCCTAACAGCGTTCAGTATAACATATTTTTATTCGTTTTTTTGTTCCGTGTAAGAATTTACGTGTTTCGTGTCATTTTCAGTTGAGCAGTAATTGTGAAGATTCCGTCTGTATCATCCCAGAACAGAGTACCGTCATATACATCACAGACTCTGCGAACATTTTTTAGACCGATTCCATGGTGCTCAAGGTCCGGTTTATCGCTTGCCGGAAGACCGTTCTTTATTTTCAGTACATGGAACAAAGGATTTTTCATTACTACTGTAAGTTCATTTTCATTTGACCGGATAGATATGGAAATACGGCGTTCTTCGGTATGAGAAGTCTTGAGGTTTTCTGCAATGGCATTATCGAACAAATTGCCGATAACAGTGCATAAATCATCGCTGTCAAAGTCGGCGTTGTAGCTGACGGTGAGGAATTCTACAAAAATCCCATTTCGCCGAGCAATGTGGTATTTGTCTGCTAAAATCGCATCAAGAATGGTGTTGCCTGAGTGGACTGGAAACAGATTTTCGGATACTTTTTCCACCATGGAATCCGTGTAGTCAAGCAGTTGGTCATATTCTTTCTTCTCTGCCAGAGACCTGAGCACAATGATGTGGTTTTTCAAGTCATGCATAAGTGCGCGATTTTTACGATAACTGTCCTCAATGGTTTTCAAGTATATGCTGCTTTCACGTTTCGGACGTGTCTCGGAAATTTCAGTGGAATTTGTATGTTCGTGATGCTCCGAATATATAACGAACAAAAGAAGGAGTACGCCACTGATAAGACCAAAAATCGGATTGTCGTGGAGACAGAGCGACAGCAAAATGGTCAGCAGGTATACAGGTGCATTCTTGTGTTCGGCTTTGGTCGATTGCAGATAGAGCCAGATAACGAAAATCTTCGCAGCCACACTGCAGACCAAAGCAAACAAAAGATTATATCCAAACGTCTTTGTCAATCCAAGGATCATATAATAAGCGAATACATTGATCAACACGGCCATAGACAAAAACGCAGACATGCCGCAATGTTTCGTTTGTGGACAGTTTTTATTACTAACAAAACCGCATCCAGGATCAAACTGATTAACAGGATCATCGTAATTCCTCCAACGAATCCGCATATTTACGGCTTATAGGCAGAACGTCACCATTTGATAATACGACCATACCTGCGGAAATCGAGCGGATGTGGCGGCGGTTGACAAGAAAGCTTTTGTGAACACGGACAAACATGGGATATTTTATAGCGAGATCATCCAGTTTCCCGTATAAAGCAGCTGTATCGCGATTTGTATGCAGGATAATGCGGCGCAGATTACTTTCGAGGTACAGAATATCTCGGCAGGGATAGCGATACGTCTTACGCTCGAATTCGTAGGTGAAATATGTGTCTGCGCGGTTGAGGAGTTCCTTCTCAATATCTTTCCAGATTTTCGGTAACCCCGTGTCGATCTGGTCCTTCAGCAAATACCGGAATGCCTTGACTTCATACCCGGTTTGCATAAATTCAATTTTGCTTGTGATAAAGACGATGAGCATATCTTCATCTAACTCACGAAGTTCACGGGCAAGAGATATTCCGTCTATTTCCGGCATCATGATATCAAGGAAAAGAACATCGTACCGCTTACCGGCGGTTATGGCATTAAGAAGATTAGCAGGTTTGGTGTAATTGTCAGTTTCTTCATCCAGAAGAATGCTTCGTATCTTATCAATATGTAATGGTTCGTCGTCACAAATGGCTATCTTATATTGCATTTAATCCTCCTATAGCAAGAATACATCTCAGCAGAGATCAACTTTGGGCATAATTTTCATGTTTATAAGAATGAAACTGTTGCAAATTTCATCCCGTGTAGGATGGAAGCAGCAGAGGTTTTATATTTTCTGAGGAATGGCAACAAACTGCATTTTTACAGTTTGGGTACCATTTTCGAGGAAAATATATGGGGTGTCCAGAGGGATGAAATCCCTTGGCTCTGGGTTTCCAATAGGGGCGAGTAGCATCCCTGTTGGCACACGATTTTGTTTGCAAAGTCTAGTGTGTTATACCTTTTGCAACCGCTGACGCTGGAAAGGGGCTGTCCCACGCCAGACAGTCAATTTCAAGCGGCAGCAGAACAGGCGGATTTTGTGGGCTGTAAGCTACAAAAGACAAGGGATTTGCCATGAGCAAAATCCGGCTGTTCGTGTGTAGTTGGCATAGGAAATCTTGAAGCGAAGCGGAAAGATTTTCTGTGACAACGGGGGCGCAAGAGGTATATAAAAACCCGCCGCAGCGTCCGTCTCTCCCGTCAGTGAAACCACCACGGCAGCTCCAACCACACGTTATCCAACGCCAACTTTTCCGTGGATTTTGCTCTGCTTTCCGACAAGAAGAAATGCTCTGCTGTTTCTGTCAAAGGATGCTCCATATCGTCCTCAAATCCAAAACGGTACAACAGGTATTCACGCTCTCGATTGCTGATTGCATCAAGGGCGGCGTGAATCTCTTCGTGCGTTTCCTTGGCAATATAAATCTGTGCGGGATTGGTCATATTGGAATCGGGGACAAAGGCATGACGATCCCGATTTTCAAATTTCGTCACCTCGTCCAAACTAACGATCTCGCCCATGTGCTTTGCTTCAAAGGATGTACTCTGACTTCGGATGTAGTCAATCATCGAATTGCGGATTGCCGGAGCTGCGTATGTCAGAAATTTGTTGCCGCCATCGGGATTGAATTTCTCCACGCATCCCATCAGTCCCAGACAGCCTTCCTGCACAAGATCGTCAAAGGTAACGCCGAGCGTCCGATTGACTTCTATCTGTGCGTTCCAAATCTCATGCGCCGTCATTTTGATAAAACGTAAATTGTTTTCCACAAGACTATTCAGCGCATCCATGTCCCCGTTCTGCGCCAGCGCACACAGTTTTTCGTTATCAACTGCTGTCATGTTCATCTTCCGTTGGCTTGACTGTGAGCAGTCCGATCAATGCCTGGTTGAATTGTTTTAACGCTTCGGGGTCAACACCATCCATGCCGCTGACGCTGCCCGTGATCGCTCCGGCAATCATTTCGGGTGTGACATTCGGCTTAGTCACATCCTGTCCCTTTGTCAGCTCTGTGTACATCTGCTGTGCCGCTTCTTTGCTCATGGCTTGTGCGTCCGAAACATTAGAACCGATCTCTTTCTTGATTTCTTTCAACACGTTCATAAAGGCGTTTTGAATAGCGGTCAGATCAGCTTGATACACCGGCATCCTTGAAACGCTGACCGTCTTTGCGGCTTCTGCAATAGCTTCTCTATCTCTGGGATGCTGCTTTGCTTCTCACATCAGCAGCGCACTCAATGTGGCATACATCTGATTCTGTGCGGCATATCCGGCGGCAAGGGTATCATCAAAATAGTGTGCGATCATATTGGTCATTGCGGCGAAGTTTTTGTTTTCCAACAAGCGATTGACAACCTCTGTATTGACCTTGCCCGTGTAGAGGTATATGAGTTCATTTATAAACAGGCAAAGTCGTCAATATATGTCGTTGACAATTATATTGGCTTAAGGACGCTGGTACACCTTAAGAATTCTCCTACCGGAGTAAATATTATTTTATTCAGTGATAATGTTGGAAATAATAAACTTCACAACATAGAATTTATAGATTTCTGCAAGGAGTACCCAACAGTAAATTTGTCAATGAAAAAGACAGGCGGTATATTTCATGATCGATTTATCGTATTGGATTATGGAACTGCTGATGAAAGGGTTTTCTTATGTGGTGCTTCATCAAAAGATGCAGGCGCTAGAATAACCAGTATTGTTGAAGACTATGGAGTATCTAAATATACCCCGGTTATTGCCACACTGTTGAAAAATCCAACTTTGAATTTACCACAGTAGGTGGAAAGAGAGTAATTTTCACTTTTACAGAGACAATCCAATATCCCATATGATAAAATAAAAAACAGAAGAAAATAATATTCATCCCAAATGGATATTGGAAAGCAAAAAGGATATAAAAGACCTATGACATTAAAGAAAACAATAGAACAACATAAATACACCATATTGTTTTGTCTCATATTAGTATTTGGTTCTATATTGCGGCTGGCGCAGTTAGGAAAGGTTCCGGGCGGTTACCAGATGGACGAGGCTTATGGGGCTTTTAATGCGTATTCACTGTTTCACAGTGGGATCGATTCCACAGGACACTCCTATCCTGTGTATTTCGAGTCCTGGGGAGGCGGGCAGAATGCACTGAACTCGTATCTCATGCTTCCTTTTATGGTGTTCACCGGAGGTAAAATCACTCCACTGGTAGTAAGACTACCGCAGGCCATTGTAGCAATTTTATCTCTGGTGGCGGTTTCTTTTCTGATGAAAGAGATGGTGAATGAAGCGGCCGGACTGTGGGCCATGCTTCTTCTCAGTGTATGTCCCTGGCATATTATGATGTCAAGATGGGGGCTGGAGTCCAATCTGGCACCCGGGTTCCTGCTTTTTGGACTGACCTTTTTTGTTTATGGCCTGAAAAAACCGAGATTACTTATTCTGTCGGCACTTTCCTACGGTTTGAGCCTGTATTGTTATGCGACCATCTGGCCTATTGTTCCACTCCTTCTGTTGTTGGAATGGGGATACGGATTTCTTACAAAGACTTTGAAGATCGACAAATATTTCGTGATCCATGTGGTGATCATTGGATTACTGGCACTTCCGTTGCTGGCGTTTTTACTGGTAAACAGAGGAATCCTCCCAGAGTTCTCCATAGGCCCTTTTTCGGTCTATGTAATGACGGATTTCAGAGTGAATGAAATAGCATCCTCTTTCCGTGATATTTTATACAATTTCAAAAATCTGCTGTATCTTCTGTATCGGCAGGATATCGGTCGTCCCTACGATGTGATCATGCCGTTTGGATTTTTCGGAATCACAGCCAGAGTACTGATCTTTCTGGGAGTTTTTTTACTGGTGATCCGCCTGATCCTAGCCTTACAGAAGAGACAGACAACATTATTATGGATGATATTCTTTCAACTGACCGGCGCATTGCTGCTGGGATTACTGGTTACCGTGGGAATGACCCAGATCAACTGCATCTATATTCCTCTTGTTCTGTGCGGAGCATTGTGCGTGTCTTCTTTGACAGATTTTCTGGGGAAAAAAGTGAATTTCTATGGAAAAATTGCAGTAAGCATTCTTTTGGCAGCACTTCTGCTGGGGGAAAATGTACAATTTGAAAAGGCATATTTTACTTCTTATAAAGAGCTGGTCAGTGCCTATTTTCAGGAAGGCAGCGAGGAAGCTGTACAGAAAGCCATGGAGATTGCGGCGGAAAGCGGTCGTGAGATCGAGATCGAAGATGCCATCAAATATCCCAGTGTTTTGCTCTACGGCGAGATTGATGCTGCAGAATACCTTGCCAACAGGAACTTAAGCGATGCACCTCCCAAGCCGGAGTCTTTCCTAGGCAAGGGAATCCGCTTCACTATGGGAATCGACTGGGAGCATATTGACAGAAATAAGATATATATCATTTACTATACAGATGCGGAAAAATTCGATGGATTCGCTCTCCTGCCCTGCCGGGACTGGTATGTGGCGTATTAAAATGAAAATAAAAAAGCCCTCACATATCATAAAAGGTGGGGGCTTTCGCGTGTCAAAAATTATGTTTCATTTACGCACTCAGATCCAGATTCCGTCCAATCAGCATGGCAGCATCGGCAGATTTCTTATTTTGCTGGTAAGGATTGCTCTCGTCACGGTAACTGATCTTGGTCGTGGTGGTGCCGCCGGCGGTGTAGACGGTGCCGCATTCGGGACATACCGCGGTCCGCAGGGACACTGTGGCGGAGAGAACCTTGCCGTTGTTCTGTGCGGCCTTGTTGTAAGCGTTCGTTACATGCTCCTGTTCGTGGGCACGAACTCTGGAGGAGGAAGCCTGTGGTGAAATATGAGATGCAGATTTGAAGGAGACCATTTCGTTGGAACCATCCTGATATTTCCGGTTCTTGCAGGTTTCGCATTCTGCGGGAGAAGACTTTCTGCCAGGCTTTTCTACATCGGATTTTCCGGGATTTACCACCATACCCTTCTCTTCGGGCTGTGCGGAAGATACCGCACCGGTAGAATAACCGTATCCGTAATTGCCGGTCAGACTATAATTATTAGAATAATTGATTCCGTAAATACCTGTCATGGGACTTCTCCTTTCTACTACAATATATTTATGGTTAATATCCCTTACAGCCAGTAAGGA
>OFSD01001938.1_pt1 | contig 13895 bp, 7 predicted proteins | sample 1543191 | NCBI WGS metagenome assembly OFSD01 (sample SAMN04209221, study PRJEB22552) | human gut metagenome | biome: gut; material: feces | host: Homo sapiens | place: USA: Oklahoma
GCATAAGATATGAAATCGATTACATATTGTATCTAAAGGAGGAGAGAATATGGATTACAGAAAAACCGCAAAGGAAATTCTGAATCATGTGGGTGGAAGTAAGAACATCGTATCTGCTGCCCATTGTGCTACCAGACTTCGCCTTGTCATTGCAGACAACACGAAAGCGGATAAGACAGCACTTGAGAATGTAGACGGGGTAAAGGGGGTATTTGAAGCATCCGGACAGCTCCAGATCATTCTCGGAACAGGAACCGTCAACAAAGTATTTGGTGAATTTATTGCAATCGCAGGCATCACAGCCAGCACGAAAGCAGAAGCAAAAGAAGCTGCTGCCGAAAAGCAGAACTGGTTTATGAAAGCCATCAAGCTTCTGGGAGACATTTTCGTACCGATCATCCCGGCGATCGTAGCCAGCGGTTTCCTTATGGGAATCATGAACGCACTGGATTTCATGAACAGTAACGGGTTCTTACACATCAGCACAACCAGCTCGATCTATGTATTTGCAACCCTTTTCAGTAACATTGCTTACACATTCCTGCAGATCCTGATTGCATTCTCCGCTGCAAAAGCATTTGGCGCAAATCCTTACCTTGGCGCAGTTATCGGTATGATCATGATCCATCCGTCACTGCAGAACGCTTATACGGTAGCAACCGAAGGTGTACAGCAGACACAGAGCGTATTCTTCGGACTGTATCACATCGACATGGTTGGATACCAGGGACATGTAATCCCGGTTATTATTGCAGTATGGATCCTTTCTGTATTAGAGAAGAAGCTGCACAAGGTAGTTCCGGCAGCACTTGACCTGTTTGTAACACCACTTGTCAGCGTATTCGTGACAGGATATCTTACACTTTCTATCGTAGGACCGATCTTCGTATGGGGTGAGAATGCGATCCTTGGAGCAATCCAGTGGATGCTGACACTTCCGCTCGGACTTGGAAGTCTGATCATGGGAGGTTTGTATGCACCGACAGTAGTAACAGGTATTCATCAGATGTACACAGCCATTGATATTGGTCAGCTGGCAAAATACGGAGTAACTTACTGGCTTCCACTTGCAAGTGCAGCGAATGTAGCACAGGGTGCAGCAGCATTGGCAGTTGGTGTTAAGTCAAAAGATCAGAAGATTAAATCCCTTGCACTTCCGTCATCACTTAGTGCATTTATGGGAATCACAGAGCCGGCAATCTTTGGTGTAAACTTAAGATTCTTCAAACCATTTATCGCAGGATGTATTGGTGGAGGATGCGGAGCATTGTATGCATCACTTGTACATCTCGGAGCAAAAGGAACTGGAGTAACAGGTATCTTCGGTATCCTGCTTTGCCTGAATCAGCCGCTTCAGTACATTATCGAGATGGCAATTTCAGTAGGAGTAGCATTTGTGATCTCCTTCATGATTTACAAAGATAAAGAGCCGGTAGTTAAGACAGCCGCAACAGAGACAACAGTTGAGAAAACAGAAGAGACAGAGAATGTAGTAGAAGCAGAAAATGTTTCAGCAGAAGAAATTACAAGCCCGGTAAACGGAAATGTTGTTGCGACAGCAGAAGTAGCAGATGAGACATTTGCATCAGAGATGCTTGGAACAACTGTTGCAGTTGAGCCAACAGATGGAAAGATTGTAGCACCATGTGACGGTGAAGTAATGAATATCTTCGATACAGGGCATGCAGTATGCATTGCAACGGAAGCAGGAGCAGAGCTTCTGATCCACATTGGAATTGATACAGTTTCCATGGATGGAAAAGGATTTGTAAAGAAAGTAGCAGACGGAGCAAAGGTTCGTAAGGGCGATGTGCTGATCGAAGCAGATCTGGATGCTATCAAAGCAGCAGGACATCCGACAACTACGATGATGATACTGACGAATGCAGATGACTTCAGCAAAGTAGAGAAGACAGCAGCGGGAACAGTTACAACAGCTGATCTCGCAATGAAGATTGAGAAATAAATTGAACAGTGATTAAAAAGATACAGCCGTTTTATTCAAAGAAGAATTCTTGCAGAATAGAACGGCTGTAAATGGAAAAAGGGAGACAAGAGCATGAATGCATTAACAAGGGATCTGATTAAACTGGTAGATATGACGGAAGAGATGATGAAAGAAAAAGAGCAGAAAGAAGGCACAGCTTATCGTGAAAAGCTGCATCTGATGCCTCCTGTTGGCTGGCTCAACGATCCGAACGGACTGTGCCAGTTGAATGGAATCTATCATGCATTTTTTCAGTATTCTCCATTTAATGCCGAAGGCGGCGTGAAGATGTGGGGGCACTATACAAGCGAAGATATGATCGACTGGGAATACCAGGGAGTAAAGTTATATCCGGATCAGCCATTTGACTGTCATGGTGTATACTCCGGATCAGCATTTATCGAAGATGACAAAATGTATGTTTACTATACAGGCAATGTAAAGCTGGAAGACGGAGATTTTGACTATATCAACACAGGACGCGAGTCAAATACGGTTCTTGTTGTCAGTGAGGATGGAAAGACATTTGGATCAAAAAAAGAACTGATGAGAAATGTGGATTACCCGTCAGATCTGACTTGCCATGTGCGCGATCCGAAGGTGTGGAAAGACGGAGATACTTACTACATGATTCAGGGTGCACGTACAAAAGAAGATGTCGGACAGGCATTGATCTTCGAGTCAAAAGATAAGATTAACTGGAAGTTCAGAAGCCGTGTGGAATCAGAGAAACCGTTTGGTTATATGTGGGAATGCCCGGATTACTTTGAGGTAGATGGAACAAAAATTCTTTCTGCTTCTGTGCAGGGACTTGAAGGCGGAGTATGGGATGACAGAAATGTTTATCAGTCAGGATATTTCATGGTTGATGGAAATATTTTAGATGATTATAAACTTTCAGAATACATGCTTTGGGATTACGGATTTGATTTCTATGCACCGCAGAGTTTTGAGACTGAAGATGGAAGAAGGGTTCACATCAGCTGGATGGGAATGCCGGATTGTGAAGAATATACCAATCAGACGATTGCAGAAGGATGGCAGCACTGCTTCACTTTCCCAAGAGAAGTATTTGTGGAAGACGGCAAAGTTTGTCAGAGACCGGTCAGAGAATTGCAAAAGAGGAAAACTCTTGTGGATAAGTCAGCCGGAATGTTGAAAAAAGATGGATATAAAGTCTATGATGTGAATATCTTGGGCATTCAGAACAATGAATTCAGGACAGTGATTGATGAAGAATTGATTCTTGAGTACAAAAATGGAAGATTTGAGATGCATTTCACAAGTCAGGATAAAAATTCTGTATCTGCAGGAAGAGGAATGCGTTATGTTGATGTAGATAAAATTTCAAGTGTTGAAATTCTTGTGGATAAATCCTCTGTGGAAGTATTTGTAAATAATGGAGAGTATGTGTTCACCACACGGTTCTATCCACAGAAAGACAGCCTTGTAGTAGAAGCTGCGGGAGCAGAGATCATGATGGAAGAGATTCGATAGTTGAAAGAAAATAGCCTCCGGACTATTGAAAAAAACTTTCAGTAGAATTATAATAACAATAGTCACAGATTCCCCACAGATGAAAGGTCTGTGGGGATTTTTGTGTTATGAATTCAAACAACCGGAGGATATCCTTTATGATAAATTTTAAGAGATACGGAAAGCGCTGTCTGTCTCTTTTCCTGGCGGTATCTATGATATTGATGCCGTCAGTACAGACATTTGCTGAGGAAGAAACGGCGGCAGCCACAACAGATTCAACTCAGACAGAGGGAGAAGACAGGGAGACACAGCGTCAGAAATGTTATGCGATCGCACCAGATTCAAACAGTGTGGAGAACTGGCCACAGGGACCGGCAACTTATGCGGATTCCGCAATCGTTATGGATATGAACAGTGGGGCGGTTTTATATAGCAAGCAGATTGAAAAGAAGCATTATCCGGCGAGTATTACAAAACTTCTGACAACATTGGTTGCGCTGGACAATGCAGAGCTTACAGATACGGTAGAATTTTCCCAGGACAGCATTTCCTTTCTGGAATATGGCGATGCCCATATCGGCATGACACCGGGGGAGCAGATCAGTATGGAAGACGCGCTCTATGCCGTTCTGCTGGCATCGGCAAATGAGGTCTCTTATGCAGTGGCTGAGAGTGTTGGCAAGAAGATGGGTGGAGGTTATGATACATTTATTCAGGCGATGAATGATGAGTCAGAAAAACTTGGATGTACAGGTTCACACTGGACGAATGCGAACGGACTTCATGATGAACAACATTATACAACGGCGCATGATATGGCAAGAATTGGTGCAGCAGTTTATCAGAAGGAAGCGTTCCGGACAATTTCCCAATCGTTAAGCCATACGATTCCGGCAACGAATCTGGTGAATGAAGAACGTACTTTTCAGCAGAAGCACAAGATGCTCTGGCCACAGAATGATAATTATTATGAATACTGCAAGGGCGGTAAGACCGGCTACACAGATCAGGCAAGAACAACGCTTGTGACAATGGCAGATAACGGAGATATGCAGCTTGTTGCGGTTGTACTTTATGATTTTGGAAATGATGCTTATATAGATACTCGTGCCATGTTTGATTATGCTTACAGTAATTTTTCAAAAATATCTTTGAAGGATCAGAAGCTTCCGGAAGGTGTGAAGTCTTATGAAGACGAAGATGCTTATATCGTACTTCCGAAGAGTGCACAATTTTCTGATGTGAAAGCAGAAGTGAAGGAAGACAGCAACAAGGATGGATCCGGAACAGTAACATTTACTTATAAAGGGCAGGAAGTAGGCAGTGTGAAAGCTGCGATAGAAAAAACAGAGGAAAGCAGTGCAGCTGTTTTGGGAAAAAAGAAAGATAAGACAACTTCAACTGTCGTAACCGGGATTTCAAAGTTTATGAAAATTGTGATCGGAGTTGTAATTGCAGTTGTGATTTTATTGATCATCATTGTTGTACTTGCGAATTACCGGAAGCAGATAAGACGTCGCAGAAGAAAAAAAGGAAAAAGAAGAAATGCAAAGAGTGGTAATGTGAAAAGAAAGAAGAAACGCCGCAGATAAGAAAACAGAAATTTGCGAAAGAACGCTGAAAACAACGTTTTTTCGCACTTTTTTTATCATAATAAACCTTGACTAGAGCCAAGAATCTCTTTATAATAAGCCGTGTGTAGAAGTTCACAGGTAAAGCGATGACGGAGACAGTAGGATTTATCCGAACGTTACAGCGAGCCGGAGATGGTGGAAGTCCGGTGCAAGTAAGAGATTTTTGAAGATCACTCCAGAGCAGCAGTTCCTGAAACAGATGCAGAAAAGAGGTTTCTGCAGAAAGAGAGAGTAAGGACTGACGCGTGTCCGGCGTTAAAGGATACCATATGCAGGTCAGAAATCAGACCTAAGTATGATGTAACAGGTGGTTTAACGAGAGAAGTTCAGGCTTTCGTCCTATTACAGGACGGAAGCCTTTCTTTTTTTAAGAATCATAAAATAAACTCAGGAAAGGATAAGAACATGTATAAGAAAGTTTTAACTGACATGAACTTTGTCAGCCGTGAAAAAGAAGTTGAAAAGTTCTGGGATGATAATGAAATCTTCCAGAAAAGTATGGATGAAAAAGAAGGATGTCCGGATTATATTTTCTATGACGGACCTCCGACAGCAAATGGTAAACCGCATATCGGACACGTTTTAACTCGTGTTATTAAGGATATGATCCCGAGATACCGTACAATGAAAGGATATATGGTTCCAAGAAAGGCCGGATGGGATACACATGGCCTTCCGGTAGAGCTTGAAGTTGAGAAGCTTCTTGGTCTTGATGGAAAAGATCAGATTGAGAAATATGGTCTTGAACCATTTATCAAGAAATGTAAAGAGAGTGTATGGAAATACAAAGGAATGTGGGAGGATTTCTCAGGTACAGTTGGATTCTGGGCTGACATGGAGCACCCATATGTAACATATGATAACAATTTTATCGAGTCTGAATGGTGGGCTCTGAAGAAGATCTGGGATAAGGGACTCCTTTACAAAGGATTTAAGATCGTTCCTTACTGCCCGCGTTGTGGAACACCGCTTTCCGCACAGGAAGTTGCACAGGGATACAAGGATGTCAAGGAGCGTTCAGCAATCGTTCGTTTTAAAGTAAAAGATGAAGATGCATATATTCTTGCATGGACAACAACACCTTGGACACTTCCATCCAACCTTGCACTTTGTGTAAATCCGAAAGAAGATTACGCAAAGGTTAAGGCAGCAGACGGACATGTATATTATATGGCATGTGCACTGCTTGATACAGTTCTTGGAAGACTTGCAGAAGAAGGTAAAGATGCTTACGAAATCCTTGAGACTTACAAGGGAACTGATCTGGAAGGAAAAGAATATGAGCCGCTGTATCAGTGTGCAGCAGACGAGGCTGCAAAACAGCGCAAGAAAGCATTCTATGTTGTATGTGATGAATATGTAACTCTTACAGATGGTACAGGAGTTGTTCACATCGCACCTGCATTTGGTGAAGATGATGCGAATGTAGGAAGAAAATATGATCTTCCATTCGTACAGCTTGTAGATGAGAAGGGTGATATGGCAGAATCCACACCGTTCGCCGGTCTGTTTGTAAAGAAAGCTGATCCGGAAGTATTAAAGGATCTGGATGCAAGAGGACTTCTTTATGATGCACCGAAGTTCGAGCATAGCTATCCTCACTGCTGGAGATGTGATACTCCACTGATCTACTATGCACGTGAGTCCTGGTTCATCAAGATGACAGCAGTTCGCGACGATCTGATCAGAAATAATAACACAATTAATTGGATTCCGGAAAGTATCGGTAAAGGACGTTTCGGTGACTGGATCGAGAATGTTCAGGACTGGGGAATCAGCCGTAACCGTTACTGGGGAACACCACTGAATATCTGGCAGTGTGAGTGTGGACATATGCACTCTATCGGAAGCATTGAAGAACTGAAATCAATGTCTGATAACTGCCCGGATGATATCGAGCTTCACCGCCCATACATCGACGCTGTAACAATCAAGTGTCCGGAGTGTGGCAAAGAGATGCACAGAGTACCGGAAGTTATCGACTGCTGGTTCGACAGTGGATCCATGCCATTTGCACAGCATCATTATCCATTTGAAAATAAAGACTTATTTGAGAGACAGTTCCCGGCAGATTTCATTTCCGAGGCGGTAGACCAGACAAGAGGATGGTTCTACTCTCTGCTTGCAATCTCAACACTGCTGTTCAACAAGGCTCCATATAAGAATGTTATCGTTCTTGGACATGTTCAGGATGAGAACGGACAGAAGATGAGTAAGTCTAAAGGAAATGCGGTTGATCCGTTTGATGCACTTGAGAAATACGGAGCAGATGCGATCCGCTGGTATTTCTACATCAACAGCGCTCCATGGCTTCCAAACCGTTTCCATGGAAAAGCAGTGCAGGAGGGACAGCGTAAGTTCTTAAGCACCTTATGGAACACTTATGCATTCTTTGTACTGTATGCAAACATTGACGGATTTGACGCAACAAAATATAAACTGGAATATGATAAATTATCCGTGATGGATAAATGGTTACTGTCCAAATTAAATACCGTGATCGGCGCTGTGGATGATAACCTTGGCAGTTACAAGATCCCGGAAGCTGCAAGAGCACTCGATGAGTTTGTGGACGATATGAGTAACTGGTATGTAAGACGCTCCCGTGAACGTTTCTGGGCAAAAGGAATGGAGCAGGATAAGATCAATGCCTACATGACACTTTACACAGCGTTAGTAGAGATCTGTAAATGTGCAGCACCAATGATCCCGTTCATGACAGAGGAAATCTATCAGAACCTTGTATGCAGCATTGATAAAAATGCGCCGGAAAGTATTCATTTATGTGACTTCCCAGCCGTAAACGGAGCATACATCGACAAAGAGTTAGAGAAAAATATGGATGAGGTATTAAAGATCGTGGTTATGGGCCGTGCGTGCCGTAATGCAGCAAACATCAAGAACCGTCAGCCAATCGGAAATATGTTTGTCAAAGCGCCATTTGAACTTTCCGAGTATTTCAAAGAGATCATCGAGGATGAGCTGAATGTAAAGAAAGTTTCCTTTACCGATGATGTAAGTTCCTACACAAGCTATACGTTCAAACCACAGCTCCGTACTGTAGGACCAAAATATGGAAAATATTTAGGACAGATCCAGAAAGCTTTAGCAGAGCTTGACGGAAACGCTGCTATGGCAGAGTTAAAGGAAAATGGATTTATCACTTTGAAGTCTGTCAGTGATGATGTAAAATTAGCAGAGGAAGATCTGTTAATTACAATGACACAGATGGAAGGTTATGTAACGGAGGGGGACAATACAGTAACCGTTGTCCTTGATACCAACTTAACACCGGAGTTAATTGAAGAAGGATTTGTGCGTGAGATCATCAGCAAGATCCAGACTATGAGAAAAGAAGCAGGATTCGAAGTGATGGATAAGATCATGATCTCTTATCAGGCAGATGACAAAGTGGCTGCCATCTTTGACAAATATGGTGATGCGATCAAAGCAGATGTACTCGGACTTGATGTTGTAGCTGGCAGTGTGGATGGATACGAGAAAGAATGGAATATTAATGGGGAAACCGTTCTTTTAGGTGTAAAAAAAGGAGAGTAAGGAAATGTCTAAAACAGCAGCAGTCTTCAATAAGAAAAAATTTATCAATGATGTCACAGAGACAGTCCGTCATATGTACCGCAAACAGTTAAAAGAAGCAAGCCAGCAGGAGATTTTCCAGGCGGTATCCTACGTCGTAAAAGACGTTGTGATCGATGACTGGCTGGCAACCCAGCAGGCATTTGACGATCAGGATCCAAAGATTGTCTATTATATGTCAATGGAATTTCTGATGGGCCGTGCGCTTGGAAATAACCTGATCAATTTAAAAGCTTACAAAGAAGTGAAAGAAGCTCTGGAAGAAATCGGACTGAATCTTGACGTGATCGAAGAACAGGAGCCGGATCCGGCACTCGGAAACGGTGGTCTTGGACGCCTTGCAGCATGCTTTATGGAATCACTGGCAACACTCGGATACGCAGCTTACGGCTGCGGTATCCGTTACCGTTATGGTATGTTCAAACAGCAGATTTCGGATGGTTTTCAGGTAGAGGTACCGGATAACTGGTTAAAGAATGGCTACCCATTCGAACTTCGCAGACCGGAGTATTCCTACGAGATCAAATTCGGCGGCTATGTCCGTACCGAAGACATGGGAAATGGCAACACCAGATTTATCCATGAAGGCTATCAGTCCGTTATGGCGATCCCATACGATATGCCGATCGTAGGCTATGACAATCATATGGTAAATACGCTGATGATCTGGGATGCAGAGCCTAAGGAAGGTTTCCAGTTAGATTCCTTTGATAAAGGAGATTATAACAAAGCGGTAGAGCAGGAAAACCTTGCACGTAACCTGGTGGAAGTCCTTTATCCGAATGACAATCATATTCAGGGAAAAGAGCTTCGTTTAAAACAGCAGTATTTCTTCGTATCTGCAAGTTTACAGCGTGCGATCGCAAGATTCAAAAAGCATCATGATGATATCCATCAGTTGCCGGAGAAAGCAGTATTCCAGATGAATGATACACATCCGACGGTTGCAGTGGCAGAGTTAATGCGTATTTTGCTGGATGAGGAAGGCTTAAGCTGGGAGGATGCGTGGGATATCACAACCCATTGTGTTGCTTATACCAACCATACCATTATGGCTGAGGCTCTCGAAAAATGGCCGATCGAGATCTTCCAGAGACTGCTTCCGCGTGTATATCAGATCGTGGAAGAGATCAACCGCCGTTTTGTTTTACAGATCCAGGAGCAGTATCCGGGCAACAATGATAAAATTGCAAAAATGGCAATTTTATATGATGGTCAGGTAAAAATGGCGCATCTTGCGATCGTTGCAGGTTATTCTGTCAACGGTGTTGCCAGACTGCACACAGAGATTTTGAAAAAAGAGCAGTTAAAAGATTTCTATGAGATGATGCCGCAGAAGTTCAATAACAAAACTAATGGTATCACACAGAGACGTTTCTTAGCACATGCGAACCCGCTTCTGGCTGACTGGGTGACAGCGCATGTGGGAGAAGGCTGGATCACAGACCTTTCCCAGATCAGGAAACTTGCGCCTTATGCAGATGATAAAAAAGCACAGCAGGAGTTTCTGAAAATCAAGCACCAGAATAAAGTGCGCCTTGCAAAATATATCAAAGAGCACAATGGAATTGATGTAGATCCGGATTCCATCTTTGATGTGCAGGTGAAACGTCTTCATGAGTACAAACGTCAGCTGTTGAATATCCTTCATGTTATGTATCTCTATAACGAGATCAAAGAGCATCCGGATATGGAATTTGTTCCAAGAACATTCATTTTTGGTGCAAAGGCAGCAGCCGGTTATAAAAATGCAAAACTTACCATTAAACTGATCAACAGCGTTGCAGAAGTGATCAACAATGATAAGAGTATCAATAATAAGATCAAAGTGGTATTTATCGAGGACTACAAAGTTTCCAATGCAGAGTGGATCTTTGCAGCAGCAGATGTCAGCGAGCAGATCTCAACTGCAAGTAAAGAGGCATCCGGTACCGGTAATATGAAGTTCATGTTAAACGGTGCCCTGACACTTGGAACGATGGACGGTGCAAATGTTGAGATGTACGAGGAAGTCGGACCGGATAATATGTTTATTTTCGGTATGAGCTCGGACGAAGTGATCGCACATGAGCATAACCGTGATTATGATCCGATGCAGATTTTCAACACGGATCAGGATATCCGCAAAGTTCTGACACAGTTAGTGAACGGATTCTACTCACCGAACGACTCCGAACTTTTCCGTGACCTGTACAATTCACTGCTCAATACACACAGTACACAGTATGCGGATACTTACTTCATTCTTGCAGACTTCCGTTCTTATGCAGAAGAGCAGAAGAAGATCATGGAGTATTACAAGAACAGGAGCGCCTGGGCAAAGAGCGCTATCTTAAACACTGCACATTCCGGCAAGTTCTCATCCGACAGAACGATTCAGGAATATGTGGATGATATCTGGCATTTACCGAAGGTGAAGGTTGATGTGGAATCATAGGATAAGAAAATAAAATTACAAAAAGGATTGTTTCTCTATACATAGGAGAGATAATCCTTTTTTATTGTAAATAATCAAAAAAATCAAGTAAAATAATATTGAAATTCAAGTGAAAAATGAATTATAAATAAATTAACCTTAATACGCGTATGGTTGTGAAAGAAAAAAGTGTAAATATAGGGAGGTTTTAAACATGAAAAATAAAGTGATTGCATTTATAATGATAGCGATGATGGCTGCTGGGTTGTTAGCAGGTTGTGGAAGTAATACATCAGACTTGGCTCAAAATGTATCTGGTACTGAGTCTACAGCAGAGAAAAAGAGTGCGGACACAATTCAGGTAGAGTATTGGACAGCTCCAAATGAAAATCAATTTGAATACTGGTCAGCAAAAGCAGAGTCTTATAATCAGGAAAAACATCAGATTGATGGAAAAACAATAGTTGTTAATGTTTCAATGATTCCAGAGACAACATCTTCGGAAGCAGCAATTCAGAATGCATTGGCTACAGATTCTGCACCCGCTATTTCAGAGAACATTAACAATTCATTTATGGTAACATTGGCAGATTCAGGATGTGTTTATGATATACAGGATGAAGAATGGTATAAACAGATTATTACTACCAAAGCTTTAGATGAGGGAGTAACATCTACCTGGGCGTATGAAGGAAAACAGTATGTTATTCCGGTTTACATTAATCCAATTTGTCTGATTTGGAATCAAAAGGCTCTGGATGTATTAGGATGTGAAGTGCCTGCAACTCTGGATGAATTTAAAGCAGTTATTCAGAAATTTGTGGATAATAAAGATAAAATGAAAGAAATAGGTGTAGAATTTACAACTGTTGGATCATATTTTGCTAACTCAAGTGATTACTGGAATAGAAATTATGATTTTTTTATGATTTATGATGCGTTGGGCGGTGGTGAACTTTATAATGGCAATACACTTTGTATTGATCCGACAATTGCTAAGGATGCTTTTGAATTCTGGGGGATGTTAGGAAATACGATGTGTATTGAAGAAATCCCTGATGCATGGACAACAGCAGATGAGTATTGCTCATTATTTGGATTTGGATATCCGTGGGAGCTTGGTACATATACAGAAAATGGTAAAATATATGGTACCGATTACACATTTGGACCAACAATCGTAAAACAACAAGGTGACGAACCGGCATACTATTCTGATTCTAAAGGAATTGTATTTTATAAAGATAATAATATTACAGATGAAATACATAATGGGGCTGTAGATTTTGTTTCATGGGTATATAATGAGGAAAACTGTGCGCAGACAGATGCGGACTGGTTGGCTGCAACTAAGATGTTACCGGTAAGAGGAGATATTTCTTCAAATGATGCATTTGCTTCCGCTCTTGATGAAATGCCAGCGTTGGTATTTCTTGCAGATGCTATTCCAAATGCAGTTGCGGGTCCAACACATGCAAAATCATCTGATATGTATACAGCGCTTGGAGAAAAAGGTTTTGTACCTTATATTCAAGATGCGGTAGCAAATGATGTATTTGATACATTAGATGCATCTTCTTATGTGGAAGCAGCTTTAAATGCAGTAAAGACAGCAGGTAATCTGGATTAATATCATTATTGCAAACCGGATTTTTGATTAGTAAATTATTACTGATCTTGGAATGTTGTCACAATAAGAAAAATTAGACTTATTGTGACAACATTTTGCATATAGAAGGGAGGCAGATGAAGAAATTGAAAAAAACAAATAAACCATTAAGGACTCGTGATAAGAAAAGAGAAAATCTGATAGGCTGGCTGTTTTGTTCTCCATATTTTTTGTATACGATTGTTATGTTTTTGATACCATTAATCTGGGCAGTATGGCTGTCAACGATGGATTGGAATTTAATGTCGGAAAATCGTATTTTTGTAGGAATAAAAAACTTTATTGATTTATTTTCAGATGAGGCAGTCAAAAGAGCCTTTCTGAATTCATTCAGATATCTTATACCGATTGTATTTTTGTGTGTGGCAGGTGGTATGGGTATAGCTTTGGTTGTAAATGAATTGCCAGAAAGAATCAAAGGAGCTGCTTCAGTGGTAATGTTTATTCCTTATCTGACTTCAGGTGTTGCAACAGCAGTATTGGTTAAGTATATGTTTGCCTACAATTCTGTATTAAATATATTTTTGAGAGATCATTTTAATCTAAAAATTTCGTGGTTTACTGACAAGAAAGCAGCATTCTGTATTATTGTGGGGATTGTTGTATGGAAATGCTGTGGATATTATGCGATGTTTTTTTTGTCTGCATTGCAGGGGATATCTGAAGAAATATTAGAAGCAGCAAGTTTGGATGGGGCAACTGGTATGCGACAGTTTTTTTGTATTAAACTTCCGTTAATGCTGCCAAGTATTTCATCAGTTACTGCACTTGCCGCAGGACTTGCACTTGGAATCTATACAGAACCTTATCTTTTGACAAGTGGAGGACCATCTGGGGCTACAACGTCTTGGATTCTTGAAATTTATTATTCTGCTTTTACTAATTTTAGATCTGGATATGGAACTGCAATGGCGATTTTATATGCAATAGAAATTTTTATTATTTTAAAATTGATAGATTTTATCATGAACAAGCTAATACAGAAATTTGGATGTTAGGGAGGCAGAATGGATATGAAAAAAATGAAAGTGTCAAAAATCATTATTATTGTGATAGTGGAGACCGTTTCAAGTTTTGTGTAAACGTTAAAAACTGATATAAGATTTATGAATA
>OFSD01001949.1_pt1 | contig 13829 bp, 8 predicted proteins | sample 1543191 | NCBI WGS metagenome assembly OFSD01 (sample SAMN04209221, study PRJEB22552) | human gut metagenome | biome: gut; material: feces | host: Homo sapiens | place: USA: Oklahoma
TATAGATATTATTCCTGTATTTAATCTTTATGAGGAATTCTGGAAGATATATACCAAGACAGATACAATCCCACCACAGTATATTGCTAAAGATGCCTATATAGAGAAGAGTATCATAGGTGATGGAACTGAAGTATACGGAAGAGTATTTAATTCTGTAATAGGTTCGGGAGTTGTTATTGAAGAAGGCTGTGTAATCCGAGACTCAATTATTATGAATAATTCACACATCGGAAAGAACACAACAATAACCAAGTCAATAATCGCAGAAGATGTAACGATTGGAGAGAATGTTGAACTTGGAGTTGGTGAAGAAGCAGAGAATGTTAAGTTCCCTAAGATATATAATTCTGGACTTGTTACCGTCGGTGAGTGGTCTGTTATTCCAGACAATGTTAAGGTTGGAAAGAATACAGCCATATCAGGAGAGACAACATTACAGGATTACCCTAATGGTGAGTTACCAGGCGGAGGCATAATAATTAAGGCAGGTGATAATTAATGAAAGCAATAGGTATTATATTAGCTGGCGGAAATAACAGAATGATGCGTGAACTTTCTAATAAGAGAGCCATTGCAGCCATGCCGATTGCCGGAAGTTATCGCGCCATAGATTTTGCATTGAGCAATATGACTAATTCAAGAATCCAGAAGGTTGCTGTCATAACACAGTATAACGCAAGATCACTTAATGAACATTTAAGTTCATCTAAATGGTGGGATTTTGGAAGAAAGCAGGGAGGATTATTCGTATTCACTCCTACAATTACAGCAGAGAGCAGTAACTGGTATCGTGGAACAGCAGATTCATTATATCAGAATATGCAGTTCTTAAAACAGAGCCATGAGCCATATGTAGTTATTGCATCAGGCGATGGTGTATATAAGCTCGATTATAATAAAGTGCTTCAGTATCATATTGAGAAGAAGGCTGATATTACAGTGGTTGTAAAGAATCTGGAAGATCGTTCTGAGATAGGACGTTATGGTGTAGTTGCCATGACGGAGGAAGGAAGAATCACAGATATTGATGAGAAGCCATTAGAGACTAACCTCTCTACAGTTTCAACAGGAATATATGTAATAAGAAGAAGACTTCTTATTGAACTTCTTGAAAAGGCTGCTGAAGAAGACAGACATGAGTTTGTAAGAGATATTCTTGTAAGATATAAGAATATCAAGAAGATATATGGCTATAAGCTTGATACATATTGGAGCAATATATCTACAGTAGATGCATATTATAGGACTAACATGGATTTCCTTAAGAAGGATGTAAGAGATTACTTCTTCAAGCAGTATCCGGATGTATATTCTAAGGTTGAGGATTTACCACCTGCTAAGTATAACTTCGGAGCTAATGTAAGGAACAGCCTTGTTTCAAGCGGATGTATAGTAAACGGAACTGTTGAAGATTCGGTGTTATTTAAGAAGATATATGTTGGTAATAACAGTGTAATTAAGAACTCAATTATTCTTAACAACGTATATATTGGAGACAATGCATATATTGAGAACTGTATTGTTGAAAGCAATAGTACAATCAAAGCTAATTCAAGGTATGTCGGGGAGAATGGTACAAGGATTGTTGTGGAGGACAGCCCTTTGTATTATTAAGAATAAAAGTTGCAACAGAAGGTTTTCAGACTAAAGTATAACAAGAACCGCAGAGGTTCAAGAAGGGGTGCGTTATGAATATAACAGATGTAAGGGTAAGAAAGATTGCTAAAGAGGGCAAGATGAGAGCAGTTGTGTCAATCACAATAGATGATGAGTTCGTGGTACATGATATTAAGGTGATTGAGGGAGAGAAGGGCTTGTTCATTGCAATGCCAAGCAGAAAATCATCAGACGGAGAGTATCGTGACATTGCTCATCCTATCAACACTCAGACAAGAGATAAACTGCAGAAGCTTGTTCTTGAGGCCTATGATAAGGCGGAGGATGTAGAGGAGTAACAATTTAACACATTTAAAAGGTCTGACTTTGACAGATGCGTTAGCGCATTTTCAGAGCCAGACCTTTTTTATGCAATATAACCCTTTGCTTCCCTGAATTTGATTGGGGAAATACCTTTTGTTTTCTTGAAAACATCCCCAAAATAATTACCGGATTCATATCCACATAATGAAGCAACATCTGACATTGGAAGATTGGTTTCAAGCAATAATCTTTCAGCATGGCTAATCCTTATTCTATTCAGAAAATCTTTGAATGTCATTTCGGTTTCATCTTTAAAAAGCTTGGACAGATAAGAAGGATTCAGATGTAAATGTTCAGCCAAAGCGGTCAAAGAAATATTGGCGGAAAAGTTCTGTTCTATGTAATCAATGGCATTCTGAATAATTGTATTCTCTGTTTGTAATGAGTTCCTGACATTTAATGACGCTGTTATATCAAAACCGGAACGGATTATACACAGAATAATTCCCTGAATTGAATGCCTTATAGTTAATGAAGATATAGAACTGTGTTTTTTAGATTCTAGAAGAATAGTGTCAAAATAATAATTAATCAGGTTAGAGGCTGACAGATTAAAAGTAAAGAAATGACAGCAGTATTTATTATAAAAAGCTAAGTCGGGAAAAACTGATATAATTGGTGCTATATAGTCGTCTCCTAATTCAATTACAATTCGCTCATTATCTGTACTGGAATATATGGTTTTATGAGAAACATCACGTGGAATCAGGAAGATGGTTCCTTCGTTTATTTCATATAAAGCATCTCTTATTAAAATGCTACAGCTTCCTTTGGTAAGGTAAAATAATTCCCAGAAAGAGTGCGTATGAGAAGATGACATTGAATTTTCTGGAGTGCGATATAATTTTGAAATGTTAAAATAATTTGAATTCATACATTCTCCTGAAGTTATATTTAAAGATATATTAACACAGATAAATGAAAAAATAAATGAATCAGAAAACGGAAAATTTTAGAGTGAAATAAGTGCAATATATACATTTTGCACAAAAAATATGTTGAAATATTGCTGTAATTAACAAATGGTTAAAAAATCAAGCCAAAATTATATGTAAAAACAACATAAGAAACAAAAAAAGCGGTAGCAAAACACATTACATAAATGTATTATGGTAACAAAAGCGGAAAACTACCGCGAAAGACACAGTCGTGTGCAAATATATTTAAGGAGGATAATTATGAAGTTTATGAAAAAGCGTAAGATCAGAAGAATTGCATCATTATTCATGGCAGTTCTTATGGTTGCAGCTCTCATGCCAGGCAGTATTACTAATACTAAAGCCGATGATAAGACCGCTGAATCTGGGGTCGTAGTAGACGCTGGTACATGGGAGAATAACGAAAGAACAACAACCTGGGATTTTTCAAAATACTCAGGAAGCAGTTCACTTACTTTAGCAGAAGGTGATGAGGTTGGCAGAATAAAGGTTGCTGCCGGTAAAGCATATGTTAAGACTGGTGGAGCAGGATTATCAGCTCAGAAAACAAAGGATGCTGTTATTGCTGTTCCTGTTGACCCAACAGCAACATCAGCTACACTTACTTTAAAGTTTTCTAGTAACAACAATAACAGATATGTTTATGTTGGTGACAAGAGTGGAGAGAATGCAGTCATCTGTCTGAATACAGCAGGTAGAGAGGAACTTCCTAATGCAGTTAATATCAATGGTGATAAAGAAGCTACTGTAACAGTTTCATCAGCAGCTTTTGAGGATGGTTATATTTTACTTACACCAGATACACTTGCAAGCGGTGATTCAGGTGAGATGAAGATTAAGAATTTAAAATTAGTAGAATCAAAAGATAACGGAGACAGAACATGGAACTTCAGAAAAGGTTCTGAATTAATGGGTTCTAACGGAAAGCTCATTCAGGGAACTACAGGTGAAGTTAATGGCTTAGTTATTGATGCTACAACTGGTAAGTTTGATTCTACAAGAAGTGACTGGGCACAGTTTAACACAGGAGCTGTTGTTAAGATTCCGGTTAAGGGTTCATGTGAAATCACAATTGGATCATATAAAGAGAAGCAGGCTACAATTGAAGGAACAGAAGTCGGCACTACAGAATTCAAGTATCAATACTCAGGTGCAGCAGGATATGTAGATTTAGTTGCAACAGCTGATGGATATATTGGAAGCATTGAAGTAAAGCATATTGCAGAGCCAGAAGCTAATGTAGAAAACTTTACATTTGTTATGGACGAGCATGCTGTAGATGGTGTTGTTAAGACTGGTGAGTACAAGTTCGGAGACAGCACACTTACATTAGGTGGACAGACAGTAGGCGGAGTTATTACTCAGTATACAGTAAAGCCAGATAAGAAGGTTACAATTAATGGTGTTGAACATGATGCTTATACATCAGGTAAGAGACATGCTGATGCCAATAATATTCCTAATCTTCCAGGAGAGGGTGATGGATGTTTAGCTACATTTACACCAGCAGCTAAGGGTATGATGACAGTTTATTATAACTCAACTTCATTCCTCAGAGTACATACTTTCAATGCTGATGGAACCAAGGAAGGCTATGTTGATTCAGAAACAGGATTAACATCATATTCATTTAAAGTTGTTCCTGGTAAGACATATGTTATGTCAACAACAGGAAAGACTAATAATATGTTCTATGCTGGATACAGCTATGTTGCAGATGAGAAGATTACAGTTCCAGTAACTGTAAATAATATTGATGCAACAATTGGTAGCGGATTAAGGTTATCATTAGTAGATGACCAGTTAGGTGGAGATGAGATATCTCTCAGCACAACAACAAAATCTCTTAAGCTTCTTAAGGGACACACATACAGAGTAAGCTCTAACGATGGCGGTGTTAAGCCACTTGTAGGTGATTCACAGACATTTACAGTAACAGGTGATGCAGTTACAATCACACTTAATAATGTTCCGGATGTTGAACTTACAGGTAAGATTGTAGGTACAGATTCATCTAATGTTACAAAGCTCGTATTTACTAATAATACTAGTGGAACAGTAAATGAAGCAACAATAACAGGAGATTCATACAAGGTTTCTGTAAAGCCTGGTGAATATACAACAAGCGTAGAGACTAAGGATGGATCAACAACATATGACAGAGCATCTGTTAAGGCTGGTGCTGAGAATGTTAATGATGTATATGTAGAGAAGGATGATCCAGCATCTAAGAGAGATTACAGCTATACAAGAGTTCCATCTCTTGCAACAGCAGGTAGTATTGCAGTAGAGAATGGAAAGCCTCACACAGTAGCAAGAGCTGATTCTTCACTTACAATTCCAGTAAAGGGAAAAGCTAAGGTTGCTATTTCTACTTACTATGCATTCAACTTTACAGTTAATGGAGAGAAGTACGATAGTACAGAAACTGATAAGGGCTATACATCAGTTGGTACAACATCTAAGACAGATACATTTGAGATAGTAGTTGAAGGTGATGCTGTTGTTAACTTTGGTGCAACAACATATATTACAGGAATTTCAGTTGTTCCTATGACAGAATTCAAGTCAGAGATTAATGTTCCTGGCGATTATGATACATTAAATAAAGCTTCAGATGCTATTCTTGGTATGCAGAACAGACCAGAAGGCGAAGCAGGCAGAGTAACTATTAACCTTACATCTGATGTATTTGAACAGGTAGTTATGGCTGCACCATATGTAACACTTAAGGGTAATGGACATACAATTTCATGGTATTATGGTGTTGGAACAAAGTATTATTCAATAGATCCAGCAACAGGTCTTTACAATAAGACACTTGCTATGGACAGATACTCATCTGAAGAAGGAAATGGAAGTCTCTGGGGTGGAGTATTCATTGTTAGAGGTAATAATTTTGTTGCAGAGAATACAACATTCCTGAATACATACAACTATTACTTAACAGAGGCTGAGAAGACAGATATTGCAGGTTCAAATCTTTCAGTAGACAGATTAGCAGAAGGCGCAGATGTATCAGATTACAAGTTTAAAGAGAGATCAAATGCTTTCTATATTGAGGCTGATAATATTGAAGTTTTCAACTGTTCAATTCTTTCATCACAGGATACACTTGGTAGAAATGGTTCAACAAATTATGGATATCACGCATATTTCAACGGTTGTACAATCGGTGGTAATGTAGATTATATCTGTGGTGAGTTTGCAGCTGTATTTGATAACTGTAAGTTACAGTGGAAGACATATAAGAATGATGAAAATAATAATGCAAAGATTGGTTACATTGTTGCACCTAAGACAAGCCCATATGTATTCAGAAACTGTGAGGTTACAACAGATGGAGCACATGGTGATATAGCAGTATTAGGTAAGTATGGTAGAACATGGGGTGCTAACTCTAATGCATCATTTATTGAGTGTGAGACTAATGGATACATTGACTCAGAAGGCTGGACAGAAATGTCTAATGGAGAGAAGGCTTCAGCAATCTTCAATGAGTACAATAACACAAACAAGGGTGAAGCATTTGTGACAACAGGCTGCACTAAGAGTACATTAGATGCTGTTGTTAATTATATTGATTCAGAAAATGTTTCTGCTGTTGATACAGTTCTTGGTACATGGAAGCCAGTTCATTATAAAGAAGTTATCTCTAAGGATGACGATTCATCAAAGGGTGATGTAGCAGACGGTGGAGAAACAGGAAAAGACAATAATGTTAATGGAACAACAGAGTCAACAGGTGAAACTGTAAAGACTGGAGATACAGCTCCAATTGCATTATATGTAGTATTAATGCTTTGTGCATTAGCAGGAATTGTATTTGTATCAAAGAAAAGAAGAATATCTGTTAAATAATTATAATTAAATAATTGTTTAATATAACAAAAAGTCCCGCGGTCGTTATGACTTGCGGGATTTTTTGGATAAAGATAAGGTTGTCTTAACCTGTCAGGTTACAGATGATGCGTTAAGATAGCCAAAAGAAGAAATATGTTATATACTTGCTAATATATGATAATTAATCAGGAGGATGTTATGTATATAATAGCGGGACTTGGTAATCCGGGTAAAGAATATATGGGAACAAGACATAATGCAGGCTTTTCAGTAATAGACGAGCTTGCAGACAAATATAATATCAGTGTGGACACAGCAAAGCACAAAGGACTTATTGGAAAAGGCGTAATAGCAGGTCAGAAAGTAATACTCGTTAAGCCTATGACATATATGAATAATTCGGGTGAGTGTATAAGAGAAGTTATGGATTATTACAAATGTGACATAGATGATTTTATTGTTATCTTCGATGATATAAGTCTTGACGTAGGTAAACTAAGACTCCGTGCAAAGGGAAGTGCAGGTGGACACAATGGAATCAAGAGTATAATAGCACATCTTGGAAGCGACAAGTTCAAGAGAATAAAATTCGGAGTCGGCGATAAGCCTAAGAACTGGGATCTTGCAGACTGGGTGCTTGGGAAATTTCCTACAGAGGAATATGCAACATTAAGAGAGGCTAATAAGAAAGCCTGTGAAGCTGTAGAATGCATACTTACAGATGGAATAGAAAGTGGTATGAATAAATATAACGGATAACTGGTGGTATAATATGAAAGCAATATTTGAGCCGGTGTATAATACAGCCGGTGTGGAACAACTTAATAAAGAGCTTGCTAAAGATGGTGGCAGAACAGTAATGGTAAGTGGCTGTATTGACACGCAGAAGCTGCATTTTTCAAGTGCTATAGCCAGCAATTATAATTTCCAGCTTGTTATAACCAGTGACGAGGGGAAAGCAAGGGATATGGCGGAGGATGCCAGATTCTTTAACAGCGGTAATGTAATGTATTATCCTGCGAAGGATGTAATATTTTATAACGCAGATGTGCAGGGACGACAGATTGCCGGAGAGCGAATCAGATGTATAGCAGCCATAATTGACAGATTGAATAAATCGGACATCGCCAAATCTGGAACGGAGAAATCAACAGAGAATGTTTCAGACGGACCGCTTACAATTGTGACAACCATTGATGGAATATCAGATATGCTTCTTCCAGTCGACAGATTCAAGAGGGCAGTCATTAACCTTAAGAAGGGTGACATACTCGATGTAGAGGATATGGCAAAGAAGCTTACAGCTATGGGATTCGAGAGATTCGGAATGGTTGAAGCCAAAGGACAGTTTGCCATAAGAGGCGGAATAATAGATATATTTTCATATACAGATGAAGCACCTGTGAGAATTGAATTGTGGGACGATGAGATAGACTCAATAAGAGCGTTTGATGCAGACAGCCAGCGTTCGATTGAGAACTATAAGAGTTATACAGTATTTCCTGCAACAGAGTTCCTTTTTACTGAGGATGAGATAGAGCATGGGATTGAAAAAATCAGACATGAGAAAGATGAACAGATGAAGCTGTTCGGAGCAGATAAAAGAAAGCGTACTAAGGAACAGATAGAGGCTGGCAATCATCTTAACAGAATGTTTGATGACGCGTTAAGGACAGGAGATTACAGCAAATTCATATATACATTTGCAGACAGAGTGAGCAGCCTGGCAGAGTATTTCCCTAAGGGAGATACTCTTATTGTCGTGGACGAACCTGTAAGGCTTAAGGAACACAGCGACATGACTTTCTATGAGTACAGTGAGAGTATGAAGAACAGATTAGAAAGCGGTTATGTGCTACCAAGTCAGACACATATGTTTATGGATATGGAGACAGCCGTTCTTTCAATGAACGGACATAAGCAGCTTGTGCTGACAACACTTGAATACACACCGGAATTCTTTGGGATAGATTATTCAATGCATATTGAAGCGAGAAGCATAAGCTCATATAATAACAGCTTTGAATATCTTTCAGATGACATAAGGAAGTACAAACGCAGTAAATATGCAGTTCTTCTTGTGTGCAGCTCAAGAACAAGAGCTAACAGAATTGTTGATGACCTCGGAAGGCTTGGGATTGAGAGCTTCTATACAGAAGACAGCAATAAATCCATGGCAGGCGGACTTGTGATGGTTACTTACGGAAGTCTTCACAGGGGATTTGAGTATCCGCTGCAGGGCTTTGTGTGCATTGCCGAGAATGACATATTTACAGAGAAGAAGCGCAAGAAAGTAAAGAAGAAGGAGTACGATGGCAAGAATATTGCCGGCTTTAATGAACTTAATATTGGCGATTATGTTGTTCATGAGAATTACGGTATAGGCCAGTACAAGGGCATTGAGAAGATTAAGGTTGAAGGTGTTGAGAAGGATTACATCAAGATATCTTACGCAGATAACAGCAACCTTTATGTGCTCGCAACACAGCTTGACCGTCTGCAGAAATATGCGGGTTCAGATGTAGAGAAAAAGCCAAAGCTTAATAAGATTGGTGGTTCAGAGTGGGGAAAGACCAAGTCAAAGGTTCATTCAGCCGTTGAAGAAGTGGCTAAAGACCTTGTTGAGCTTTATGCCACAAGACAGAGAATAGAAGGATACCAGTTTGGACCGGATACGGTATGGCAGCAGGAATTTGAGGAAATGTTCCCTTATGAGGAGACAACAGACCAGTTAAATGCGATAGAAGACACGAAGCATGACATGGAAAGCCGCAGGGTAATGGACAGACTTATATGTGGAGATGTGGGCTATGGTAAGACAGAGATTGCGATAAGAGCAGCATTTAAGGCAGTTCAGGAAGGAAAGCAGGTTGCTTATCTTGTACCGACAACAGTACTTGCAAGCCAGCATTTTACCACATTTGAACAGAGAATGAAGGACTTTCCGGTTACGGTAGCCCAGTTGTCGAGCTTCAGAACCTCAGCACAGAATAAGGAGACCATTGAGGAACTTAAGAAGGGCATGGTTGACATTGTAATAGGCACACACAGGCTTCTTTCTAAAGACGTTGTGTTCAAGGATCTGGGACTTCTTATTATTGATGAGGAACAGCGTTTTGGTGTTACACACAAGGAGAAGATTAAGAAGTTAAAGAATAATGTTGATGTACTTACGCTCAGTGCCACTCCGATTCCAAGAACGCTTCACATGAGCCTTGCGGGAATCAGGGATATGAGTGTTCTTGAAGAGCCTCCGGTTGACCGTGTTCCGATACAGACTTTCGTTACAGAGCATAATGACGAGATGATACGAGAGGCAATCACAAGAGAGCTTGCCAGAAACGGTCAGGTATACTATGTATACAACCGTGTAAGAAGCATTGATGAGGCGGCTGCACACATTCAGGAGCTTGTTCCTGATGCAAATGTGGCATATGCCCACGGTCAGATGGCTAAACGGGAGCTTGAGAAGATAATGTGTGATTTCGTTAATGGAGAGATAGATGTGTTGGTGTCTACAACTATAATTGAAACAGGTATGGATATATCCAACTGCAACACAATGATAATTGAAGATGCAGACCGTTTTGGACTTTCTCAACTTTATCAGCTAAGAGGAAGAGTTGGCAGAAGCTCAAGGACTGCGTATGCATTTTTACTGTACAGAAGAGATAAGGTACTGACAGAGGTAGCGGAGAAGCGACTCAGCGTAATCAGGGAATTTGCGGATTTTGGTTCGGGTTTTAAGATTGCGATGAAAGACCTGGAAATCCGAGGTGCAGGAAATGTGCTTGGAAACAGCCAGCACGGTCACATGGCGGCTGTAGGATACGACTTGTACTGTAAAATGCTTAATCAGGCGGTCAACAATCTTAAGGGAATTAAGAATGAGTATGAGTTTGAGACAACAATAGATGTAGATGTGGACGCTTATATTCCGGCAACATATATTAAGAGTGAGTACCAGAAGCTTGATATATATAAGAGAATTGCTGCACTTGAGAACATGGATGAATTATCAGATATGAAGGACGAGTTATCAGACAGATACGGAAGCGTGCCATCATGCGCTGATAATCTGCTTATGATTGCGCTTATCAAGTCAAAGGCACATAAACTTGGCATGATAGAGATAAAGGGCGGCGTTGCACATCAGGAATCAGGAACAGCAGTATGGCGTACAGTTATGACAGTTTATCCTAAGGCTGAATTAGACCCGGATGCTATAAAGAAGCTTCTTGACGAGTATGGCGGTGCAATCCAGATGAGAGTAGACGCCAATCCTGCATTTATATGGACTGTAACTAAGAAAAAATTCACTAATGCGAAGGAATATCTTAAGGGGCTTAATGCGTTGATGGATGTGTTTATTGAGAGGCTGATGGTGAAGTCGTGATATGCCTTGTAGGTTCGGGCAAGACCTATTAGAACAAGGTGATTTGGAAGATTAGTAGGTCAATCAGCGTTGGAAAAGTGATAAGAGAGCAGGCAAGACCTACTAATCTTGCAGAAGGAGAAGAGTTAGTAGGTCTTTTGTGTATGATATGTTAGCATAAGTAAGAGACAATGAGGCAAAAGACCTACTAGAACGAGCTGTTATGGAAGATTAGTAGGTCAATCAGCTCGGGAAAAGTGATAAGAGAGCAGGCAAGACCTACTAATCTTGTAGAAGGAGAAGAGTTAGTAGGTCTTTTGCGTATGAAATGTTAGCATAAGTAAGAGATAATGAGGCAAAAGACCTACTAGAACGAGGCGTTATGGAGGATTAGTAGGTCAAAGCTAAAAATCTCACATCAACAGTTGACAACCTCGATAGATGTGTTATAATTCAAAACAGTTTAACACTTTAAAGCGCAACGGTTTAAAGCGAAACAATTCCGGGAGGAAATTTTACAGGAGGAAACAGGTTATGGCAGAAAACAGGGGTAATTTGACTTCATACAGACCAGACATCAAGGTTATGGACTGTACATTAAGAGATGGAGGTCTTGTGAATAATTTTGAATTCACTGATGAGTTTGTTAAAGATCTTTATGAAGCTAATGTGGCAGCAGGCGTTGATTATATGGAATTTGGATATAAGGCTGATAAGGATATATTTGATGAGAAAGAATTCGGAAAGTGGAAGTTCTGTAAGGAAGAAGATATCAGAGCTATTGTTGGCGAGAATGACACACCACTTAAGATATCAGTTATGGCTGATGTCGGAAGAACTAATATGAAGAGAGATATTCCACCTAAGTCAGAGTCAGTTGTTGATATGGTGAGAGTTGCAACATATATTAATACCATTCCGGCAGCTATTGAGATGGCTAACTACTGTTCAGATATGGGATATGAGGTTACAGTAAATATTATGGCGATATCAACAGCAGGTGAGAATGAGTTAGACCTTGCATTAGAGCTTCTTGCATCACAGAGCAAGGCACAGTACATATACCTTGTTGACAGCTATGGTTCATTATACCCGGAGCAGGTAAGAAGACTTGCTGACAAATACATTAAGATAGCAGAGAAGTATGGAAAAAATGTTGGTATTCATGCACATAACAACCAGCAGCTTGCATTTGCCAATACAATCGAGGCATGCTCAATCGGCGTAAGCCTTCTTGATGCAACAGTAAGCGGAATGGGAAGAGGTGCAGGTAACTGCTATTCAGAATTATTATTAGGGTTCTTAAGAAATCCTAAGTTTAATATAGTTCCTGCGCTTAAGTTTATTGAGAAGCATATGGTTCCACTTAAGGCATCAGGTGTTGTATGGGGATGTGATGTACAGTACATGCTTACCGGTCAGACCAACCAGCATCCAAGAACAGCAATTGCATTTACTAAGGCAGAAAGAACCGATTATGCTAAATATTACACAGAAATTACCGGAGATGAATAATGAAATGTTGACATGACATTTTTAAGAGCGTAAAATGTTTTCAAAATCGTGTAAAACATTTTTTACATCGGTATCTTTAGATGAAAGGAAGTACTAACAATGGAAAAGAAGAATATTGATTGGTCAAGCCTTGGCTTTGGTTACATCAAGACTGACAAGAGATTCGTAGCCAACTATAAAGATGGCGCATGGGATAACGGAACACTTACAGAGGATGATAAGGTTGTCATTAACGAGTGTGCAGGTGTCCTTCAGTATGCACAGACATGTTTTGAAGGTCTTAAGGCTTATACAACAGAGGATGGTCACATTGTTATGTTCCGCCCAGATCTGAATGCAGCAAGAATGAAAGATTCATGTGAGAGACTTGAGATGCCAGTTTACCCAGAAGATAAGTGGGTAGAGGCAGTTGCTAAGACAGTAGAAGCTAATGCAGCATGGGTACCACCTTTTGGTTCAGGTGCTACACTTTATGTCCGTCCATATATGTTCGGAAGCAATCCGGTTATCGGAGTTAAACCTGCTGATGAATATCAGTTCAGAGTACTTACAACTCCAGTAGGTCCTTACTTCAAGGGCGGTGCTAAGCCTATTACTATCAAGGTTTCAGATTTTGATAGAGCAGCACCACACGGAACAGGACATATCAAGGCTGGACTTAACTATGCAATGAGCTTACATGCAATTATGACAGCACATGAAGAAGGATATGCAGAGAATATGTACCTTGACCCAGCAACAAGAACTAAGGTTGAGGAAACAGGTGGCGCTAACTTCATATTCATCACTAAAGATGGTAAGTTCGTAACACCAAAGTCTAATTCAATTCTTCCATCAATCACACGCCGTTCATTAATGGTTGTTGCTAAGGAGTATCTTGGATTAGAGGTTGAGGAAAGAGAAGTTCTCTTTGATGAAGTTAAGGATTTTGCAGAGTGTGGTCTTTGTGGTACAGCTGCAGTTATCTCACCTGTTGGTAAGATTAACGACCATGGTAAGGAAATCTGCTTCCCAAGCGGAATGGAGAAGATGGGACCTACAATTCAGAAGCTCTATGATACATTAACAGGTATCCAGATGGGCAAGATTGAAGCTCCTAAGGGATGGATTTACACAATTGCGTAATTCGTATTATTAAAATATTTATTCGGTCTGGACAAGTGTTCAGACCGATT
>OFSD01001950.1_pt1 | contig 13826 bp, 6 predicted proteins | sample 1543191 | NCBI WGS metagenome assembly OFSD01 (sample SAMN04209221, study PRJEB22552) | human gut metagenome | biome: gut; material: feces | host: Homo sapiens | place: USA: Oklahoma
GGCGGGATGAGGGCCGTGGCGATGGCCACGCCGGGAATGACGGTCGACGTGCGGTCCTGCCGCGTCTGCGCCACGATGCCCGCCAGGCCGCCGAACAGGGCGATCAGCACGTCGTAGGTCGTAGGCACGGTGCGCGCCAGCAGCTCGCTGCTGTTCGACGAGAGCGGCGAGATGAAGAAATAGACCGTCGAGGTGATGATGGCGACGATGAACATCAGCGCCAGGTTGCGCAGCGACTTCTTGAGCAGTTCGAAATCGTTGATGCCCAGCGCGAGGCCGACACCCATGATCGGGCCCATGATCGGCGAAATGAGCATCGCGCCGATGATCACCGCGGCCGAATTGACGTTCAGGCCCAGCGAGGCGATCATCGTGGCGAAGATCAGCACCCAGAGGTTGACGCCGCGGAACTCCACGCCCTTCGAGACGGAGGCCACGACCTCGTCGCGCTGCGCCTTGTCCTCGTCGAGGCTGAAACGGCCCTTCATAAATTCGCGCAGCTCCCCGAGCCACGCCGAAAACGAACGTTTTACCTTTTGTGTATCGTCTGTACGGTTCTCTTCCATCAATGCGTTTCGATTTGAGTTACTCCTCCCCGTCCTCCCGGACGCGGCGGACTTTGGGCTTTCCGGCCACGACGATCACGAACTCGCCCTTGGGTTCGGTCGTGCGGAAATGCCCGAGCACCTCGGCGACGGTTCCGCGCACGGTCTGCTCGAACTTCTTGGTGATCTCGCGCGACACCGAAACCCGGCGGTCTTCGCCGAAAACCTCGGCGAACTGCTCGAGACACCGGACCACGCGGTAGGGCGATTCGTAGAAAATCATCGTGCGCTCCTCGCCGGCAAGCGCCTGCAACTGCTTCATCCGCCCCTTCTTCTGGGGCAGGAAGCCCTCGAAGCAGAAACGGTCGCACGGAAACCCGCTCTGCACCAGCGCCGGGATCAGCGCCGTGGCGCCGGGCAGCGTCTCGACCTCGATCCCCGCCTCGACGCACGTGCGCACCAACAGGAACCCGGGGTCCGAAATGCCGGGCGTCCCGGCGTCCGACACCAGGGCGGCATTGCGTCCCGCGGCGATCGCCCCGGCAACCATTTCGACCGTGGCGTGCTCGTTGAACTTGTGGTGCGAACGGAGTTTCTGCTCGATGCCGAGGTGCTTCAGCAGGAACGACGTCGTGCGCGTGTCCTCGGCGAGGATGAAATCCACCTCGCGCAGGACGTTCACCGCGCGCAGCGTGATGTCGTCCAGATTCCCGATCGGCGTAGGTACGATATAGAGTTTGGCCATCGTGTCAGGCGAATTTGCGTTCGAGCAGTTCCATCATAAACTTCGCGCCGTCCGAATTGGGATTCCAGGCGTAGTTCTCGGCAATGTGGATCATGCACTCGTCGAAATCGTCGAAGGCGTTGAGCGTCGCGATCGCCTCTTCATAGGCTTCGCCGTCGCCGCCGAACAGATCGCGGATCAGCAGGAACTTGTCGTTGATGCCGATGGCGTTGCGAAGGTCGGCGACCGGTTCGCCGCGGCGCAGTTCCGAAGCCATGTCGCGCCGCGGAGCGATCGTATCGGCCAGCGTCTGCACGTCGTGGTTGATCACCTCGCCCAGCACGGCCCCGACAGGGACCGCAACCTCCTTCGCTCCGGATTCGGCCTCCTCCGGCTCGGCGGCGGCAGGCGCTTCCGAAACGGTGACGGGTTCCGCCGCGGACTGCGGCACGGACGTTCCGGACTGCGGCCCGGGACCTGCGGACGCAGGCGCAGCCGCCGGTTCGGGAGTCGCGGCAAACCCGGGACGGACAGTCGGTCCGGGCGTCGCAGCGGGTTCGGGACGGGCAGCGGGTTCGAGCGTCACAGCGGGTTCGGGGCGGGCAGCGGGTTCGGGACGCTCCGCCGGTCTTTCCGCCGTTTCGGGCCTTGCGGGCTTTTCGGCGGGCGCGGGCGTATCGTAGAGCGACATGATGACGCGCTGTTTGTGACGGTGGCGGACGGTCTCCTCCTCCAGCCCGAACAGCGTGGGCGCGATGTATTGGGGTTTCTCCGCAGGAGCGGGTTCCGGAGCTGGCGCAGGAGCGGGTTCCGGAACGACGGCCGATTCAGCCGCAGCGGCAGGTCCGGGCGCAGCGACCGGCTTCGCAGACGGTTCAGCCGCAGCCTCGGATTCAGGCGCAGCGACCGGCCCGGATTCGGCGGCCGGTTCGGATTCTCCGGCGACGAATGCGGCTTCGGACGCCGCTTCGGGATCAGGCTCAAATCCGGATTCCCCCTCAAGTTCCGGCTCGGAATCCGACGCCGCAGGCTCCGCCATTCCGGGCGTCTCCGTATCGGGATTCCCCCCGGCAAACGCCCCGGCAGAATCGGCCGCGACCGTCGTATCGGGTTCGGAAAACGGCTCTGCGGGTTCCGCCTCCGCATCGAACGCGGGTCCGGAAACGGCATCGGGACCGGGTTCGAACACGGCTTCGTCCGTCGGGTCGAGCGAAAGCACCGCCCCGAGGTCGATGGGCACCGGAGCCGCCGCAGGCTCCGTCTCCGCAACCGGGAATTCCGGAAGGGATTCCACCTCCGTAAAGCGCACCGCATCGTAGAGCGTCCGCAGTTTTTCCAGCGCCAGGTCGCGTTCGAGGGCCGGAATCTCCCCGGAAGGCTCCCAGCCGTCGACAATCGCGGTCAGCTTGCGCAGTTCGGCACGTATCGTCTTCAAATCCATCATTGCGTACTGTTTTGACCTCCAAAGGTAGAAAAAATTTGCGAAAGCCCAGCCATTCCCCGGAACCTTTTGTCCGAAACATCTCCGAACGGGTTTTTCCGGGACATCCGGACCGTCCCGCCGGGCACGGAAAAGGGAGCGGCGGCCGAAGCCGCTGCTCCCTTGCAGCTGTCCCGCACCCGCGGCGTCGGCCGCCGTGCCGGAGAGACGAATCATTCGGTGATCCGGAAACTGCCGCCGAGCGTGCAGTCGGAGTCGTGCCCTACCCAGACATGGTAGTCGCCCGGCTCCTGGCCCCACTTTTTGTCGAGACGCCAGAACGAAAGGTCGTCGGGCGTCAGTGTGAAGGTCACCTCGCGGCTCTCCCCGGCGCGAAGCATGACCTTCCGGAAACCTTTCAGTTCACGAACCGGACGCGTCACACCGGACAGCAGATCGCGCACGTAGAGCTGCACGACCTCCTCGCCGTCGCGGCCGCCCGTGTTGGTCACGCGGACCGACACGCGAACCTCGCCGCCGACGGCGGTTTCGGGCGTCAGCACCCGCAGGTCCGAATAACCGAACGTCGTGTAGCTCAACCCGTAGCCGAAACAATACTGCGGCGAATTGGGTACGTCGAGATAGCGCGAAGTGTATTTGTTGGGCTTGCCCGACTCGTCGGCCGGACGTCCCGTGCTCTTCATGTCGTAATGGATCGGAATCTGCCCCACCGTGCGGGGAAAGGTCATCGGCAAACGCCCCGAAGGGTTGTAATCGCCCGACACGACATCGGCCAGCGCCTCGCCCGCCATCGTGCCCGGATACCAGGTCAGCAGCAGGGCGTCGGCAAGTTCCGCTTCACGGGCCAGCTCCATAGGACGGCCCGTAACCAGCAGGACGACAATCGGTTTCCCGGTTTGCTTCAAGCTCTCCAGCAGGTCACGCTGCGCGTCGGGCAGCGCAAGCGACGCAAGGCTTGCCGCCTCGCCGCTCTCCCCCGCCTTCAATCCGAGCGCGACCAGCACCACGTCCGACTTCGCGGCTGCGGCCACCGCCTCCGAAATACCGCCTTCGAGGGCCTTGTGCGGGTCGCATCCGCGGGCATAGGTCACACGGTCGGCTCCGAAACGCGCCCGCAGTCCGTCGAGAAAGGTCGAGGTCCGGCCGGCCTCGGCGAAATGAACCCACGAGCCGATCAGGTCCCACCGGGAATCGGCGAAAGGTCCCACCAGCGCGATCCGGCTCCCCTTTTTCAGGGGCAGCACGCCGCCGCGGTTCTCCAGCAGCACCATCGAACTGCGGGCCACGCGGCGCGCGGCATCGAGATGTTCCAGGGCGTAATAGCACTTCTCGCGCTCCTTCGCCTGGTAGCGGAAAGGATCGTCGAACAGCCCCAGGCGGAACTTCACGGCCAGCACCTCGCAGCAAAGGCTGTCGATCAGCGACTCCGGGATACGCCCCTCCCGCACCAGTTCGGCGGCATGAAACAGGTAGGCGGCGCTCATCATGTCCATGTTGACCCCGGCGCGCAGGGCCAGTTCGGCAGCCTGCGCATCGTCGCCCGCCACGCCGTGAGCTTTCAGTTCGCCGATCGTGCCGTAGTCGGTCACCACGAATCCGCCGAAGCCCAGTTCGTCGCGCAGCAGGTCGCGCATCAGCCAGCGGTTGGCCGTGGCCGGAACGCCGTCGAGGTCATTGAACGAGGTCATCACCGTCGCGGCCCCGGCATCGAGCGCCGCCCGGTAAGGCGGCAGGTAGCTGTCGCGGAAAACCCGCTCGGACATATCGACCGCATGGTATTCGCGCCCGGCCTGCGGAGCGCCGTAGGCGGCGAAATGCTTCACGCAGGCAAGGACCGACGAGGGGTCGGACAAGTCGCCCTGATAGCCCCGCACCATCGCTTCGGCGACACGCGCGCCCAGATAGGGGTCTTCGCCCGCGCCCTCGGAGACACGGCCCCACCGGGGGTCGCGCGAAACGTCGCACATCGGCGAAAAGGTCCAATGGATGCCCATGGCCGAGGCTTCGCGAGCCGAAACGCGGGCCAGCGACTCCGCGGCGGCAGGGTCCCACGAGGCGGCGACGGCGAGGTTGATCGGGAAGATCGTCCGGAAACCGTGGATCACATCGGCGCCGATCAACAGCGGGATGCCCAGCCGGCTCTCCTCGACGGCGATCCGCTGCAACCGCTCGGTCTCCTCGAAGGACTTGATGTTGAATACGCTGCCGCAGCGCCCTTCGCGGACCAGCCGTTCGACGGAAAGTTCCGTCTTGTCGGGTCCCGTGACGGCGCCGCCTCCGCGCTGCTGGACCAGCTGGCCGATCTTTTCGTCGAGCGTCATGCGTTCGACCAGTTCCGCGGCGCGCCGCCGGTCCTGCGGGGTGACGGGCTGCGCCCCGGCGGGATACAGCACGAGGGCCGCCAATACGGTAAAGATGCTATTTTTCATCGGTAAAAGTTTGAAAAGACATGCGAAGGTAATGAAAATACCGCAAAAAAAGGGCTTCGGAACGGAATAAACTCACTCCCGCCCGAAGCCCCCGCGATCGCAGCGGCGTCACTCCTTCACGCAGCGCATGCCGTAGGCTGTGGTCATCTTCCGTTCGTAATAGGTCCCCTCGCCCGTGGCGTCGCCCGCCTTCCAGTCGTACATCGGGAGCGGCTTGCCGCCGGCGAGCGTCGACGAACAATAGGCTGCCGAACGCCCCGGATAGTGGATGCGGCCGTTATCGCCCTTGCGGAACATCGTCGACGGGCCGATGAGGGTTCCGCCCGAATTGAGCGCATACCAGCGGCTGTACGTGTCGCCCGAGTCCTGGTTCTTGGCGGCGTTGCCGTCCACGTAGGCAAGCAGCGACTGCCATTCGGCCGCCGTCGGCACCCGGTATCCCACCGGGCAGGGATCGTTCAGCCCCTTGCCGCCCTCGGTCCAGCCTTCGGACATCGCTGCGGACGACCGGGTATAGAACGTCGTCGGATTGCCGTTTGCCGTTGCGGCTGTCATCTCCTCGCCGCTGACCTGCCAGCCGGCGGTGCGGGAGGCGTTGAAAACCACCTCGCGCGTCATCGCGCCGAAAGCATCGGGATACTCCGCATGCCCCTCGTAATATTTGTTCTTCGAGAGGATCTTCGCGCCGATGAACGGCTCCTTGCGGCCCCACTGATAGAACAGTCCGTAGGAGCGGAAATCCTGCACACAGGCCTTCGGGTCGGCCGAATGGTATTCGGCCCCGACATTGCGGTCCTGCCAGGCGATACCGCCGACGGTCACGTCCGAAGGCATCTTGTCCACGACCCAGACCAGCCACGACCAGACAACCGCGCCTCCGGCGTCGAACAGCGCGACCAGCCCGCTGCCCTGCTTCGACTTGGCCGCAGTGCAGGTGATTTCATTCCGGGAAGCGTCGTAGTCAAGCCCCGAAAGCAACTCTGCGTCGGTGGTCCAGACCCAGTCCGCCGCAACGCCCTTCACATACGCGCCGTCGGTGCGCCGCGCCGGAAACGCACGGGTTTCACCCGCCCGGACCACGACCGTATTCGCTCCGGTCGACCGCTGCACGACGGTCACCTGCTGCGGTTCGACGCCCTCCATCTCGGAGGAGACGGTCAGCGTCGCGCTGCGCGGACGCACGCCCTCGCCGTCGTCGGTCAGCAACAGTTTCACGACCGAACTTTTCGTCCCTTCGGACTGCGACACGGCGCACCAGTCGGTCGCGCCCTCGATTTTCCATGCCACGGATGCACGCAGGTTCAGGGCCGGTTCGCTCCCGGCGCCGTAGACGGTTATATCGGCGCCGTTCTCCGCCAGCACGAGGATCGGCTCGAACTTCTCCTGCGTCACGGTCACGGTGTGCTTCTCTTCGCCCGCGGCGTAAAAACGCACCGCGGTCGTGCGCTCCTCGGGCAGGAAACTCTGGTCGACCGTCAGAACGATCTTCTTCGTGTGCGAACCTTCGGCGACGTTGGTGCGGCACCAATCGTCGTCGCAGGAGACCGTCCACGGCGAATCGGCCGTGATTTCAAGGACGCTGCGCCCTCCGAACATATCGAACGTCACGTTATCCTCGAGCAGTGAAAGGTTGGATTCGGCGACCTCGGGATCGTCGCTGCACGCCGCACAGCAAACGGCTGCCGCGACGGTCAGAAAAAGAAAAAGTCTCTTCATCGTTGAAGTTGTATTTAAGGTTTTGTTCGAATGTCGTATTTACCAGGACACGGACGATTCGTAGGTATGCCCGAAACTGTCGGTGACCCGCACCATGCCGCCCCGCTCGCTGCCCGGATCGACCCGGAACATATGCCACGTATTGGTCGGCGTCCCTCCGCGCACACCCGTCGCCAGCACCTCCTCGTAATAGGGATCGGTGCGCTGCGTCCGCTCCATCGCCACCGCCTGCCCGCCCGAAGCGGGAATCCACTCCACGGCGCTCCAGGCCGTGTCATAACCCCAGACATTGGCATAGACACAGGCCGAATTGGTGCGTCCGGGTGCATAGAGGCGCATCTGCATATCGCGCTTCCCGCCCGCCGGCTTGTAATACCACGAGAGCCGTTCGCCATCGACCTCGACCACGGCATAGCCGCGCGGCGTGCCGTCGCAGTTGACGTCGCCGTTGATGAACAGGTCGCCCGGCGTGCGGGCGATGCAGTGCATGACCTTGCGTCCGTCGTCGTAACGGTAAATGTCATGGTAGTGCTTGTGCCCCCCGAAGGCATGGACCTTATAGGGGCTTATCGCATCGAGGAAACGCTGGAAATTGCGGTGGTTGCGCGCTGCGGTGTTCTTCGTGTGATAGAGAATCGGGCAATGGGACGAGACGACGAGCGTGCTGCCCGCCGGAACGTAGCGCAAATCGGCTTCGATCCAACGGCAAATTTCGTCCGTAAGACCGATCGTATACTCCTCTTCGGCGGTCGGCGCATGGTCGAAAAGGATGTTGTCGAGGAACAGATAATGGATTTTCCCGATGTTCACCGAGTAGTTCGCCGGACCGAAATAGCGTTCGTAGCTCTGCAAGGCGAGCGAATCGGTCAACTCGGCCGGATCGTGATCGTGGTTGCCCGGCAGGCTGAAGGTCGTGAAGCCAAGCGTCTCCAGCCCCTGACGGTACTTCGGGAAAAGCGACATATCGTTCCAGACCAGGTCGCCCAGGCTGACTCCGTAAACCTCCGTCGGAAGCCCCTGCACGGTTTTCAGCACATCGGGAACGACATGACCGAGATAGGAATCCACCGACGTGTTATCGGCAGCCAGCTGAATGTCGGCCATAACGATCAGCGAATGGCGGTCGGACGGAGTCTTGCGTCGTGTCAGCGTAAAATCGGCCCGGTTGACGGCCTGTTTGCGGTCGATTTTGCGGTAGAACCGCGGACAGCCCTGCGTGGCGGGAATCTCGCAGTCGGCAGGCACGGAGACAAAGACGAAATTGCGCCGCGCGAGGTCGGAGGCCAGATAGTAAATCCCCCGTTCGTCGGTCGCCGTCACCTCCAGGCCGTCGCTCACCACCACCCCGGCAATGCCATTGCCGGCGCTGTCCTTCACGATTCCCTTCACCGTCATTCCGGCCTTATCGGGAATCTGTCCGGCGGTCGGGCCGTCGTCACCGCCGCCCTCCGAGGAGGAGCAGGCCGCCAGGACAAGGGCGGCGAAGCACACCGACAGAAGCCGCATGTAGAATTTTGACATATTTTTTGCATTGAGGATGCGGAGGAGGCCGAACCTCCTCCGCATCACGGTTATTTCATCACGACCCGGATGATTACGCTGTTCTTTTCGGGACGCACCTTGCCCTGATCATCGGCCCTGACGGAAAGCGGCAGCACATAGGAGGAATCAATGCCGTCGGCAAGCATCGAAGCGGCATCGAAGCGGATTTCGGCGCGGTCCATGACCCTGTCCCCCGACAAGCGCACTTCGGGGTCGAAGGCGAAATACCTGTCGGGCATCACCTTCAGTTCGAGTCCGTTTTCCACGTTATAGACATCGAGCACGGAGGGGTCGACCACCAGTTCCACGGTGATTCCGTCGTCATTGTAACCGCCCTTGTAAAGATAGAGATCGTAAACGCACGCCTGGCCCGAAGCGGCATCGTATTCGAGGACCTGGAAATCGTTCTTCGGGATGCAGACCATAGTGTCCACCGTCTCGTAGACGACGTAATCGTCGCCGCACCCTACGGCTCCCAGCAGAAGCAGGAGGCATATCGCAAGATTCTTCATCGCAATCGGATTATTAAGGTTAGTAACCGGGATTCTGCACGAGGTTGTAGTTGATATTGATTTCGCTCAACGGAATGGCCATCCAGTAGGTCTTGGGGGATTCGAACGTGCGTACGCCGCTCTCCTTCATCGTGGAGACCCGGTAGAAATCGGCCGCCGTCCTGCCGTCGAGGTTCCACGCCTTGGGACGCCGGGACATCGCTTCGCCCGCCTCTTTCCAACGGCGCAGGTCGTGGTAGCGCATGCCCTCCATCAGCAGTTCGATCGAACGCTCCCGGTGCAGCACCTCGCGCAGTTCGTCGCCGGTGGGAATGCCCCCGGCCAAGGCCCACGAATCCTTGAAATCGGGCAGCCCCGAGCGGCGGCGGACCAGATTCAGGTAATTGAGGCTCGCGTCGCTCAACGACCCGTTGTATTCGAAATCGGCCTCGGCATAGCTCAAATAGAGTTCCGCAAGGCGGATGTAAGGATAGGCGTACTTGCGGTAGGTCCACGACTTGGTGTCGTAGTTGAAGGCCGACTGGCGGTGAATCCACTTCTTGAGAATGTAGCCCGTACAGCTCTGGTACTCCTTCGAGGCGTCGAGCACACTGCCCTGCATCTCGCCGGCGCGGCATTTGAGAATGAACTCCTCGCCGTTGATGGCGTACTTGCCGCGGTCGTAGCCCACCGACGCATAGAAGCGCGGCTCCTTGTAGACATGGAGGTTGGCAGTCTCCTTTTCGGCATTATAGGCATAGGGGTCGATATGCATGGTCTCGGGGTCTCGGTCCCACGGCAGGCCGTTGTGCGTGTAGTACATCTCCACGCACTCGAACGTCGGAACGATGTTGATGCAGAAGCCGTCGGTACTGTACGGCAGCTTCAGGCGCGCGCCTCCGTAACGCTGCAAGTGCCCGATGCCGGTCTGGTCGCCCATCGCCCAAAGGTACTCGGTCGTGTTCCAGAGCGGTTCGACGAAGCAGTCGTGGTAGTTGATCTCGCCGCGCTCGGCAGCGGTTGCAGCCGCAGTCGCGTTCGGGCTTTCGTAGAGCCTGTGCCCGTTGTCCTCGGCCAGCGTGATCGCTTCCTGGCAGGCGTCGAGCGCCCACTTCCACTTTTCGGGATTGTAGGTCTGGCTCATCAGCGGCGTGCCGTCGTTGTTGCGGAAACGCGCGTAGAACTCCGTGTTGCCGTTGCAGAGCGGACTGGCGGCATAGAGCAGCAGCCGGGCCTTCATCGCCTTGGCCGCCACCGAGGTGGCGCGCCCCAGGTCGGCATCGGGACGCGTCGGATACCCGTGCAGCAAATCGGCCGCGCGGTCGTAGGTCTCGGCGATGAACGTCACGCATTCGTCGAACGGACTGCGGGCCACATAGACCTGCTCCTCGGGAAGCCCCATGTCCAGCTGCCCCCTGACGAGGATGACCGGGCCGTAGTGAGTCAGCAGCACCCAGTGGTAATAGGCGATCAGAAAATAGGCTTCGCCCTTGAACTCGTCGGCCACGGACGGCGAGATGCCCGGGACTGCGTCGATGTTGTCGATCATAATGTAACAGTAGCGGATGCCCTTGTACATGTCGTAGTTCGTGCGTCCGGACGGGGAAGAGGTCGTCGCGTCCCACAGACCGTAGTAGGTCTGGCTGGCGTTCTCCTCGTTGTAGAGCATGCTCTTGTAGGGGAAATAACGGGTCTGGCCGTTGGTGGCGGTGATAATGTCATCGCCGGCGCAGAAGTCGGGCATGTAGCGGTAGGCCGCGATGTTGGGGGCGTAGGTGTAGAGCGTATTGAGGTACTTGCGGGCCTCCTTGGAGGTTTTGAAGATGTCTTCCTGCGTCGCCTGCCCCTCGGGAACCACGTCGAGGAAATCGCACGCGGCAAGCGCTCCGGCGCACGCAAACAACAAAATGGATATGATTTTTTTCATGTCGCTCGAATTTTAGAAGTTATACTGAAGGCCGAGTTTCACCACGCGCTGCAACGGGTATTTCAAGCCGTTGCCGCTTCCCATTTCGGGGTCCCAGTATTTGAAGGGCGAAATGATGAACAGATTCGTGCCGGCCAGATAGGCGCGCAGGCTTTTGTACGTGAAACCCAGTTCGACGCTCTTCAGGCGCAGGTAGCTGCCGTTCTTGATCCAGAACGACGAGGTCTGCGTGTTGTTGGCGTTGTAGCGGTAATCCAGGCGCGGATAGGCGGCATTGGGATTGGGATCGGCTTCCGACCAGTGGTCGTCGGCAACGTACTGCGTCATGTTGAAGCCCGAATACTGATTGTCGCGGAACGGATGCATGTCGTACATGCGCAGCGAGACGCGCGCCGTGCCCTGGAAGAAGAACGAGAAGTCCCAGCGTTTGTAGTTGACCGAGGCGCCGAAGCCGTACATGATCTCGGGCACGGTGGGATAACCCAGCGACGTGCGGTCGTTGGCGTCGATCACGCCGTCGCCGTTCATGTCGCGGTATTTGATGTCGCCCGGCAGATAATCGGGCATGAAGGTCTGCCGGGGCGAGTTGTCGATCTCCTCCTGCGAGGCGAAAAGGCCGTCGGCGACCAGTCCGTAAACCGAATTGACGGGTTTGCCCAGCACGGAGTTGTATTTGTTGGGCAGGTATTTCGCCTCGTCGCGGGCCTTCACCTCGTTGTGCGCATAGGTGAACGTTCCGCGCACGGAGACCAGCAGGTCCTTGTTGAACGCCTTGTTGTATTCGAGCGAAACATCGACGCCGCGGTTCTCCACCTCACCCAGATTGCCGTAGGGCGTGACGCCCGAAAGGCCCATCGTCGAGGGCAGCGAACGCCGCTGCATGAAGATGCCGGTACGATTTTCCTTGTAGACGTCGACGTTCAGCGTCAGGGCGTCGAACAGTCCCAGTTCAAGTCCTACGTTAAGTTTGGTGCTCTCCTCCCACGTGGCCAGGGGATTGCCCACGGTCTTGATCTCGTGTCCGGTCTGCTTGACGAAGTTGGGCGAAAACCACACGTAGAGCGCCTTGTTCATGTTGACCGTCGTGAGATAGGGGAAACGGACGATGTTGTTGCTGCTGTCGGCCAGATAGTCGTTGCCCGAAAGGCCGTACGAAGCACGGATTTTCAGCAGGTTCACCTTGCTGCGGATACCTTCCCAGAACGGTTCGCCCGACACGACCCACGCTCCGGCGATCGAGGGAAAAAACCCGAAACGACGACCCGATATGAAGTTCTCCGAGCCGTTGTAGCCGAAGTTGAACTCCATCAGGTAGCGGTTGTCATACCCATAGGTAAAACGTCCGGCAAGACCCTGCTCGCGGTAAGGGAGCACCTTGTACTCATCATTGGCGGGCTGATTGTCGACCTTCTCCTTCTGGTGGTAGACGAACAGGGCGTTGACGTCGTGTTTGCCGAACGTGCGCGAATATTCGATCTGCCCCTGCAACGAGATCTCACGGTAACCGTTCCGCCCCGTGGAGGTTCCCAGATAGGACGATCCGGGCGTGCCGATGCTTTGCAGGTTGTAGTCGAAAGTCCCGTCGCCGTTGTCGGTATAGTCGGTCATTTCGTAATAATAGGGAGAAAAAGAACGGTAAGTCGCCGCATAGGTCTTGTTGTAGAACGAGACCATGCCCCGGACTTTCAGTCCCTTGGTGACGAAATCGAGGTCCTGGTCCACCGAGAAGGTCGTGGTGATGTACTGCGTATGGCGCTGTCCGTATCCGCGGCTCAACAGGGCATAAGGATTGATGTCCGTAGAACCACCGTCCCACGAAGGGGCATTTCCGAAAATCGGATCGTCGAGATCCTCCACGGAGCCTTTGGGATAGATGGCCGGGAAAGCGACCGGATTGGCGCGCATCGTATAGTAGAACAGGTCTTTCACCTCTTCGACGGGACGGTACCAGAAAAGCAGCTGCGTGTTCATCTTCAGACTCACGCGGGTCGTTCGGGTGAGCTGCGCGCCGACGTTGGCCTGGAAAAGGTATTTCTGCGAATTGATGTTGGTGTTGAATTTCGACTCCGCGGGCTTCTTCAGGATACCGTTTTCGTTGAAGATCGAAGCATTGAGGAAATAGTCGACCACCTTGCCGCCGCCCCGCACATTGAGATTCATGTTCTCGTTGACCGTAAAATCCTTGAAAAGCATCGAATACCAGTCATTGTCGGGATAGACGTAGGGATTGAGCCGGTTGCGGGTGCCCGTGATCTTCTCGTCCGAAAAGTGCTGCACATAAGTTTCGCCCGCCGGGGTGCGGGTGCGCAGCGCCTCGTTGTAGTTCTCCATGTAAGTCACGCCGTCGGCGATGTCCTGCACGCGCGTCGGCATCGAAATGCCCGACTCGAGACGAACGTTGATCGCCATCTTCTCCGACTGGCGGCCGTTTTTGGTGGTAATGATCATTACGCCGTTGGCGCCGCGCGAACCGTAGAGCGCCGTGGCCGTGGCGTCGCGCAGGATCGAAAACGACTCGATCGCCTCGGGCGGAATGTTGTTGAGCATCTCCGAGACGATCTCCACGCCGTCGAGAATCAGCAGCGGCGATTTGTTAGCCCCGAAGGTCGAGATGCCGCGAATCCAGAAATTCGCACCGTCGGCGCCGGGTTCGCCCGACGACTGGGTCGAGATGACGCCGGCGATCTTGCCCGCGAACGAGGTCGAGAGGTTGCTCGACGTCACCTTGAGCGTACTGGGACGCACGACCTGCACGGCTCCCACCAAACTCTCCTTCTTCTGCGTGCCGAAGGCCACGACCACCACGTCGTCCATGACGTTCGACGCCTCGATCAGCGTCACGAGCTTGAACAGTTCGACATCGGCGACGGCGATCTTCTTGGTGTCGTAGCCCAGAAAAGCGAAGGTGACGTGTTTCGTTCCCGCCGGCACCTTGAGGGTGTAGTTGCCGTTGATGTCCGAGGTGGCGCCGACGGTCGTCCCCTCGACATAGACCGAAACACCGACGATGG
>OFSD01001961.1_pt1 | contig 13749 bp, 10 predicted proteins | sample 1543191 | NCBI WGS metagenome assembly OFSD01 (sample SAMN04209221, study PRJEB22552) | human gut metagenome | biome: gut; material: feces | host: Homo sapiens | place: USA: Oklahoma
ATACGGCGATACCTGCGCCAATAGCTATGATTGTTCCACTCATAATCTAATCTCCTTTTTCTTTCTTAAGTTTCCAGATTCTTTTCTAATAATATCTTCTGCTGGCTTCACAAGCCTTATCAGACTTTATCCTGCATATAACTGTGCCATACATATATACGCTATATGCACTACTCTGTAATCTCATCAATATATAATGATGTAAGGAATACAAAAACATATGCCTGTAACAGACCATCAAATATATCAAAATACAGACTGAATACAACCGGAAGACCTACCGGAAGTATCATCTTAAGAAGCTCCATAATAACGAAAGCTCCTAATACATTACCAAAAAGTCGCATACAAAGCGAAAGTGGCTTTGTTACTACTTCAAGAATGTTTATAGGTGTTACTATTGCAACCGGTTCAACAAAGCCGTGTAACCAGCGTTTAACACCTTTGTGATAGATACCAGCTGCTTCAATAAGTATAATACTCATAAGTGCCAGTGCTACCGTGACTCTTAAGTCCTTAGTTGGGGACTTAAAGCCAAACAGTCCGATGATATTGGAAACGCCAATATACAACATAACTGTTGTGAGATAAGGCACATATTTCCTGCCTTTTTCGCCAACCATTCCCTGAACCATATTCATAAGACCTGTTACTATACTTTCTGCAACAGCCTGCCTCTTACTTATATGATCCACTTTAAGGTTTCGGGTAAGTATAAATGCAACTATAACCAGCACAGCCATAATGATCCATGTGACCACAACTGCCTCTGAAACTGGTATTCCACCCAAAACAGGAATCGTAAAGACGGTCTCACATTGAAGTTCTTCAATAAGCTTCTGTGCTAAATCATTCAAAAAACCATCTCCTTATCCTTTCGTTTTCATACTGCGGATTGTATACCCATTTTTTGTAAATGTAAAGCCAAATAATTTATTTTTTAACAATGATTTTTATAAACATTTTAAAATATATACAATTTCTTGTATCTCATTTAGTACAATTTTAATTATTGCTTAATTTTATTCAGCTAATTTTATATAATCCTCCGATTAAAAAGTCATGGTACATTTCCATTTATTATAGATAAACACTGGCTTTTCTTTGTTTTTTTCTATTTTATTTCCTGTTAGAATTCTTATAGACATTTAATGTGCAAGTAAATGACTATTGGTCATTTTCACAGTTTTAATAATACTAATTTTGTATTTATGCAATTATACCAATATAAAATTTATATACAAGTATAACATTTTAATATATTTTATATGTTAAAGCCTTGGGAAGTGAATACAAAATACAAGTAAAATACAATGTTATACAACAAATTGTATAAATATTAATATTTTATTAACAAACTATTTATTTTTATATGCCTATATTTTTTTGTCACATTTTTCTTCATGTAATTGTATTATCTATACACAGCATATTACAATAATACATATGCTTGTGTTAATATTAGCAATATCCAGATAACAGCAGGGGGAAACAGCATGGGATATAAAAATAACACAAAAGAATATGAACGTATTCTTAAGATGTACAGTAATGACGTCTACAGAATGGCGCTTCTTAAAACCAAAAACGTCAGTGAGGCAGAAGATATATTTCAGAATGTATTCATCAAATTATACACATATGATAAGACATTTGAATCAGATATGCACATAAAAGCCTGGCTGCTTAAAGTAACTGTGAATGAATGTATCAATACTATTAAAAGTTCATGGAATTCAAAGGTTATTAAAAGTGTCAATGATAATTGTGAATACGATGATAATTCTTCTATTGTAAGCTCAGATAGCGCAGTAAATAATTCTTCGGGGTATACAAACAATTCTTACGAACCACTAAACAGCAGCTCTTATAAGGATTTTGATATAGATTCGATGTATGTATGGGAAACTGTTGCTGCCCTTCCGCAAAAGTACCGCGATGTAATATATCTTTTCTATCATGAGCAGTACTCAACTGAAGAAATATCAGATATTCTTGGTATATCTACTGTAAATGTAAGAACACGTCTAAAAAGAGCAAGGGAAATCTTAAGAAAAGAGGTGAACGATTATGAATTTTAAAGATGCCTTCGATAAAGACTGCAGCAAAATAAATGTAAGCGACGAGCTTATAAACCGGACTCTTATGGCTGCAATGACAGATGATGATAACTCACATACTATGGACAATCCACATACTATGGATAACTCACATACTATGGATAACCGCACGCCTTATGGCACTGGCAAAGCTGGTTTAAAACGTATGGGAAAAAAGTCTTCGCACAAAGGCTTAAGCTATATAATAACCGCTGTTGCTATTGCCGCTGCTGTTACATTATGCATTATATCTTATAATATATTATTACCATCACTAAATAGCAGTCATAGCAGTCCATCATCATCAACTCTTAAAGTATATGCTGGTGAGAACAATGAAGAACTTGGAAAAGGGGGCTTGTCACTTGCATACAGCAGGAATTCTGCTGACCATGCCAGCAACATACAGGCATGGTGACCACAGGGACATAACCAGACCATGGTGTTATACTTTGATCTCAACCTGCAGCTGACCGACAGCACATCACAAATCAGACGGATAACTTTATCCTCATCTGATGAAAACACACATTTACTTACACGCGAACCTGTTCCTGATGAGATTATCGAAAATAACTATAAAATATCTGAGGAATATGGCATGCAGCATTCTCTTTTCAGACCATCTGCTGATTTTGGATATCATACATTCAGCTTATTTAACTCAAAAGAAAAGTTTCTTTATATAGACCATGCAAACGGATATTCCGCTGATTATAATGACTTTGAACACCTTTATATAAGTTTCCGTCTTTATAACCAGTCCTCTCTTAAAACACAGTTAACCCTTACTGTTGAGTATGAAGATGGCACAACCATTTCAAGAGATTATGAAGCTACTGCTTATGCTTCTGAATTATATATGTTTATAAGGGAATTAAGATAAATATCATCATAAATATTCATTAAAACATTTATTAAAATATTCGTTAAAATACTTGTTTAAATACTTGTTTAATACTCGTTAAAATATTATCTTTTGTTTTAATATTTTTATCCATATGATAAAATATAGCTAAGATGTACATTTAAGTTGCATCTTAGCTCTTTTTATTATAAAGCGCATTCTGCGCAGAAAGCAGGTATTTTATGGCATTACATGTAATGGATGAAGCTAATCGTTGTCTTCAGTGCAAGGTTCCACAGTGTCAGAAGGGCTGTCCTATAAACACTAACATTCCTCTGGCTATCAGACTTCTTAAAGAAAACAAGCTTGATGAAGCTGGTAAAATGTTGTTTGAAAACAACCCTCTTACGACTGTATGCAGTCTTGTCTGCAACCATGAAAACCAGTGCGAGGGGCACTGTGTACTTGGGCGTAAAGGAGCTCCAGTTCATTTTTCTACTATAGAGAATTACATATCCACAACTTATGCTAACAAGATGACCGAAGGTCCTAAACCTTCCAATGGTAAACGTGTTGCTATTATCGGCTCAGGTCCAGCCGGAATCACTATCGCTATTATACTTGCTCGATATGGATATCAGGTAACTATATTTGAGGGAAAAGACAAGATTGGTGGTGTCTTAAGATACGGAATCCCTGAGTTCAGACTTCCTAAAGCAGTGCTTGATGATATAGAATACCGCCATCTTGAACTTAAAGGTATTAAGGTACGTCCGAATACAACTATTGGAGGTGCCATAACTATCGAGGATCTCTTCCGTGACGGATATAAGGCAATATTCGTAGGTACAGGTGTATGGAATCCTAATACTCTACATATCAAAGGTGAAACCTTTGGCAACGTTCATTTTGGCATTAACTACTTAAACAACCCTGACAGCTATAAGCTTGGTAAACGTGTTATTGTAATCGGTGCCGGTAATGCTGCCATGGACGTAGCAAGAACTGCCATAAGAAAAGGCGTACGTTACCTCACATGTTTCTCTATAACTAAAGAGGTTGCTGCAAGCCAGTATGAATACAGCTATGCCAAGCTTGAAGGTGTTGAATTTGAATATAATAAACGTCCTGTTGAGATTAAAGATAATGGAGTTATATTCCGTGATATCATAGAGAATGAAGATGGTTCTTTCACTGATGTAGAAGGAACAGACAAGCTGTATGAATCTGACAGTGTTATCATCTCTATAAGCCAGGGACCTATGACAAGACTTGTTAATACAACTAAAGGTCTTAACGCCAACAAACGTGGACTTCTAGAAGCTGATGAAACCGGTCATACATCCCGACCAGGCATATTCGCATCAGGTGATGTTGTAAATGGTGCAAGAACCGTTGTTGAAGCTGTTGCACATAGTAAAATCGTAGCTGAATCCATGCATGCTTATATGCAGTCGCTGGATGAGGCATAGGAAGACAAAATGAAATTATGCCCCTGTTTGTAACAAAGACAAACAGAGGCATAGATTATTTCACCTGTGTAACCACTCCACTATCATCTACATTTGCATTAATACTAACTTTGTTAAGCAGACTGAATATCCTGTCTTTGTCTGAATCCTCAGTACATATTCTAGTTACACAACCTGAAAGCGTTCCATCCTGTACTGCTGGAACTACTGATACATCTACTTTTCTTTCTGTATCATCATCACCACTTATCCTTATATTAACTAGCATAGTGTCAACATTGTATTCATCAAACCAGAAATTTCCAAGGCTATAGAATATTGGCTTATCTTCATAATACTCTATTCCCTGAAGGCAGTGGCTATGGCCACCTATTATTACGTCTGCACCAGCATCTATATAATCTCTCGCTGTTGACCTCTGAACCTCTTCAAGAACTGTTGTATGCTCTGTTCCCCAGTGAACAACCGCTATTACATAGTCGGCATTTTCTTTTGCTTCTTTAATAGTCTGTATAAAAAGCTCTGTATCATAACATCTTAGTATTCCTGGAGTTGAATCTGTAGCTTGTGGTGTCATCTTATATTTTTCTGCCCTTGAAGCTGCCACTATCGCTATCTTTTTACCATCAACTGTTGCATAATATGGCTTCATAGCCTCATCAAGATTCTTGCCGGCTCCTACATAAGGTATTCCAACAGCTTCAAGTGCTGCAAATGTATCATTCATGGCATCGGCACCATAATCATACACATGATTATTGGCAAGCTGTGCAACATCTACGCCTAGCAAATTAAGCACCTTCGCTCTTTCTGGTTTAGCCCTGAAAGTCCACATTTTATTAGGCAATGGCTGCCCTCTGTCACTATAACAGAACTCATTATTTACAAGCGTTATATCTGCAGCCTTCATATATTTTATGAGCTCAGGCGATATACACTTTGTTATATCTCCATCATTTTTATCCAGTTCCTTTGTTGTCGGCTCACCCTCAGCAAGATTAATATCCCCTGTAAATGTCAATGTTATATCATAAGGATGTACATCTCTTGTTGTTACTTCCTCTGTTACAACTTCACTGCTGTTGTTTGTGTTATCAATATCAGCCGCTGTCTCTGATGATTTTCCACATCCTGTAAGCAGGAGCGTACCTGACATTGTTATGCATGCTAACATTGCTATATTCTTTTTAATATTCTTTTTAATATTTTTTCTCATTGCACTCTTTAGTTTACTGACATAATTATGTTTTATCATACAATAACTCCATTCGACATTTACTTATTCTATCTATCATCAATAGTTCTATAATTAAGATGAAAGATATTATTTAACAAAAGCTGTAATATGAATCCAATGTTCATTCATATCACAGCTTGTCTGTACCATGTGTACATATAGTATCACCATATAACATCTTTATTATCTTTATTATTTTATGATCTTATTTTATAATCCTATTACTTTGCTATTTTATAGTCTTATTATGATGTCCTGGTCAAAAACCACCGACTTTGATACCTACGGATTGTTTATTGCTACGCACTTCTACAATCCTACCCAATATTCTCATGATTCTGTTCCAATAAATTCTTAGCCTTTTCAAAAGAATCCATATGAACAAGAATGTCACACTTCGCATTCTTATCATTGTTAAGGAATCTTAACAGGCCTGTATGAAACTTCCATCTCTCAAAATATGAAATATTATTCTTTCTAAGCACCTTCTCTATCTTTTTACATTCATCCTTAGAAACATCTGAACGAATAACTCTCTCCATTGTAGAAACTTCACTCATAACCTGACACCTCTCATCATCTTTGCCTTTATACTTTTAGATTTTATCACATCAATTCTAAAAAATCTACTTAAAATAATTAGGTAAATTATGATAGATACAATCATTTTATAATATCTTTTATCATTTATATGACTTTTGATTAATTATCGTATTTAATTATTGTAAAATATTTTATATGTACTTTTTATAAAAAAGCACATTCAAATAACACATAATTCTCTATAAAAACAATTTCTACAAAAGCAATTTCCACAAAAAACAACCGTTTTATGGATTAACCATAAAACGGTTGTCTTATACTATATATTAGGTATATTAGGATATAAACTTATTTAACACTGTTCTTCTTTCTCTTTACTTCATAGAAGCATACACCACCAAGGGCAAGAACACTAAGTACGATTAATACAACATAGAGTGCTGTATTAGCCTTATCTCCTGTAGGTACTGGAGTACCGATTGTAGGATTTAATGACTTAGTTAACTTCTCTATTGAGAAATCAGCACCAACTCCTGCTGGAGCCTTATCTGTAAGCTTAAAGATGTTACCAAGTGCTATTGTACCATCAGCATTTCTTACAATACCTGCTACTGATTTATTACCATCTAATATAGATGAGTAATCAAGACTTGCAAACCAGTCTGCTGAAACTGTTGTTACTGCTTCACCAGCTGCTGGTGTGTTGAATGAAGTCTTAGAAGCTGTATCCCAGTAGAAGTTTGTTGCTTTATATATCTTTGTTAAATCCTGTGAACCAACTGGTTTGATATTTTCTGCAACATCTTCTTTAGCTGTTCTAAATGATATTACTCCTGTAGCCTCAAAATCTGTATTCTTAGCTGAATTTGTATAGAATGCTACGTTAGCACCCTGATTGTTAATTGATGTACAATTCTTTACCTTGATATCTGGGCATGAGTTAGAATCAATACCCTTTGCCTTGTTTGCAAATGCTATTGAATTCTCAAGTACGTGTGAACCAGGCATGCTGTCTCCACCCATCTTGAATCCATTACCGTTACCTGCGTTAGTTCCATCCTCAAGATATCCGTTAGCATATGCTATAGAATTCTTGATAGTTACTGAACCGATAGAACCTGTCTGAACCTTTGCGAAAAGATCCCATCCATCATCTGCATTGTGATGAGCGATACAGCCATCGAATACGTTTCCGTCACCTACTGTAAGCTTAGCTGCGAATCCGTCTGCATCTTCATAACCCTTATCTGCATTACCATATGATGTACAGTTAAGGATTAAGTTGTATGAAGGCCATTCAGCATATGTATCTGTTACATTTAATCTGCTGATCTGAAGTCCTGTGTTACCATTGTGATATGTTTCAATCTGATCTAATGTGTTATGGCTTCCTGAAACCTGAAGTCCCTTCTGTCCATCTGCTGAACCTGTTACATCAAATCCCTTGAAATACCAGTAATCACCACCGATAGTCATACCTGTACAGAGTCCCTGGAAGTCAATAACTGGACGAGTCTTCGCATCTGGATCTGCTACCATGTATATCATCTGATCTGCTGTACCATTGATACCTCTTGCAATCTTTAATGGTGATTCAAGCTTATATGTACCTTCTGTAAGAACAATCTGCTGTGAAGGCATTACATACTTAACAGCATCATAGATGCTCATAGGATCTTCCTTAGAACCTGAACCCTTTGCATCTGGTGCAACCCAGATAGACTGACCTGCTTCACCGAATGTCTTATAAGTTACTGTATGATCAATAACTACTGTTTCATATGATTCCATTGCTGAATATTCGCCATTTGGCTTATATCCTTCTGCTGGTGTAAAGTTTATCTTATATTCATTCTTACCCTTGTTAAGTGTTACACTAGCTGGCTTAACAAGTGTATCTGCCTTTACTTCTACATCAGAAACAACAACTTCTCCATTAGCATCCTCGATTGATAATGTACCATCACAGTTTGCTGAGAATAAGAATTCATAATCAGCACTACCTGTTGCTGTAGCAGATTGTACATATGTGTTAACTGACACCTTTTCAATAGGTCTTTCTTCTGCTGGTGCATCTTCCTTAGGATCAATTGTTGTAAATGTTATATCTGAGAATGTTGCTGTTGCGTTTCTTGATGCAAAGAAACCTGCATATACATAATCAGAATCAATTCTTTCAAGTGCCTCAGTATCATAATACTTCTTTGTTGTTGAATATGAACCATCTGCTGACTCATAAGTTACAAAGTAACCTGTATTATTCTTCTGGATTGTAAGGTACATCTCTGTTATATCTCCAGCATCTGCTGGTGTATTAGTAGAGTTACCTATTATATTCTTAGCTTCTGGATATCTCTGCTCAAGTGGATAAGATGTTGACTTAAAGTTTGCCTGAACAGTTGCTGTATCATTAGCTTCAATAGCAGCAATGTTGTCCTTTGTCACGCCTGTCTTTTCCTGTGATGCAAGACCAAGCTTCTGAGATATCTTTGTTGCTGAACTATCAGTTGTTACTTCTTTTGCTTCTTCATTCCAGTAATATTCTGTCTTAGAAGCTACTGCCATATAAGAGTTGTTCCATCCTGAACCACCTAACTTATCAGCTGCCATAAGACCGAAGCCTTCCTGTCCGTTTGATAATGTCCAAGAATCAACTGTTACCTTAGCTCTTAATGTGAAGTTCTGTGATGCAGGAACTTCTGTATAGTAGAATGACACTCCATCAAAAGAAGCTGGTACTAACTTACCGCTTTTACTCTTGATTGTTACCTTGCCTTCATTAGCAGAACCTGTGAAGCTGTCCTTAGATGAGCTTGCGCCGTTACCATAAGTAATCTGTCCCCACTTCTGCTGTGCTTCTTTTGTTACCTTGATTGTTGCTTCCTTAGATGTTGTTGAGTCTTCACCTCTCTTAGCAACTACTCTTACTGAATATTCAGAACCTACTGTAAGTCCCTTTATAGTAGCCTCTGTCTTATCTGTTGCATCTAATGATGCCCAGTTTTTGCCATCATTTGAGTATTCAACAGCATATGATGTAGCTTCTTTAACTGCTGACCATTCTACAGCAACACTTCCGTTACCTTTGTTGTAAATGCTGCCTATAGCAGATGTTGCTAATGGGAGTACAAAATCTGCTGTCTTTGTTTCTGCTCCTGTCTTGTCTGCTTCGCCATCACGAACTGCCTTGATTGAGAATGTATATTTACCTGATGCACTTGGAGTAAATGTAACATTTGCTCCTGTTGTGTCCTTTGCATAACTTTCTGAAGCTACTTCCTTACCTGCTTCATCTGTCATAGTAACTACAACACTATCAGCACCATCATAACCAATAACCATTGTAAATGGAACTGTTATCTTACCATCCTTTGATGTTACTTCACCAAGTACTGGTGCAGCTATACCGCTCCAGTCAGCTCTTGCTGGTCTTTCTCCACCTGATGTCTGAGTAGCAACCGCTTTTAGGATTCTTACACCTCTGTTATTCTCTCCATCCTTTGGTGCTATGATTGAATATGTACCTGCTACAAGATTAGTGTACTTAATCTCTGTTACTGGCTTTGTTCCTGTTACAGCCTTTATTCCATCAATCTTATTGCCTGATGCATCTACTAACGCAAGATCTGATGTATTAGAACTGCCTGTACTTGTTGCTGTAACTACAACATCCGCTGTTCCTGTTACTGTAAATGTAAGTGCTCCTTCTTCTTTGTCATCAGCTCCCTTTGCAAGTTCTGCTGAAAATGTATCACTGTTTCCTCTTGTTACTGTTCCTGATAATGTAAAGTATCCTTCTGTACCATACTTACCTGATGCTATCGCTGTTTTCTTTTCAGCTGTTGTTATAGCTGTTTCTGCCGATGCATCAAATGTATACACATTATTAGCTGCTGAAACTGCCTTAGCTGCGAATCCAGTAGGAATCAATCCAACTACCATCAAAGCAGCCATAACTAACGCCATTATTTTGCGTTTTGTCTGTCTCTTCATAACTTACCTCCTAATATATTACGGTATACCCGTTGTATCCGGCGAAGTCACCTCAACCGAACTTTGCATCTAGTATCTCATTTTTGTCCACAAAAATCAATGATTATTTGGGTATTTTCCACATTTTCGGCGGTATCGCTAGTTTTATTTTGGATAATTTGTACAAAACTAATGAAAATAATATAAAAAAGCTCTTAAATTTTTGTTGTATACCGGTACACCGTGATTTAAAAGCTTTTATAATAACATATTTAATTTTGTAATTATATGATGTAAGGATTGAAAGTCGAAAAGTCGTTTATGCTTACTCTTTTATGCACTTTAAGATATATTCTTCCTATCTGCTCTTATTTCTTAAGTATATCATGATACCTTCTCCTATTCTCCTCAGCTATATCCAACATGTCCATTGCCTCTTCTTCTGTCAGGCTTAGTTTTTTCATCAACTTTACTATATTATCTAACTGATTCTTCTCTATTCCTTGTTCTAGACCTTGCTCTAATCCTTGCTCTAATCCTTGCTCTATTCCTTTCTCTAGACCCTCTTCCAGAGCTCGTTCTAATATAGCCTCACTTATATTACACATATCACTCACACACCCTTCCAGTTCTGTTGTCATTTTCAGTCCATAGCCTTCTAGCTGCTGCATTTTTTCTTTCTTCTTTGTGCTCGACAGCAGCACTTCCAGCATTGCTATCAACTTATTCTTAGATTCTTCCCTGTTTTTGCTATCTCTTATTCTTATTATAGCACCATTCATTATACTACGCTTTGGCATCCAGTTACTTTTTCCATAAAGAAGCTTTGGCTGGATTCCTAACTCTATTATAGAATCTTCTCCATCCTGCGTGTCCATGCATATCCATATGCTGTATATATCCTTTAACTCATCATAATTCGACTTTATGAACTCCACATTTTTCTGGGAAGATACCATTCTTGCCATATAGTAAGCTATTCTTGATTCTATGTGATATCCAAGTTTATTATTAGACGTGCTTCTCTGTGCCTCTACATTTACAAGGAACTTTATTGTTCTGTTATTATAATACAATGGAAATCGTATATCGTAAACTATTTTTCCATCATCCGCATCTATATCCTCTGTTCCTACGCTTTCTATCCTTATACATAGTTTTTCAGGCAATCTTAATGATACTACTGTTTCGCCTATACATGGAATTATCTTATCTATACTATATGACCTGAACTCCGGCACAATCACCTTTACAATATTGGCTAGCACTTGCGGATCAGCAAGAACCAGCTTTGCATAGTCATCATGCATGGCCTGCTTTTCTTCTATGCTGGTAAGCGTTTCTGCAAGATTTGTATTTACTTTTAGATATTTCATTTACACCTCCGTAACTCATATTATCTATGTATTAATGTACACACAATAGATTTTTCTCTGTTATTCATCAGCTATTAATAGTCTGTCATTCATATTTGTTTTTAATAATAGGGGGATTATAATTGAAACAAATTATAGCGGGTATAGTAATCTCACTCTTAACAATAATTCTTAACTATCCTGCTATCTTTTAAGATACATTATAAAAATTATAACTCTGAATTTTTAATTCATTATAATAAACTATAATTCCTGATTCTGAGTTTTATTTACAATTTTTCAGAATTATTTTTTAGTTTTGTTTATTAATTCTTATGTTAATTTCATTTAACAATATATCATACATTTATGTTTATTTCAATATGATATTTTAAAAATTTTAAGTAACAAATCTCAAGAAACAAAACAAGAATTAGAACATCAGAAATTTTCCTATAAAACATTAAAGCAGAAGATACCATCTTCCCTTAATATGGAATAATATCTTCTGCTTAATTTTCTACTTAGTTTTTCCTATTTTTTGCTTAGTTCACTATATTTTTCACAAGTAATATCTTATTAATAATTCTACACCGGTAATATCCAAAATTAATTAACTTTCTACGCCAATGACCCTCTCTCAAGCCACTTGCCACTCACAAATCTTATGACAAAACATAATGACCTCGCAGCCCAATCTACAAACATTCCTATCCATACACCAAGCACGCCAAGTCCAAGTACAACTCCGAATATATAGCTGCTGCCGACACGGAAAAGCCATATAGATATAATGCTGACCGTCATAGTATACTTCACATCGCCCGATGCCCTTAAAGGATTCGACAATGTAAATGAAAGCGGCCATATAAAAAGTGATACAACATTAAAACATCTTAATATAGTGAGAGTAATATGTGTTGCTTCTGGTGAAAGGTGAAACCATGAGGCTATAAATCCTGCTGCAAAGAACAGTGGTATGTTACATGCCCAGTCACCAATATAAGACCACCATAGCACCTTTTTTGTATACATTTTCGCCTGTTCTTTCTCACCTGCGCCTATACACTGTCCTACAACCGTTATAAGTGCAAGTCCCATAGAAGCAGCCGGTATATTAGCAAAATCAATAACCGTATAACCTACAGAATTCGCTGCTGTTGAGGCTGTTCCAAATGTAGCAACCATGCTTACAACCATAAGCTTGCCTATCTGGAACATTCCATTTTCTATACCGGATGGAATACCTATTGTAAGAATTTTCTTTATATAGTTCCAGTCCGGAACAAAGTACTTTATATGGTCTATTCTTACAGGGTTCGTCTTACCACACACAAGCACTGACATAACGATACCTGCTGCCACACGGCTGAGCGCAGTAGAAAGCGCAACACCAGCTACACTCCACTTAAATACAAATACAAACAACGCATTTCCAGCTACATTAATCACATTCATAAGTATGCTTATATTCATGCTTACCTTACTGTTACCTACACTTCTGAATATCGCCGCACCCGCATTATACATTCCTAAGAATGGATACGAAAGCGCTGTTATCATAAAGTACAGCACTGCACAATCCATAACAGACTCTTCAACTGTTCCGAATATCATCTTAAGCAGTGGTCTTGTAAATGAAACTGAAAATGCAGTCATTATAACTGAAAATATTAACAAAACGGTCTCAAGCTGTGCTCCTGACTTTCTTGATTCATCATCCCTGCCTTTACCTATATACTGGCTGCAAACAACAGCACCACCTGTCGCAAGTGCTGCCATAACCTGTATGATAAGCCTGTTGATATTATCAACAAGTGCAACTCCTGCAACTGCCGCTTCTCCTGACTGGGATACCATAAGTGTGTCCACAAGTCCTACAAGAACAGCAAGCAGCTGTTCAAACATAAGCGGGATTATAAGCTTCCTTAAATCTTTACCACTAAACAACATATGTAACTCCATTATCTTATAATTATTTTTTTAATCTGGTGTCTGTAATTAACACAAAAATTCGGTCAGAACGTACTTTTAACATTCTGACCGAATATAATAATTACATTATCAGCTGTAATAAACATCTATAAACCAGTTAGCTAAGCTTCTAACCAGCCTGTTAACAATCAGCGATATTAGTCTACTGTGTAAATCCAGCCCTTAGGAGCTTCGATTCTGCCCATCTGGATACCTGTAAGTGTTTCGTATAACTTCTTAGTTACAGGTC
>OFSD01001975.1_pt1 | contig 13717 bp, 9 predicted proteins | sample 1543191 | NCBI WGS metagenome assembly OFSD01 (sample SAMN04209221, study PRJEB22552) | human gut metagenome | biome: gut; material: feces | host: Homo sapiens | place: USA: Oklahoma
TGCTGGCGCTGGGCTTTCTGCTCCGCCTCCGCCGCACCGGCTGGCTGGAAGAGCAGCCCGGCAGCTATGAGGAAGAGCCCACCCTCGCCTTTGTGCCCGAGGTGACGCCGCTGCTGGAGGCGCTGGAGGAGATCCTGAACCCCCGCGTCGTCACCTACACGGGCAAGCTTTACAAAGCCTGGCAGCTGCTGCGGGGCATCGGGGAAGAAAAGAGCCCCTACGAGAATGTCCTGCACGAGGTGGCGTCCGACCTGGAAGCGCTGAACAGATCCCTGCGGGCCCTCAACGCGTCCATCGGGCATTACATCGACCGTCTTACCCGCAACCGCACCCCGCAGGAAGTGCTGGAGCTGTTTGACCAGTATGAGGAAAAGGTGGTGGCGGCGGCGTACCACCGCTTCAAGACCAGTGATAACCTCTTCAATTACCGCGCCTACCTCGAAGAAGGGCTGGACGAGTGCGAGAACAAGTACCTGCCCCAGCTGGCGCTGGATTATGCCCGGGTGGAGCGCTGCGCCCCCGGCGAGGCCGCGCCCCGGGTGCGGGCCCTCATCCAGAAGCAGCGGGACGCGCTGGAAGAGATGAGCGGACTCATCCGCCAGATCGACGACAGCCACATCCGCTACCGCAAGCGGGCGGTGCAGCGGGCGCAGTTCCTGCTCCTGAGCGACCGCTCGGCCCAGGGCAGCGTCACGGCGCTGCTCCGCCGCTATGCCGAGGAGATCAAGACGCCGGATCAGCTCTTTGAGCCCGACGACGGCCCGGTGGCAAAGCGGCTCCACCTCTACCCGGTGCAGGTGTTTGGCGCAAAGCCCCTCTACCCGCCGGCGGCTCCCCGCGGCGAGGCCCCGCTGGCCCCGGTGCGGCAGGCCGCGCTGGACCCGGAACAGCTCAAAAAGGAGCAGAAGCTCCTGCTGGATTACGCTCGGATGGCCGTGACCGAAGAAAACGTGGAGCTGCTGGCCCGGCAGGCACTGGCCGCCCGGCCGCGGGTCACGGCGTCCACGCTGGCCGCCGAGTACCCGGACGATTTTGCCCGGGTCATCGGCCTGCACACCTATTCTCAATCGCCCCGGCGGGACTATGACATCACCCTCACGGGCGAGTGGGTGGAGCGGGGCGGCTTCCGCTTTGAAGAATTTGTATTGACACCCCGCAGGGAGGACGGAAACGATGGCCGAACCGAATAAAATGTTGGAAGAAACCGCAAACTATCTCCTCAACCACTGCTTTTTGCTGGGCGGGGTGGAAGACCAGCGGGCAAAATATCTCTATGTGCAGGATCATCTCCCGGAGGTGCGGGCCGTGTTCGCGCCGCTGGGCTATGCGGTGCTGCTTTACCCGGCCCCGCTGCAGGCGGCGGCCCTTGTCAACGAGCATGAGGGCAGCCAGGCCCGGCTGCTGAAATACGAGAGCATCCTGCTGCTGGTGCTGCGGCTGCTTTATCTGCAAAAGCGGGAGAGCCTTTCCGCCAGTGCCGATCAGGTGCTGGTGACGGTGGAAGAGGTGCAGGCGGAGCTGCAGAAAATGAATCTGCCCCGCCGCCTCGACCAGCCCACGCTGGAGCGGCTGCTGCGTACCCTGCGCCGCTACAATCTGGCCCGGCCGGTGGGCCGCCTGAGCGGGCTGGACAGCCGCGTTGAGGTGTTCCCCACGGTATTGCTGGCCCTGCCGGACGCCGACCTGGCCGATGCCGCCGCCGAGAGCAGCCGCACCCGGAGCGAGCTGGCTTTGTACGAACGCCCTGACGGGGACGGCGCTGCGGAGGTGGAAGAATGATCGAATTAAAACGCCTGAGACTCATCAACTGGCACAACTTTGAAAACGTCACCTTTGATTGTGCCCGCCTGACCTATATGATCGGCGTCAACGCCGTGGGCAAGACCACGATTTTGGACGCCATCCGCTACTGCCTGACCACCAACCGCAATTTCAATGCCCTGGGCAATAAAAAGAGCGGCCGCACCCTGCAGGGCTCCGTCCACGCCAAGCAGCGCGGTGAGAATGCTTACCGCCGCCCGGGCCGCACCGTGGCCTACATCGGCGCGGAATTCTGGGACACCGCCAAGCGGGTGCCCTTTGTCATTGCCGTCCGGGTGGAGTCGGAGGGCCCCATGCAGGAGCTGCACCCCGGCGACCAGACCTGGTACATCTCGGAAGACGGCTGCACGCTGGAACAGCTGCCGTTTATCGACCCGCGCACCGGGGCTCCCAGCGCCAAAGAAGACTTCAAGCCCGCCACGGGGCGGCTTTCTTATACCCGCAGCCCCAGCGAGGCCCGGGACCGCATCTGCCGGGCGCTGGGCATTGGCCGCGCGTCCAGCCCGCTGGGCAAAAAGTTCAATGAAGTGTTCCAGATGGGCACCAGCATGGACGAGATCCCCAACTTCCGGGAATTCCTGTATCAGTACATCCTGCCCCAGCCGGAATTAGACCTGGATGCCCTGCAGGGCGACCGTGTGGAGTTGGAAAACCTCCACGCGGTGCTGGCCGAAGCCCAGACCCGTGCCGCCGCGCTGGAGACCATCGTGAACGATGGCCGGGAAGCCGCCGAAAAAGAGACCGCCGCCCTTGTGAACCGGGGCGCGGCCCTGCTGGCCCGTGCCGCTGCCGATGCCGGGGAAGATGCCACCTGGCAGGGCCATCTGGAGGCCGGAAACCGCCAGCTGGAAACCTTGAACGCCCAGTATGAGGCGGCGAAGAACGCCGAGGCCGAAGCCCGCCGGGCCTATCTGGCCGCCCACAGTGCGGCCTCTGCCAGCGGAGAGGGTGCCGCCCTCGACGTCATGACCGAGGAGCTGGCCCGGAAAAAGAGCGCGCTGGACGCTGCCGCCCGCTGTGCTGCCGGGGCCGAAGCCGCGGCAAACAAAGTCACAGCCCTGCTGCAGAGCCTTGGCCGCAGCGGGTTTGCAATTGGAAAAGATCTCTGGCCGGAAGCCCTCCGCGCGGAGACGCTCCCCGGCCTGACCGACGCCCTTTCCGGCGTGGAAAAACCGCTGGAAGAGCAATATTTCGCGGCCCGGCAGGCGGTTGCAGACCTGCTCCGGGAGCAGGGCGCCAAACGGGCGGAACTGGACGCGGTCTCGGGCGGCAAGTGGGTCTACCCCCACGGCGACGCTGCCACCCGCGTGCGGGACGCCGTCAACGCCGAGCTGCAGAGCCGGGGCATGACGCCGGACGCCAAAATTTTCTGTGAGCTGCTGGCCGTGGAGGACGAGAGCTGGCAGGACTGCGTGGAGGCCTGCCTCGGCGACCGCCGCTTTGATATCCTGGTGCCGCCTGCCCACTATGCCGCCGCCAAGAGCGCCTTTGTGGCCCTGAAAGAGAAAGTTGGGCCCATCAGCCTGCTGGATACCCCGGGCATCCGCAAGGCCAACCGCCGGACGGACAAGATCGCCCCGGACAGTCTGGCCGCGCAGGTCACCAGTGAAAACCCGCTGGCCGCCCAGTACGCGGAGACCATTCTGGGCCGCATCGTCTGCTGTGACACACCGGATACGCTGGAACAGTACCCGGACAGCGCTACCCGTGATCTGCTCCGCCACCATCCGTTCCGGCTGGAACGCCTCCGCGCGCCCCAGCGGTATATTGGCCTGGATGCCCGCCGCACCCGCGCCGAGGCCCTGACCGCCGCGCTGGAAGCGCTGGCCGAGCGCCGCCGCGCCGCCGAGCAGACCGAAAAGACCCTGAAAGCGGCCTATGACCAGTACCAGAACGCCCTGCGGGGCAAGACGCTGGAGGAGCTTGGCGCTTTGTGGGACAGCCGCGCGGCCCTGACCGCTGCCCGGCAGGCCTACACGGCGCAGGAGCAGCAGCTGGCCGACTGCCGGGAGAACCCCATGCTCCAGCAGCTCTACAAAGAGGAAGAAGCCCGGGAGAAAGCCTGGGACGCTGCCCGCGCTGCCGTGGAGCAGGTGGGCGGGGACATCCGCGTCTGCCAGAAGCAGCTGGCCTCCTGTGAGGCTGAGCGGAAAAAGGCGGTGGAGACAGCGCAGACCAGCGCCGATGCCGCCAACGCATTCTTTGCAAAGTATCCGCTGCTGGAGCCGCTGGCCCGGGAGCGCTGGGCGGCCCTCTCCGGCCCGGACAAGGCAAAGCCCGACCGTGCCGTGGCACAGGCCGCCGAAAAGGCCCAGACCAAGCTGGACGAGGCGCTGCAGCTCTACCTGACCGGGACGCTGGAGCCTGCCCAGAAAGCCTACAACGAGCGGTACGTCTGCGATTATCCACTGGGCCTTGCGGGGGTGGAGCAGTACCGTGCCCAGTACGAGAGCTTGGTCCGCATTGACCTGGAGCGGTACGCCGCCCGCCTCGAGCAGGCCCAGAAAGACTGCAAGGACCGCTTCCGCAAGGACATCCTCTTCCGGATGAAAGACGATATCTTCAACGCCCGGCGGCAGTTCCGGGAACTGAACAAGGTGATGGAACAGCTGACCTACGGCGAAGAGGTCTACCGCTTTGAGCTGGAGCCCAGCCGGGATCCGCAGCTGGCGGCGTTCTATCAGGTCATTGTGGACAAGGGCAACCAGCAGATGACCGCCGGGGATTCTCTGGACAATCTGGCCGCCACCGCCGACCCCGTGTACGAGCGGCAGGTGGACGAGCTGATGGAAAAGATCATGGCCGATGTGGACGAAAACACCCGCGCCCGGCAGGAAGGCCGCCGCCCGGAAAACGTCACCCTCTCCGATTACGTCGATTACCGCACCTACCTCGATTACGACATCAAGGTCACCAACACCGTCTCCGGCCAGCAGGCGTATCTCTCCCGGGTCAGCCGGGATTCCTCGGGCGGCGAGAATCAGGCACCCTTCTATGTGGCCATCTGCGCTTCCCTGCTGCAGATCTACCAGAAGAGCGAAAACAGCATCCGGCTGGTCCTGCTGGACGAGGCGTTCAGCAAGATGACCAGCGACCGCATCCGCCCCATGATGGAGCTGTTCCGTCGGCTGCAATTGCAGGTGCTGCTGATCTCTACGGTCGAGAAAAGCACGGCCATCCAGCCGTACTGCGACATCACCTATTCCATCGTCCGCCATGGCGACGCCAACGCCATCGCACCCTTCTACCGCCTGCGGGACCCGGCAGAAGAAATGACCGCAAAGGAGCGTGAACCCGATGAATGAACACTTAGTAAAATTCTGGCTCTTCTGCACCCACTGGATCGAGCTGGATACCTTTGACAACGAAGAAGAACTCCGCGACGAGGTGGAGCTGCTCCACCGCCAGAACCTCCCCACCAAGGTGCGGGAGCGTGCCAAAAAGGAGGGCGGCAGCGAGCTGGTGCTCTATGTCAAGCAGGCCGACCGGGATTATGCCCGCTACTGCACCGGCTGGCGTCCGCCGTTCTGAAAATACTGTTTCTGCACGTCCGTGTATGCCGTCCTTCGGGAGGGGTACGCGGATTTTTTTATTGGGAGTGAAACGCATTTGCATTGCCTTGCTTTTGTGGAAGCTGCACAAAGCAAGCGACACTTTTTGCAGCAGGACGCCGGGTTTTCTGGGATACATGGGAAGGACGGAGCTTTGATTTTTGGTGAGATTGCACAAAACATTTTTTGCCATGACTTTTGGTTATACAAAACAGCGGAATCGGCATTAGACATTTATACTTGGTGCGGCTATAATCGAGGCATCAAAACAAACCGCGGTTTTTGATGGACGTATGATGATTCCCTTGGAGAACCTTTGAAAGGAAGAAGTGTTATGTCATTGCTTGGTGTCGCAGGCTTTGCCCTGATGATCCTGATCGTTGCCCTTCTGCTGTGGGGCAAGAGCACGCCTGCGGTCGTGTTCATCCTTTTGCCAATCCTCGTGGGCTTTGCCGTCGGCTTCAACCCGACGGATATGAGTGAGTACATCAAAGCAGGTGTCTCAAGCGTTTCGACCACGGCAATCCTGTTTATCTTTGCCGTTCTGTTCTTTGGCGTGATGAATGATGCCGGTGTGTTTGACCGCATCGTCAACAAGGTGCTGAAAGTGGTCGGCGGAAATGTCCTTCTGCTGATGTTTGCCACCGTGCTCATCGCCTTTATCGGCCATCTGGACGGATCGGGTGCAACCACTCTGCTGATTGCCATCCCTCCGCTGCTCCCCATTTACAAGAAGATGAATGTCCGCCCCATCGTGCTGCTCTGCATCACCACCCTGACGATGGGCGTGATGAACATCGTGCCGTGGGGCGGCCCGTGCGGACGCACCGCCGCTGCGCTGGAAGTTGGCACGGCAGACATCTGGAAATACTGCATCCCTGCACAGATCTTCGGCATCGCCATGATCCTGCTGTTCTGCGTGTTCTTCGCTAAGATGGAGAAAAAGCGCGGCGCAGGCTATGTGGAGAATGCTGTGGTGGAAGAATCCGCCGAGGAGATCCAGACCGAAAATGAGCTGCACCGCCCGAAACTGTTCTGGTTCAACATCGCCCTCATCGTGGCGGTCGTCCTGATGCTGACCCTGACGAAGGTGGCGACCCACGTCACCTTCATGGTGGCTCTGGCGATCGGCCTGATGGTGAACTACCCCTCCCAGAAAATGCAGGCCGAGCGCATCAAGGCACACGCCACCGACGCCCTGACCATGGCCTTTACCGCGCTGGCTTCCGGCGTTCTGATCGGCATCATGGGCAAAAGCCCGATGCTGGACGCCATGACCCAGATGGTTCTGTCTGCTATGCCCGAGAGCATGGCTCCGCACCTGCACATCCTGTTTGCCGCCATCAACAGCCCGCTGAGCATGGTCGTCCACGGCGACGCGCTGACGTACGGCATCGTGCCGATCATCAACCAGATCGTTTCCGCATACGGCGTTCCGGCCGCTGCTGTGGGTGCAGCCTTCCTGATCACCTTCGGCCCTGCCATCTACATCATGCCGATGACCGCTGCCACCTACATGGGTCTTGGCCTGACGAATGTGGAGCTGAAGGAGCACATCGCCTTCTCTTACAAGTGGGCGTTCCTGCTGGCCGTCGGGATGCTGGCCTTCGTGGTCGTGACCGGGATCATCCCCTTCTAATGCTCTGAAAAAACAGGAGATAGGATTATGAAAACATTGGATCTGACTGCCTTTACCACGGCGGTGAAGGACGAACAGCTGGCCGTCCGCGGAATGCGGGTCTATCAGAATGGTGCGCTGGTCGCAAGCTATCAGCCGGAGCCGGAACAGCGGCAGAACCAGTATTCCGGCACAAAGAGCTTCACTTCGACGGCCTGCGCCTTTGCCGTTCAGGAAGGGCTGTTCTCGCTGGACGATGCGGTGCTGGATCACTTTGCCGCCGACGCCCCGGCGAAACCCTCCGAAAACTTGAAAAAGATGAAGCTCCGCCATCTCATCACGATGTCGATGGGGTTTGAAAACCCGATGCTGATGGGTGCGATGCGCCCCAAGATGGTGGAGAAGGACTGGGTGAAATTCGTCCTGAACGCCAAGGTCGTTCACGAGCCGGGCACGGTGTTCCAGTACAACAATGCCGGTCCGTATCTGCTGGGGATCCTCGTCCAGCGCAAGACCGGGATGTCTCTCGTGGATTATCTGATGCCCCGTCTGTTCGAGCCGCTGGGGATCGCGCGTCCGGAGTGCGAGAAGGATCCGCTGGGAAACACCTTTGGTGCGGGCGGCCTGCAGCTGAACGTCTCGGAGTTTGCAAAGCTGGGTCTGCTTTATCTGCAAAAGGGGCAGTGGAACGGCCGGCAGCTCATCCCGGAACAGTGGGTCGCGGAAGCAGGAAGTGCGCAGATCCTCTCCGATCAGGGAGATGACGAGATCGGCCGCCACTACGGATACCTCTTCTGGACGATGCCGGACGGTGCATTCCGTGCAGACGGCAAGTATGGGCAGTATTGCATCGTTCTGCCCAAGAAGAACGCGGTCGTCGCCATCAACTCGATGCAGATCGAGGACGAAAAAAAAGTGCTCCGCACCGCTGTCCGAACCGTGCTTCCTCTGCTATAATAAAGGCAGGCAGACGCCGGAAAGGATGGAGCACCCATGGAACACCGAGAGATGGAATATGTCATTGTCATTGCACAGGAGAAAAACCTCTCCAAAGCGGCCGAACGGCTGTTCATCTCTCAACCTGCGCTGAGCCGCTTCCTTGTCAAGCTGGAACAGGAGCTTGGCACGCCGCTGTTCGAGCGGAAGAATCGGCAGTACATCCCCACGATGGCCGGAGAATTGTATCTGGACACGGCGCGGGAGATCCTCTGCCTGCAGCAGCAGTTTGACGCCGCGCTGCGCTCCCTCATCCAGACCAACCGGGGCGTTGTTTCCATGGGGATCACGCCGGGGCGCGGACACACCATCCTGCCCCATATCCTGCCGGCGTTCCGGGAAGCGTTCCCCGACTATGAAATACAGGTCTACGAAGAGGACGTCGAGACGCTGGAAGGGTATCTGATGGACGGCACGATCGAGGTCGCGTTTTTTACCATGCTGGAAAAGACCCGGCTGGAGCAGAAACGCTATACCTGTGAGCTGCTCTCCCGGGAAGAGATCGTCGTCTGCACGCCCCGCAAGGGCAACTACGAGCTTCTCGCCAAGACCGAACCGGGCCGCAGCCATCCGTGGATCGACCTGAAATATCTCGAAAACGACTGCTTCCTGACCCTCAAAAAGAATATGCGTCTGGGGCAGTTCGCCGCAAACATCCTCGAAAAATACCAGATCGCACCGCGGGTGGTCGAGCTGAGTACCATCGACACCGCACTGGCACTGGTGGCGCGTCAGTATGGCGTAGCCTTTGCCAGCGGATACAAAATCGAAGAGCACGAGTATGCGCAGGAGATCAGCGTGTTCTCCTTCGGCGACCAGCCGGAGCTGTGGGATTTTGTCGCAGCCTACAAAAACGACGCCCAGCGCAAGCAGCCCGTCCGTCAGCTCATCCGTCTGGTGAGTGAGTGCTCCTGAAAAAACAAAAAAAGGCTCTGTGTCTCCTGCAAAGGGAAACGCAGAGCCTTGTTGTTGGGAGCGGGTGTCCGCCGGGCGCAGGAAAACGGCACAATTCACAAAAGTTGGCATATTAGTATATCAATTCCGACAAAAAGAGCCGAAAGTTGTTTACAAAACAGCATGAATATAGTATCCTTTGTACAGGAAAAGGCTGGTGCGCACCTGCTTTGAAATGGATGAAGAATCGTGCGGAAGGAAAAACCGCACGCGATCAAGGGAGAAAATGCTATGAAACGCCGTAATTTTATGAAGCTTTCGGCTGCAGCGGCACTGGGCACTGCAGTGGCAGCCATGGCACCCGCGGCACTGGCCGCTGACCCGGAGCAGACCAACGGAACGCTGAAGACCACCGTGGATCGCAAGACAGCGGCCATGGGCGTGGGCGAGGGAAAGACCTTTGCCTACGATCCGGAAGACCCCTACCTCAATGTGAACGTCGGCCTGTTCCGGGATGTTCCGGTCACGCTGAATGGCGAGACCGCAGGAACGGCGGTCTATTATCTGCCGGACGGGATGGATCCGTGGGCACCGGCCGCCATCATCCTGACGCCGGATCACACCACCGCCAAAGCGTTTGCCAACTCGCTCACCGGCCGCCTGTGGCGTGCAGTCGCGCAGAAAAACCGGATCGGCATTGCCTTCTTCGAGCCGGAGAACGGCGGCGTCTGGAACCTGACGCTGCGTCCGGAAGGCCGCGATGACGCCGCGGCACTGGACAGCCTGTATCAGCTGATGCGCAAAAAGGGAACCAAGCTGAAGGGTGCCTTCTCGATGGATAAATCCCACACGGCACTGGTCGGCTATCGGGAAGGCGGTGCCGCGGCCCTGCTGTTCGGTGCGCGGTGGGCAAGCGATTTCAGCTCCATCTGTGCAGTGGAAGCGACGGAAGTTCCGGCCGCTTCGCTCGCGGCCGTGGGCGGCCAGTACGTTCTGCCCTTCCCGGGTGATACCACCCGTGGTGTGCAGGAAGAGGCCATCGAAGCCCGGACGGTGGATACGCCGGTGTGGTTCCTCCGCTCTGCGGCAGAGACCACCAATCGGGCTGCACTGGAGTATTACCTGCAGGCAAATCAGGCGTCGGCCAAGGCCGGGGGCGTGTATCCCTGCGGACGCACCGGCTCGGCCTCTGAGGTGCGGGTCACAGAAAAAACGCAGTGCCCGGACGCCATCTGGAGCAAGTTCTCTGGCCAGTACAAGCGTTTTATGGCCATGCAGCTTCCCGGCCGTGTGGCCAAGGCCGAGGATTTTGCCCGCCGGGGCTATGACATCCATGAGGAGTGGGTCAACGGAGAGCTTCGCCGCTGGATGGTCTATGTTCCCTCCAGCTACACGGGCCGTCAGGAAGTTCCGCTGGTGCTGGTGATGCACGGCTACACGGCTTCGATGTATGCCATTGCAGAGGAATCCCGCTGGTACGACGTGGCCGAGCAGAATGGCTTCATCGTCGTATTTGCGCAGGGTCTGGTGCGCCCGGCCGACCGGATGGGCAACATCCCCACCGCGATGTGGCTGGCAGGGCCTTTTGCGGCACTGGCCGGAAACGATACCGATCCGGATGTGGATCTGGAATTCATCGGCACCCTGCTGGATCGGATGGAGCACGACTACGCGATCGACAAAACCCGGATCTATGCCACGGGGCATTCCAACGGCAGCCTGATGACCTGGGCGGCGGGATCCCGTTACGCAAGCCGGTTTGCGGCCATCGCACCGGTGGGCTATATGCATCCTCCGCTGGCCGAGATCGACCCGGCCATCCTGCTTCCCGCATGGGCTTTCCTGGGCGAGTACGATTCGGCCGGTGTTCCCGAACTGGTGGAGGACAACGCGACGGTCAAAGCACTGCAGGGCTGGAACCAGCACAATGCCGCCAGCGAGCAGACCGTTGCAGAGAGCACCTCGAACGGCGGTGCCTTTGTGACCAAGAGCTTTGTCGGCGAGCAGGGTGTGCCGATGGTGCAGTACACGGTGGTCAAGGACACGCCCCATGTGTATCTGCAGGAAGAAAGCACCGCCATCTGGAAGGATTTCTTCTCCCGGTACAGCCGCGGCACCGACGGCACCCTGTATTATCAGGGCGCGGCAGTCACGGCCGGGCAGTATCAGCCGGATCCCCGCTGGTACAGCGCAAAGTAAGACCGACCGGAACCGTCCATAGAATCGAAAAGCCGCCGCAGCGGTTCGGACTCCCGAACGCTGCGGCGGCTCTTTTTGGGTGGTTCACTCGGCTTTTTCGGAGCGCGTTTTTTCCAGCATATCCAGTTCAGGCATCAGCTCATTGCTGATGATGGTCAGCATCTCTTCCATTTTGGCGGTGTCCTCTTCGGGGAAGCGTTCGCGGACACGCTCGATGACCGTGTGCAGGTAGGCGTAGCTGATGCTGTAGTACTCGATGTACTTCTGGGTCGGGCGCAGATGATACTCCCGGCGGTCGGTGGTGGACTGGATCTTCTCAACGTATCCTTTCCGTACAAGGCTGCCGATCTTATACGCCGCGTTGGGGGTCGAGATCTGCATCATCCGGGAAAATTCCGCGATGGTGGGCTCCCCCATGGCCATGATGCCCTCCATGCAGAAGGATTCCACCGTGGTCAGGGTCGCTTCCCGGGTGGCGAACCGCTGGAATACGTTCTGATAGAAGTGCAGTTTGAATTTGGTGTATACGTCCTGAAAAGCTTTCTCGAGCATGGTGCATCCTCCGGATCATGCAATTTCCTTTAGTATACCATGGTTTTGCCAAAACGAAAAGAAAAATCCGGCCGGAAAGCAGAAAATCTGCTCAGGCGGCGTTTTTGCCGTGAGAAACCCGGATGCGGATGACGTTCAGCACCACCAGCTCAAGGACGATGGCCACGCCCAGCAGCACCAGAGAGGTCAGCAGGCTGGCATTGGCCCCCAGAACGGCCTGTGCAAGGCCGGTGATGGCATAGCAGACCGCAGAGATCGCGGCGGCGGTCATGGCGTAGGGCAGCTGGGTCGAAACGTGGTTGATGTGGCTGCAATGCGCACCCGCCGATGCCATGATGGTGGTATCGGAGATGGGCGAGCAGTGGTCGCCGCAGACCGCACCGGACAGGCAGGAGGCAATGGCGATGACCAGCATCTCTCCCTGCGGGAAGGCGTGGCAGACGATGGGAACGAGGATCGAGAAGGTGCCCCACGAGGTGCCGGTGGCGAAGGCCAGACCCACAGCCACGAGGAAGATGATGACCGGCAGCAGGTACTGCAGAGCCGCCGCACTGCCGTGGAGCAGGCTGGCAACGTAGTATTTTGCGCCCAGCAGATTGGTCATGCCCGACAGCGTCCATGCCAGCGTCAGGATCAGCATGGGGCTGACCATGGCCTTGAAGCCCTCCGGGATGCAGGCCGCAAAATCCTGAAAGGTCATCACGTTCCGCACCCGGTAGAACACAAAGGTGAACATCAGCGCGATGCTGCTGCCCAGAACCAGACCCATGGAGGCGTTGCAGTCGGCGAAGGCGGTGACGAAATCCACGCCCTCAAAAAAGCCGCCCGTGTAGATCAGGCCGAAGATGCAGCCTGCGATCAGCACCAGCACCGGAGCCAGCAGGTCGATGACGTGGCCGGAAGTGTCGGTGTCGGAAACGGCGTCGTTGCCGTAGGGCCGCTCCTCGGTGGTGAAGAGGTTGCCTTTTTTGGCGTTGTCCTCGTGGAGCTTCATGGAGCCGTACTCAGTGCCGGTGAAGATCAGGAACAACGCCATGACGATGGTGAGGATGGCGTAATAGTTGTAGGGGATGGTGCGCAGGAACATGGTAAAACCGTTAATGTCCGAGCCTTCCGGCACCGAAGATGTGACGGCTGCCGCCCAGCTGGACACCGGCGCGATGATGCAGATGGGCGCGGCGGTGGCGTCGATCAGGTAGGCCAGCTTTGCGCGGGAGACGTTCTGCCGGTCGGTCACGGGGCGCATGACGGAGCCGACGGTCAGGCAGTTGAAGTAGTCGTCCACAAAGATCATCACGCCCAGCAGCAGGGTGGCAAACTGCGCCCCGGCGCGGGTGTGGATGTGGGTGGACGCCCACCGGCCAAAGGCCGCACTGCCGCCGGCCTTGTTCATCAGGGCCACGAGGGTGCCCAGCATGACCAGGAAGACAAGGATGCCGACATTGCTGCTGTCGGACAGCTTGGCGACCATGCCGCCCTCTTCGTGGAAGAAGAGGGTGTTCAGAGCCAGCTCCAGATTGCCGTTGGCGTAGAGCAGCGCACCGGTGGCGATGCCCACCAGCAGCGAGGTGTAGACCTCTTTGGTGTTCAAAGCCAGCACGATGGCGACCACCGGCGGGAGCAGCGAAAGTGCCGTGCTGTACACGGCACAGGTGTAGGCGGACGGGTCTGCGAGTTTGCCGGGTGTGGCGGCAGTACACCACACCAGCAGGGCAAACACCAGCAGTGCACCCAGCCACGAAAGATTGACTTTTTTCATAGGAGATGATTCCTCTCTGGTTCAGGGTGATTTTTCGGACAGGTCGCGGGCAGACTAACTCCGAATGCTTCCGGAAAAGCGGAGAAAGGGGGTGTTGGCTGCGCCGGACTATAAAGCAATGTATCTCGAGCTGTTCCGTGCCAACGAGCGGGCTGCTCGCCTCCTCTGGGAAGCGCAGCAGCGCGCCGAGCAGCAGCTTCTGGACGAATCCCCACCGCCGCTGCACTTGGACACAGAAAAGCCTGACCTCTCTGCCAAGGGCAATGCAGACGCGGACGAGTTCATGGCCGAAATTGAAGCGCAGGTGCGCCAGCTGGTCAAGACCTA
>OFSD01001985.1_pt1 | contig 13678 bp, 14 predicted proteins | sample 1543191 | NCBI WGS metagenome assembly OFSD01 (sample SAMN04209221, study PRJEB22552) | human gut metagenome | biome: gut; material: feces | host: Homo sapiens | place: USA: Oklahoma
TCACGAAGCGGTTCTTCAATGCAGATAACGGCTGCAAGGCGGTTCTCAATTGCCATATAAAGGTGTGAATATTCTGATGGAAGGCTGTTAAACTGTTCTTCATAGCCTTCCGGAACCACACATTTTTCATCTTCAAATACAAAGTGATAGCTTCCGATTACCACACTCTTTCCTTCTATGGTGGAAGAAATTCCGTGGGCTACAATATATTCCACCTTAGAATGTAGTTCTTCATGCACAAGATTCTTTTCCTGGGCTGCATCTACGACTGCCTTTGCCATAGAATGAGGGAAATGTTCCTCTAAGCAGGCAGCAATACGTAAAAGCTCTTCCGTGGGCTTATCCGTAAAAGAAACAACATCTACTACGGTAGGCTGTGCTTTGGTCAGAGTACCTGTTTTGTCAAAGACGATGGTATCTGCTTCTGCCATTGCCTCTAAGTATTTTCCACCTTTGACAACAATATTATGATCATTTGCCTCTTTGATTGCTGATAAAACGGAAATTGGCATTGCCAGTTTTAAGGCACATGAAAAGTCAACCATCAATACAGATAATGCTTTTGTTGCATTTCTTGTAAGCAAATATGTGAGGGCAGTTCCAACTAATGTATAAGGAACCAGACGATCTGCAAGATGTTCTGCCTTACTTTCTAAAGATGATTTTAATTTCTCAGATTCTTCGATCATTGTAACGATCTTATCAAATTTACCTGATCCGTTAGCTTCTTTAACACAGACTTTTAAGTCTCCTTCTTCAAGAACTGTTCCTGCATAAACATATCCATCTATTGTTTTACGGACAGGAATAGATTCTCCAGTTAAAGATGCCTGATTGACCATAGCTTCTCCTTCAATGATAACACCATCAAAAGGAATCATATTTCCCATCTGAACATGAACAATATCATTTGTCTGAATTTCATTAGAAGATACTAAAACTTCATGATCGCCATCGACTTTCCATACTTTCCCAACATTTAATGACATACTCTTGGCAAGATCATCGACAGATTTCTTATGTGTCCACTCTTCAAGAATTTCACCGATTCCAAGTAAGAACATGATAGAGGATGCGGTATTGATATCCCTTCTTAGCATAGATACACCAATCGCAGTACCATCAAGCACTGGAACTTCAATTTTTCCTTGTGCAAGTGTATGTATTCCTTCATATATGTATTTTACAGATTTGACAGCTGTGATACCGGCTCTTAATGGATATGGGAAAAACAATTTACTTCCATAATGGAAGAGTACCTTACTTGTAATCTTATCCCAATAAGACTGGTTTAGCTGTCTGCTCTGACTTTCTTGATAATTATCTGGAACAGTAATGATTCCATGGTAAAATTTTTTTAAAGTGTTAAGAATCTTTTCACGATCTGTATTATAACAGATCACAATATCGTTCGTGCGGTCATAGATTTTGACAGATGTGACAAAATCTTTTGTTGTCAGATAATATTGAAGTTCATCTGCCTGATCAGTACTCATCGTTCGCTGACAGTTATGGATACGAATTCTGCCACGGATCTCATGTTTGATCGTAAATTTCATATAAACTCCTTCTTCTTTGAAAACACCTGCAGAAAATAAACTGCAGGTGTTTGTATTAAATATTTTTTCTTATTCTTCTACTTCTTTAAAAGCATCTTCGGAAACTTCTTCTGTTGCTTCTTCATCATCAGCAGCTTCATCATCAGCAGCTTCAGCGTAAGCTTCCATTTCTTCTTCTGCAGCAGCTCTGTCTTCATTAATCTGCTTTGCTTCTTCATAAATATCTTCTGCATTTTCCTGAACTGTTGTTACTGTATCCATAACACATTCTTTTGCACGAAGAACGGCAGCTGTTGCATTTGTATATAATTTTTTAGCATCTTTACTTGATAATGCTTTAATACCTGCTGTACCAAATAAAACTCCTGCTGCAAAAAATCCTGTCTTTTTGCTCTTTACTACTGATAAAACTTTTGTTAAATCCATGTCTGTATCCTCCTGTAATATTTATATGATTTATCATTAACTTCTTGTATCCGAAAGGAATAATTTTAAATGTTATTCCTTTGGTAACTTTGTACATTATAAACCATCAAATATCAATTACTCAAGGCTAATTGCAGTGAAAAGAATGAGAAAAATTATCAATAAGTAATTTGTTTGTTTTATTCACCTTCTGTTGTATTGGAACTATTAAAGATATTTCCAGAATCTCCTTTGGAACGATTATAATCGTATTTTGATGGATATCCGCAAGTTTCTGCAGCATCTGCACCACCATAATTCTGTGCGAAATCTTGGCGTTTTCCTTTATTAAACATAAAGTATTTTAATGCTTCCTGATTAGCTTTAAAGTTTACAAAAAATACAAAACCACAAGGAGGGTAATGTCCAATAACGGCTGTCTTATAAGTATTCTCAATTGGTACACGAAGCTGATCAATCTCTGTAGTTCCCATAGTGGCTACGGAAAAAATAAGTTTCTTAATATAAGTAGAATCCATATCTGTAGATACATCGCCTAATGCATCAATAGCAATAGTTACAAGATCCGCAGGATTATGCTTTAACATTTTCTGGAAAGTTGCCTGCATAACAGCACGTTGTCTTCCAGTTCTCCCGAATTCTTCATCTCCATATTTTTTAGAATATACATGACGGACTCTTGCATAGCCCAATGCCTGACATCCATTTAATGTCTGCTTACCAGGTTTTACATTACGATATTTCTTCTTGGAAATATAGTTGGTTGTATTAAGATATTCTGCTTCTCTTTTTTCAAGAGTCATTTCAATACCGCCAATGCGATTGATAACTTTCTCAAAAGCAGAAAGATCCACAATACAGAATTTATCAATTTTAATATTAAAGTTTTGGGCAAGTGTCTGATATAGAAGTTCTTCTCCACCAAATGCATAAGCTGCGTTTAATTTGTTTCTTCCGTGTCCCGGAATCTCAACATACATATCACGGAGAAATGATGTTAATTTTAATTCTTTTGTCTTAAAATTGATCGTTGCAACCATCATGCTGTCAGATCTTCCATGATCACCATCTTCAGATCCCTGAGCTCCATTATCAGAACCGACCAACAAAATATTAACAACGTCTTTATCAAATGTCAGATCTTCTTTATTTTTAATCTTAACCTTATCCATGGATTGCTTTTTTGGAGTAACTGCAGCTTCTAATCTGGCATCGTAAAATCCAAGCATACCGCCTACTACAATCGCAAAAATCAAAAAAACGCTTGTAAGCGCTGTAAATTTTTTAGAAAACATTATAAAATACCCTCCTTATTTTCTCTCTCCGTATTTTATCATATATTTTTACAATATCAAATAATTAAAATTTATTTTTTTACTCCTTAAGAAAATCTTTTGATTATCCATATCAATTTGTTATGAATATGATGTAAAAAATGTATTTTACGCACAATTATGTTCATGTTATGATAAAAATATCCTAAATAAAGGTAACTAGTTTACACTTTTATATTGTTCTAAAAAATCTCCAAAGATGAAATTTATTCTATCTTTGGAGATTTTTTATTTTATAGGATGGTTGTTTCACTTAAAAATTTCAAAAATTCTTTAGCGGCAATGCTTTGAGGATATTCTGTATCATAAATCAAAGTAATATTTCGTTCTGGAAATGTTTCTTGCACATGAATCTCAAAGATTTCTTCCGAATCAAGATCATCAATAGCAAATTCCGGTGGGATAAATCCGATTCCAAGATTATGCCGAACTGCTGGCAAGATCATATCTGTTGTTGCAAGTTCAATATCTGGTTCAAATTTTAAGCCATTTTTCTCGAAATACTGATTTAGGAATTTCCTTGTGATTGCTTCGGATGTAAGGCTGATCCATGGATATTTTGAGAGTTGATTAATAGATAATTGTTTTCCTTTTAATTCGCTGTAACGTTTTCCACTAATTAAAATATCATGATATTCTCTTAATATTTGCTTTTTTAGAGGTTTTTCTATATGAAATGGTGCAGATACAACTGCAAAATCAACATTTCCCTCTTTGACAATGTGAATAGATTTCTTTGTGCTATTATTTAAAATCTTAAAATGGACATTAGGATATCTTGCATTAAAAGATTCCATTGCCTGAAATAAATAGCAATGTAAGGCTGTTTCTGTAGCACTGATATAAATTGTTCCATTATCAAGGCTTAACATATCGCTTAAATTACTTTCTGCCTTAAAAAACTGAGAACAACCTGCAGCAATATATTCATAAAATACTTCACCTTCTGGAGTAAGTTTCATTCCTGTTTTACTTCTCTCAAATAGACGGCAGCCAAGATTCTTCTCAAGATTGTGAATCGTTCTTGTTACCGATGGTTGGCTTGTGTGCATTGCAGAAGCTGCTTTTGTAAGATTTTCGTATTTCGCTACATAATAAAAGATTCGATAATGTTCAAAATTTGAGTTCATATTTTTGTTTAATTCCTTCTATATATCGTATATAAAATATTTTATCTTTTAGAAAGCTGCCAAAAAGCTACTGCACTGGCAGCTGCAACATTCAGAGAGTCTACACCATGTGCCATCGGGATTTTGGCTGTATAATCACATAATGATATCGTGGCATCATTTAAACCATCACCTTCTGTTCCAAGTACAACAGCCAATTTATCTTCGGATATCAATTTTTGATTGTCAATACTTACAGAACGATCTGTTAAAGCCATCGCAACTGTTTTATATCCAAGTTCCTTTAATTGTCTGATACCATTTTCCGGCCATGAAACTGTGTGATCAACAAAAGTCCATGGAATTTGAAATACAGTACCCATACTTACCCGGACAGATCTGCGGTACAACGGATCAGAACATCCTTTCGTAAGCAGTATGGCATCCATATTTAATGCTGCTGCACTGCGAAAAATTGCCCCGACATTCGTTGGATTCATAACATTCTCCAAAATAACGATACGATTTGTATTTTTACATACATCAGTAAGAGAAGGCAGTTTCTTTCGATGCATAGCACAAAGCATTCCTCTTGCCATGACAAATCCTGTCAGTTTTTTCAATACATCATAGCTGGCGGTATAAGCAGGAATATCTGGGTACTGCTCTAAAATATGTTTCGCCTGAGTCTTAACATGACGTTCTTCTACAAGAAATGAGATTGGTTCATATCCTTCATCAAAGGCTGTCTGTATTACTCGTGGACTTTCAGCAATAAAAATACCTTCTTTGGGTTCATAAAAATGCAACAGTTGTCCTTCAGACCGACGAGCATAAATATCTAATTGTGGGTCATCAAAATCGGTAATCGGTATGATCGACATCTTATTTTACCTCCAGTTTTTCATTATAGATAGTCGCATGACAGCCAGGAATCTTTTTACTATGATACATGGCAGAATCAGCATTGCGATACAACTGATCAAAAGTTAATGCTTCGTCTTCTCTTGAAAAAGCACCACCAAGTCTTAAAACAATAATATCCATATCAACCTGCTGTAATTCATTAATCTGTTCATCTGGTTTATCATATTCTAATGCAGATCGCAGTGCTTTGTTAATAATTAATTCATATTTAATAATTTGTTCCATAGGCTGCGTACCAGTTCCTTTTTATAATTCATTTTTTTATTATATCTTATTTTTTTACTTAAATCTACCAAATACTTACGATTTATGATATAATAACCCCTCAATCACAAGTAAGATTAAAGGAGAAATCATTATGGATAACCAGAATGTACTGGCTGTTGTTGCCGGAGAAGAAATCACACAGAAAGACGTTGATGCATTAATCGCTGCTCTGCCAAAAGAACAGCAAGCTTATGCTTCAAATGAACATTTCAGAAATCAGTGTTTAGAACAGATCATCACGGTTCATTTATTCGCTAAATTAGGTGAAGAAATGCAACTGGAAGAAACAGATGCTTTCCAAGATAATCTGGCACATGCAAAGAGAGAGATTCTTGCACAGATGGCTGTTGGAGAAGCAATGAAGGATATTGCTGTTACTGAGGAAGAGACAAAAGAATATTATAAAGCAAATGAAAATCAGTTTATGGCTGGAGAAACAGTTCATGCAAAACATATTCTTGTAGATGAAGAAGACAAATGTCAGGAAATTCTTGAGAAGATCGTTGCTGAGGAAATTACATTTGAAGATGCTGCAAAAGAATTCTCAACATGTCCATCCAAACAGCAGGGAGGAGATCTTGGCGCTTTCACAAGAGGACAGATGGTCAAAGAATTTGAAGATGCCGCTTTCGCTGCAGAGATTGGACATATTGTAGGACCTGTCAAGACTCAGTTTGGATACCACCTCATTAAGGTTGAAGATAAAAAAGATGCACAGGCTTCTGTTTACGAAGATGTTGCAGATACAATCAAGAATATTATTCTTCAGCAAAAACGCAACGACGTATATGGAAATAAAGTTGCCGAATTAAAAGAAAAATATGTAACAAAATAAATTTCTATATAATTAAAAAAGATGCATTCCGTAAATATTTTTAGGAATGCATCTTTTTTATGATTCTTTATTGATAGCCGAGGTCTTCATCGTATTTTTTTATTTCTTCAGCCAAAGCTTCTCTATGCCCGGATAAGGCTGCAAATGGAGCAAATTGTGCTGCACGATCTTTGATTGGCATAGGTGGATGTTTTTTGGAAACTGGGCGTTTCACATCAAGCATATCTTCATATTTATTCATGCTTTATGTCCTCCAATTTGATCGTTGCGTTCTTTCGCTGTTGCACCTTTTTCTAAGCTGATTCCTCTCATGATCGCATTTTTACCAAATCGCTTCTTGATCTCAAGTTCAGCTTTTTGAAGATTTTTTTCTCGGATATCATCTCTTTTTATATCAACTTTCTCTTGACCTTCATTTTCTGCTTGAAGAAGATCAAACATGGATATCTGTTGATACTGCTTTTTTTCTTCTGCTTTTGTATTTGAAATGATATGATTTGCTGTCACATAAAGTTTACGGATACTTAAAACCGGATCAACGATCTCATCATATAAACTTAGTCCAGCTTTCATGATCTTTTTGCCAGATGCACTCCATTCTTCAAGATTTCTTGTTCCATGTGCATGCTTTGGAATTTTTCTTCCATACATATCTGTAGAAATTTCACCTTTATAATTGCTCTTAAGATTTTCTGTATCATATTCAACTGTTAACACAATCTGATCGGTCATAACCATTTTTTCAAAAAGATCAAGGACTAGTTCGTTGATCATCTCTTTTAAAACCAGTTTGGCTTTCTCACAGGAATACGCACAAGAAAGAACCTGACCGCTTCCAATACTTTTAGTTTCTGGTTCATAAGATTTGATATCCTTCATCGTACATGGTTCATATCCCCAGGCATGGTCGATTAATAGTTCTGCATTGATTCCAAATGTCCGATATAAAAGATCTTCATTATAAAATGAAGTATCTTCTCCAATAGAACATCTGGCAATATCCCCCATTGTAAAAATCCCTATCTGATTTAACTTCTTTTGATAACCTTTCCCAACTCTCCAAAAATCCGTAAGCGGTTGATGATCCCATAACTGTTCACGATAAGAGTGTTCATCAAGGCTTGCAATACGCACACCATTCTGATCTGGCATTGTATGCTTGGCAACAATATCCATTGCGATCTTACAAAGATAAAGATTTGTCCCGATTCCTGCAGTTGCAGTGATTCCTGTTTCTTTAAGAATAGCCTTGATCATTTTCATAGCAAGTTCTTTTGCACTCAATTGATATAATTTGAGGTAATCTGTTGCATCAATGAAAACTTCATCGATAGAATATGGGTGAATATCATCTGGTGCTATATATTTTAAATAACACCTGAAAATCTTTCTACTCATAGAAATATAATGAGCCATTCTTGGCGGTGCAACAATATAAGTTATTTCCTTTTTGGGATCTGTATCTAATTCAGGTTTATTATAAGATTCTCCATCAAAATCTCCGTAAATCCGGCTTTTTCGATCAGCATTTGCCATCTTTACCTTTTGTATAACTTCAAACAGCCTCGCCCGCCCTGAAATTCCATAAGACTTCAAAGAAGGTGAGACTGCCAGGCAGATAGTCTTACTCGTTCTTGACTCATCTGCTACAACCAGATTTGTTGTCAATGGATTCAGTCCTCGTTCTACACATTCAACCGAAGCGTAAAATGATTTTAGATCAATGGCAATATATGTTCTGGATTTGTTCATATGTTTATTCTACACCATAGTGTGTTAATAAAGCCTTTTCAGCTTCTGCACTCCATAATCCGTTATGCTTGTCACAAATATCAGCAAGATCGTTAAAGAATGGATCATCTTTTGCAAGACTTCTTAAATCAGAAATTGCTGTCATTGGCATATTGATATGAAGGTATGTCAATTTCTTTCCACCTGGAATGTCTGGAAGATTTTTTGTTGTATCAACGATAGAATCAATTCCTCCAACATGAGTGATCATTACTGCAGGTTTGATTTCTTTTCTTGCTGCACGATCAATAGCTTCCTTCATATCATCAATATTTCCACCAGTACTTCCAAGAATCTTTGTTGCGTTATAATGACAGTCATATAAATTCACATCAGCTGAGAATTTGGAATCTGTAGGACCTGCAAATAAATTCATACATCCATCATAAGCTAAGATTTTATTTCCAAGTTCAGCAACTCCTCTGACTGGTACATAAACAAAGACATCATCAAAACCTTTACCATCAACAGATAAAGCTTTTAATTCTTCTACCTGATTATTCATCTTAGCTGTATTAACATAGATTAATTCCACGCCTTTTTCTTTAGCTTCTTCTACGGAAATAACCTGATTTGCTCTTTCTAATTTGGCATCATCGATATCTGTAACGATCACTTTCGCTGGTTTATTCTCAATAGCTAATGCATAACTTACGGCACCTAATCCCATTGGACCACATCCACCAAGAATTGCGATGCTTCCTCCTTTTTTAGTTCCCATTACATGTTCATAACGGTCTTTCACATGATAATTTGTCTTATATCCACAAATAACGCAGCACATTGGTTCTGCAACAGAAGATTCAAAATAAGAATCGCCATCATGTGTCCATAAACATCCGACTTCAATAATATCATTTGGGAAAATACAATAAGTTGCAGCACCACCACACTGTGTATAAGAATATCCCGGAGATTCAGCCTGTCCCGGAATTGCTGGCTGCTGTGCAAACTTCTGACCTGGTTTGAATTTATCCTGCCATTTCTTACCGACTTTTACGATATCTCCGGCAAATTCATGGCCAATGATAACTGGATGTTCTGCGACATCTGCTGGAACTCGCTTATGGTTTGCTCCTTGTTTTACCATCTTCCAGGTTGACATACAGATGGAATCACTCATTACTTTGACAAGGATCTCATCATCCTTGATCTCTGGAAGTTCAAATTCCTCCAGGCGAATATCATCTTTTGCATATAATCTTACACCTTTGACTTTCATATGCTACCTCCTAAAATATAAAATCCATATAAATTTATTCTAGCACAAAGAATAAAGGTCTGCAAAAATTTTCATTTATAATAAGGATCGTCAATCAATCCAACAATTTCATTTTTATTTTTCTCCAGACAATATATCTGCAACAAAGCCACAACTATACCAGCAGCTCCTGTAAAATATCCAGCAGGACTTGTGATCACTTTCGGTTTCGTCCGATCAAAGGCAATCTCCCAATGATCTTTCACTTTGGTTCCTGCAAGTTTTAAAATATGATTCGTTGCTTTTACAATAATTTCATTTAGTTTGGAGGATAATTCTTTATAGGTATTGCAACAATCTAGCAGATATAAGATATTTCCGCCATCAAAAAAGACAGGACTGTTGTTACTCCAGTAAATTCTTCATTGTCTTCTGTAGAAGTATCTAAATAATGATCAAGGATCTCCATTGCTCCTGCTTTTGCATTCTCGTCCTGGTAAAGACGATACACTTCATTTAAGATTAATCCAATTCCACCGACTCCACTATAAAATTTTTGCCGCAAGAACCGCTGCTGCTGATACGTTCTCTTCCAAATGAATTCTCAAGTTCTGGATTACTTGTCATTCCCGTTTTGATCGCACCAGGACATACAATATTACTTCGGATAATTAATATTTTTTATGACTGGCTATTGATTATACCTATAATATTTTCTTTGTATAATAGAAAAATTATATAAAATATCTTGTAAACTACTTATCAATAAAAAAACAGAACAAATCCATTTAACTATAAAAGGAATTGTCCTATTCATGTTTTAATATTATTTTTTAAATTCGTCTTCCTGATATTTATCAACAATATGATTAAACATCATGCGGACCGCAGGTGCCATAAAATTTGGATTCATCGTTGCTAGTCCAATGATTCGGCTTGCATGTGGTTTGATCGAGTAACTGTCTACCTTATATGGAATATCTGTCATCACAAGTTTTGGCATCAGACAGATTCCAAAACCTTTCTCAACAAGTGCGATCGTTGATAAATCGTCCACCACATGATAATTTGACTGTACCTGCAGAGAATTCTCTTTTAAAAAATTCTGGATATCTGCATCGGTACTGTCTCGTTGTGTTACGAACTGATGGTGCTTCATTTCTTCGATATCGATATAACTTGTACTTTTATCTTCTTTTACGCCATTTGGTAATACGCATAATAATTCATCACGATATAATGGCTCGATTGGAATATCCTTTGCACTTGATACGGATAAAAATCCAAGGTCAACGACTCCATTTTTGAGCCAGTAAGCTACATCATCATATGTTCCCTGAAAAACTTCAATTTCAATTTCTGTATATTCTTTCTTAAAAGAATGTAGGATCTCTGGAAGCCAGCTGGTACATACACTGGAGAATACTCCAATCTTTACTTTTCCTTGTTTTAATCCATTTAATTCAGCAATTTCCTGCTTTAAGCTTTCATCACAGTTCAATACAGCATTTACATATGGTAATAGCTGCTCTCCATAGTTTGTGAGACTGACTCCTGCTTTGCTTCTTGTCAATACTGAAAATCCTAATTCATTTTCCATCGATGAGATGGCATGACTGATCGCAGAGGGTGTTAATCCTAAGATATCCGCTGCTTTATGGAAACTCCCTACATCTGCGATTGTCTTAAAAACTTGGTATGTCAATAATGTCATTCCATAAAACTTCCTTACTTTATTATTTTATCTATCACATTTATATAACAGATTTTCCCAACGTCTGTCAACCTCTTTCTGGAATTCTTCAATTAAATGTTCATTTCCAGGTTTAAATAAATGTTTAAATCTTCCCTGTGCTCTTAAGAAATCTTCAATAGGAAGTTTTTTCTTTGGCTCGTAAGTTAAATTCCATTTTCCATGATCTACTTCAAACATTGGCCAGTAGCATGTTTCTACTGCAAGACGACAGATTTCCATAATATCTTCTGTATTGTATCTCCATCCTCTTGGACATGGTGTCATGATATTTAAGAAACTTGCCCCTTCTGTGTAAATCGCTTTTTCAGCCTTTTTATGAAGATCATTAAAGTTTAGTGTAAATGTACTCTGGCCTACATATGCTACATCATGATCTGCGATGATGCTTGCAAGGTCTTTACGGTTCTGCATTTTACCAACAGATTCTTTTCCTGTCGGTGTTGTTGTTGTATCTGCAAACATTGGTGTTGCAGAAGATCTTTGGATTCCTGTATTCATATAAGCTCCGTTATCGTAACACACATAAACCATGTCATGACCACGTTCCATAGCTCCTGATAAAGACTGGAATCCGATATCATAAGTTCCACCATCTCCACCAAATGCGATGAATTTAAAGTTTTCGTCTTTTGGAAGTTTTCCACGTTTTTTTAATGCTTTATATGCTGTCTCAACTCCACTTAATGTTGCTCCTGCATTTTCAAATGCATTGTGGATATAGCTGTCTTCCCATGCAGAATATGGATACATGAAAGAAGATACCTCAAGACATCCTGTTGCATTTGCGATCACAGCATGATCTTCTTCATGTAAAGCACGAAGTACCGCACGAACTCCAATTGTAGCACCACATCCGGCACACATACGATGTCCTGGAGCTAAACGCTCTTTTTTACTCATCATTTCTTTTACATTATAACTACTCACAGTATTCCTCCTATTAACGCAATCCGATGTATTTAAACTGTTCAAGTTTTGTTCCATTTTCAATATGATCTTCAAGATCAGCAAAGATATCATATACTTCCTGTACGGTAAAGTCTCTTCCGGCAAGTCCGTAAATATAGTTGACGGTATCGATCATCACTTTATTTCTAAATAATCCGGCAGTTACTTCACTTCCAAGAGGTCCACCGTTTCCATTATAACTTTCTGTACGGTCCATGATTGCTACCGCTTTGGCACCTTTTAAAGCTGTGGCTAATTCATCGGCTGGGAATGGACGGAACAGGCGCAGTTTGATAACACCGACTTTTTTACCTTTTGCTCTTAAGTCATCCACTGCCTGTTTTGCTGTTCCAGCAGCTGATCCGATCAATAACATGATGTAATCGGCATCTTTTGTTTTGTATTCTTCAAATAATCCATAGCTTCTTCCAGAAATCTTTTTAAATTCTTTTGCAACCTTCAAGACTGCATCTTTCGCATTTTCTAATGCGATTTCTTGATTTTTCTTTGCTTCCATTGCATAGCTTGTCACAGAATATGGTCCAACTGCGATTGGTTTTCCAGGATTTAATAAGAATTCTTCCGGTTCATATTCACCAACAAAATTTTTAACTTCTTCATCTTCTAGTAATTCAATATTTTCAACCGCATGACTTGTGATAAATCCATCCTGACAGATCATGATCGGTAAATGGACTCCAGCACTTTCGGCGATTGGATATGCCTGAATAAAGTTATCATAGGCTTCCTGATTGTTTTCCGCATAAATCTGAATCCATCCAGTATCTCTTGCGCTCATTCCATCAGAATGGTCACAGTTGATGTTGATCGGTCCGGATAATGTGCGGTTTACGAGAGCTAATGCGATAGGCATACGGTTTGATGCTGCAAGCAATAATTCTTCCCACATCAATGCAAGTCCTGCAGAAGATGTTGCTGTTAAAGTTCTTGCGCCGGCAGCTTCTGATCCGATTGCAGCACTCATTGCAGAATGTTCACTCTCGACCGGAATAAACTCTGTATCGATTTCGCCGTTTGCAATGTATGTGGATACCATCTGCGGAATCTCTGTGGACGGCGTGATCGGAAATGCCGGCATAACATCCGGATTTACCTGTTTGATTGCATAGGCAACGGCCTCGTTACCTGACATACGTTCTTTGATTCCCATTATTCTACGCCCTCCTTCATTTTGATTGCTCCAAACGGACATACCTTTGCACAGATTCCGCATCCTTTGCAGTGATCTAAGTCAAAGGCTCCTCGTTTCTGATCTTTGACCGGAATGGAACTGTCCGGACAGACCGGTGCACACAGCAGACACTGTTTGCAGTTGTCCTCTAAATAAACCGGTGTATTATTTCTCCACTCACCGGTCTTAAAATATTTGGAAGTTCCTGCAGCAAATACCTGCATTCCCTCGGTCAGCCCTGTATGTGGAGTATGTTCATTGATTTTATTAATATCTGTTCTCATTTTCTGTCTCCTCTATGCTTCCTCTACGGCTGCAAAAGCCATCTCCAGT
>OFSD01001987.1_pt1 | contig 13667 bp, 7 predicted proteins | sample 1543191 | NCBI WGS metagenome assembly OFSD01 (sample SAMN04209221, study PRJEB22552) | human gut metagenome | biome: gut; material: feces | host: Homo sapiens | place: USA: Oklahoma
CTGGTGGGAAATGGTCACCTCGTTGTCCTTGCTGAATACGGGAACGACGCAATCCTCTCTCAAATGGGCTATATCGACTGGCTTGGTGTTGGCCTCGATAAAATGGCGGTTATGCCGTACACCCAAAGGAACGACAACACCTGTCGTTGCAGGTTGGGCAGGTTGTTCCTCTACGGTCGTTGCCACCTCTGTGGCAGGGTTATCGAGGAAAGGACTGTCGGAGTTCAGACCGACGGCAAATTCGGGATTAGGCTGAAACGCTGGGTACATGGTGGTAGGGAGTTTGAGGTTGAACACTCGGTTGTGCAGGCTGTGCCATATTGCACCATTTGAGGATGGCTTGCCCCACAGCAGGCGTGATGAGGAATTCGGGACGGCCTGTGAACAGTCCCGTGCGGTCTTTGGATGTGGTGGCCTTGTGGTTCATCGCTATATCCAAAACCGCGGTGAACTCGTAATCCACGTTGTCGCGCTGTACGGCTTTCAAGCCCACCTTCTCTGGAACCATCTTACCGTTCTTGTCCGAAAGCACATAATCCTGCTTGCTGCGCATGGTGCAGATCACATGAGCGGAGGATGTCAGAATCCGCTGGATAAAGGCGTTCTGACGGGGCGTGACCTTGGCCCAGTTGGCAAAGGAGTTGCCTTGCAGGTTGGCGTGGAAATCCAGCAGATAATCCCAGCAATGGGAGATGCTGTCGATGATGATTACCTCGGCTCCTGCCTGCTCACAGATGCCGATGGCCTCAATGTAAGTTTCGGGAGCATAGTTTTCGAGGGTGAGGACTTGATAACCGCCCAGATGGGCATAAAGGTCTGCCGAACAGTTCTCGGAATCAATGACAGCGATTTTAGACCAGTCGCCTGTCATTCCGTAAGCGATAAGGAGCGACGAATAGGTCTTGCCGCTGCCTGAAGCTCCCGCCAGCGCAAGCCGCATCTTGGCTGCACGACGCATGGATTGTCTCAATTGCATAACTCTACAAATTAGATGATTAGTAAATGATTAAACTAATCATAATCGTTGCGGCTTTTGTATTCGTTCTGCAATTTTTCTCGATAATCTACCATAAAAAATCCCTCCCCGAATTTCGTTTTCCAAACCAAATAGGGGGGAGGGGGTTTTACGGAGTATTTGCAAGCGGGCAGGATATTAGAAAATAAATCTGAACCTCTGGTCGAGTCTGTTCTGTTTAGAATCCATATTTCTCTTCTCTTTTTTTGAAGGCTTCACGTCCTCCTTCAAGGATTTCAGTAATATGCTCTCTTATTCCCATACTAAACAGAACACCTTTGGCTGTTTCTTGTTTAGAAAATGTATGCTCTAAGGCTCCGTTAACATACTCAAATCGACAAGATTCATTATTCCTATTTTCATCTTGTCCTCTTTGATTTGCAACAATAATATTCTCACTATCAGCACCAACAACAATATTGGGATTATGGGTAACAATGATTAACTGCCTATTCTCCTTTCTCTTTCTAATAAACTGCACTAAGTCATTATAAATAGATCGGTTGTCCAAATTATCTTCTGGTTGATCTATTAAGATAGGGCAATTCGCTTCGCTAAGTTCAATAAGAAGTTTTAGAACTGCAAGATTAGCTTTACCTGGCGACATTTTAGCCATCTCGTCACCACCAATGCTTAATTCCCAATAATCAAAGAATTCATCTCTAAATAATGTCTTTATGCTATCTTTAGGTTCTTTATACTTACGATAGGTGGCATTCCCTTGAATAATTAAATCAAAAATAAGTTTAATCTCATTAAAGTGATTTGTAAAATCAACATCAGGTAAACTATTATTATCCCGTTCAGATAATAGATCAAATTGACTGAAATCAGTTGACCTTTGATTGAAAAATTCTAAAAAATTATTTCTAAATCGATTATAATAAAATTTAATAGATCCTGTTAGGCAAATATCTGCTATGGATGCCGCTTTTGCATTTAACACTTCAATAATTCGTCTATATTCAGAATAAGCATCTTCATATCCTTTTAAGAATTTGCTTTTCTCGTTATCTCTTAATTCCTCTAAGGTCTTAATTTGATCTTCAATGTTACTTATGCGCAATAGTTTGGTTCTTTCGCGTTTAATCTCCTCTTCAATAGAAATTATTTGCTCCCGATTTTGGAGTTTTGCCTTAATGGGGGACAGTTGTGCCTCAATCTCTTTATTTATTTCATCAATCCTAGAGCTAAATTTACTTTTTCTCTGTTCTCCAACTGTTTTAAGAGATTCGATTTCTTGTTGAAATCCAATTATTTTAGAACTGATTGCCGAAAATATATTATTAAAATATTGAGTTTTGGATATTTCTGTCGCTACTTTTAATCGAGAATTTATGTTCGCTATTAAAGAGTCAAGCCCTGTAAAAACACTATCTAAACTTGCATATTCATTAGTTATATTAGCTTGTATAGCCTGTGTTTTATCACTCCTTTTAGTTAACGTATTATACTTTATCAATTCTGCATCTACCACAGAATTCCCCTTCAGAACCTCAATAGACGTATTTAAATGGGCAATTTGATTGTTAATACCTAAAACATCCCCAATATCTTTTTTCTGTTGTTTTAATACATCAATCTGATCTTGAATCTTAAAATATTCATCAATAGCATTGTCTCTGACATTATCAAGCTCTTTAACTTTTTGTATAAACTCATCATAATGTAGCTTGCTTTCATTGTCCTGTAGAAGAATATCTCGAATAAATTTGCCTAATTCTTTTCTGGAATTACTTTGTATATTAGAGGTCAAATTAATAATATATGATTGTGGGATATATACAAATTGTCGGCTTCTCGCCGTGGTATTATCGTTATATTTATATTGCACATTATCCTCCCATTCTACGATAAAATCGAAGCTTTCCGTCCCTCTAAAATTATAGCTATCAACTACCGTTTGAGAAATCTCCTTTTGTTCTTGTTTGCAGGCATATTTATAATCTATTGCATTTGCTATATAATGGAGTAATAAAGATTTTCCTGATGATTTTCCACCAATGATAGTATTTAAATCTGGATTTAAATATATCTTTTGGGGAGTAAAATCAGAGTGCCCTGTGAATTGTACGGATTTAATAACCCTATCTAGCCTTTTATTATTGGGGTTATCTCGTTGAATTTTTCGTCTCAATTCTGGTTCAAAGATTACCTGCCTAAGCCCTTCAAACGTAGAGCTTGCTTTCAACCAAGTAAAACAATGCCCTAATTCTTTCGGTGTAGTATTAATTTTATTGGCAGCAAATCGATGTGCATCACTGCAATGTAATAATCTACTATTTACACCTTGCGCTTTTAATGAGGCTATTCCTTTATTGGCCTCTTCCGCAGAGGGAGAGGCACTAAAAATAAAATGAACATCGTTAATAATCGTCTTTTTATCAGCAATTGATCCATCCCATCTAAATTGTTCCCATTCAGTTTTGCCTATTGCCTTAAAATATTTTCCATCTAGATAAGTATTAGGCTCAGCTCCTTCTCCTAACAACTCTTTAATTTTAGAAATTTCAAAATTTATGTTATTAAATCCGATTTCGAGCGGATTACAACTTCCTCGTTTCTCTATTGGAGTTGAATCATAGATGTGTTTCCCGAAATCTAATAATGATTCTTTTGTAACAACCCCACCCCAAGAATAACCGTCAGTATATTCGGAATTAAGATTTGCTTTCCCTCGTAATCCAGCAAGAAAATGGCATTCTATAACTTCAACAGGTAATTGAGAGATGTCCGCAAAAATAATATGATAATTAATACGATTAAGTTTATCATTCCCTACAAATTCTTTAATCCGAACCTCAATGACAGGCAGAATCAATTCAATATTTTGCAGTCTTCCTTCTTTTTTATATTCTAGAACCTTTTTGTAGCCATCTAGAAATAAATAGTCATTAATTCCTATAACTTTTATTTCTTGGGGTAAATTCTCTAGTTCTGATAGGAATTTACTCCAAACCTCGTCTGTATCGCCACCGTAATCAGAACACAATGATGATGGGGTATGTATATGAAGATCCCATTTTTTCCATTCAGAACCTCTAAGTCTATAAGTTTCCATAAACGTGAAATAAAACTCTATTACACAAATATATGGATTTTTTTAAGACAAAAAAGACTAATAGTATATTTAATTGCAATAAATGGTAAGATGTATTTTATTGATTGGCTACGTAAGGGGCGTGTATCTAAAACTCAAAACCGCTGAAATTCTCTTTGTCCTGTTCTATTACCTCCCGATACTGGCCTTGCATATCGAGCACCTTTATAAAATAAGGCAACGATACCTTTTCGGGCAGGTTCTTGCATCGTTTATCGAGTTGGTAGGTTATGCTTATTGGCTCTGTTCTCGATAAGCCTATTGCATTATACTTGGTAAGCAGTACAGACATAGCCCGTTTATCCCAGTTAGGAATGGCAACACCTTTCGCCTTGCAGAAATCGCATAGCTCCTTATAAATCCCTGCATTGGTCTTTTTAACAGAGGAATTGATAAAACAGCCTGCTGTCAATTCATAGCCGTTAGAAATAGGCTTTATAAGCCCTAATTGCAGACACTCTTTAATGAGAGCTGTTATCGTGTTTCTCGATAAACCGATACTCTTTGCAATCTGGCTGTTACTTCATTGAATGGTATCCGTATTATTAAGGCAGATTGCCTTTAATAAGAGCAGAAACCCTGCAATCTTGGCGGGATAGTTTCTCTTAAAGTAACTGCTATCCAAAAAGAAATAGTCTTTAATAGCTGGCTTTATAAAGTAGGAATTTCGCTTTATAAATCCTCTGTCTGCATCTTCTTTAATGGTAGTCTGTACGGTCAGGTAACCTGCATCCTTTAAGCGTTTGATAACACGTCGGATTGTTCGTTCATCCAATCCCGTCAGTAAGGATAGCTTTTCTTCTGTTACATGGGAAATGTTCGTCTCGTGATTGGAACAACATTTAATGGTTGCTCACACGTAAATATCGACGGGTTTACTGTTTCCCGTCTGAAAGTTCACGATTGATTTGGGGATTACGGTATAATTCATCGTTAGCAATGGAATTTGGATTGTTCGTAAATATAATCTCTTTTAGATGCAATAGTTTCCGAAAACAGGCAATGCCGTAATGCTCTTTGGCCTGCTTGCGGTTATCGAATCACTGGCGGTCTTTGATGTGGTAGTACATGGTCTGAAAGACTTTAATAGGTTATGTATAAGTAGGTAGTGTATATATAGGACACTTTTGAGCAGTTTGCACAGGACAGTTTTGAGCAACTCTCTATCCCGTCATGCAAAAACCTACTATCTCTTTATCCGTATCTTCCATAATTTTTGATTCTGGATTGATCGTATTAAAGGAAATATCCGTTTCGTACTCAAAAAATGTGGAAGATAGTTTCACCGCATTTTTTCTGTGTGTGAAATATCTTTTATATAAGGAAATTTCATTTCCTGCACAAAAAATATGCGATTATAAGCCAAAGACAAGGACAGCATTATTACTGTCCTTATCTGCCTTGTAAGCCTATTTTCTATGGAAGCAAAAAGAATTTTCCCATCTCGGATTTGCTATTACAAATATAGTAAAAATCTTTAATAAATGCAAGTTTGTCGGCCGCTTCGTGGGGGATATTTTAGGTTCTTTCTATGAAAAATCTCCCTCATTCATAACCCCTTACAGAATCGCATACAGCATACCCAAAATGGCCTTTGCCGCATTTGTGATTATGATTTTGTTCTGAATACCCTTAAATGCACTGTAATTTTGTACTAAAAATCCGATAAAACATTGTTTCAAAAGATAATTAGAACAATTATACAGGGTATTTTGTTCTGTTTGTCTTCTGCTTGGCGTTTCGAGGGCTTTTTGCTAACTTTGGTTGTCTAACTCTTACCTGCTTATGGATTATCAAGATATTGAAAGTATTAGTGATGAGCGATTCGAATATGTTTTGCGCTTATGTTATAAGATAGATGTTGTAATTGACGAAAATGACGGCGGATGGCTCGGCGGTTGGATTATTAATTATTACAACCGTTTGCAACATGGGAAGATCAAACCTCCCTTTACATGGGAAGCGTTCTGCGACAACGAGGATATTATCGCCACATTAGAAGGTTACGGACTGGATGTCGAGAAATTTTGGCTGGTACTGCTCTTTATCTATGATCTGACAATGGATAAAACGCTGAATCTGGCTGACTTTAGAAAATCACAATATGAGGTATTGACCGATATTCAGAGTTATCTGGCGAATCGTCCCAACGCCCGTCTCTACCTATCCGATGATAAGGATATTCCGAAAGACAACCGTTGTGAAATCACCAGCCCGATGGTATTAGGGGCATTGCGTCGGTTCGTTCAGGAAAATCTCACTTTGTTGGAGGAGCATCCCGAGCAGAAAGAGTTTAGGAGCGTCAGTTATGAAAATGGATTCGACACGCAATTATCGGCATCTTATCAGCAAATTTTTATGTATAAGCAACTCGATACGCTGTTTAATGTCCTCCAACTGCCCGAGAAACGGGCGAAACGGGGCGAAACCGTATCGTACAGCAAGTTGTTGCTTATCTCGCGTCTAATCTACTTTTGCCGTCTGACCCGTAACGAAGCCTTTGCGGTCGATAGTTCTTCCCTGAAAGGCATTATCAAGGAATACGGGGATTACACTTTTCCCCTGACCTCCAAAGTTTACTTCTGATAAGGGTGAGTGGATTGCCAAGTTTTTTACTCCCTAATGAAGCGGTAATATGCCTATACTTTTGTAGTGTCAAGCCGAACGGATGACCTGCAAACCTCTGGGCAAGGCGAGCGGAATAATTAAGGCCCCTCCCTAACAAGGAGTAATTAAAGATATGGCAAATAACGCTATTAACACCGCAGCCGAGGTCGCTGCGAACATCGAGAACATGAACAACGCCGTCAAGGCAAACACGCCCAAGACGGAACGCCGCCGCGAGTACACCGCATCCAAGCGGCACGAGATTCCCGCCCTGTGGAAAGTGCTGGGCAAGGCCCGTCCCGTATTCACGGTGCAGATCAACAAGTCGAATGAGGTCAAGGCAAGCTGTATTCAGCGGTTCATGCCTGCCCTCTATGCCGATGAGGAGCAGTTTTGGATCGAGTTCATGGAGCAGGTGAACATCCTCTTGGACAGCCGCCGCTTCTGCCGTGAGTGCAAGGCTCTCGGCTACAAAGCGGAGAATGTGGCCGAGCATGTCGTATTCCTCGGAAGCGCACCGATGCGAAAGGTACTGCGCGAGGGAGTGCAGAACTCGTTAGGTGCTTCGATTCAGTTCTACAAAGAACGGTTCTCGCCGACAACGGCTGATGCCTACCGCGAGACGGAGGAACAGAACTCGGAAACTGCGGCATAGGTCGACAGTCATAGTATTAAAGTGAAAAAGGGGCTACGGAGAAATCCGTAACCCCTATTTTCATTCATAACAAGTTCTGCATCGCAGCGTCGATTTGGCTGTTCTCAAAGCTGTCCAAGTAAATTTGCGTAACCTTTTCCGAGCTATGCCCCAACGTTTCACAAATCAATGAGGTGCTGACACCCGACCTTTTCAGTACGGTCGCGAAGGAGTGCCGAGCAACATAAGTGGTAATATCTATCGGCAGATTCAATTCCTCTCCGATCTTTTTCAACCGTATATTCACTTTGGCAATCACCTTATGCACGCGGTTGTGCTGTTGCGTTTCTGTCTTGTGGAACGACGATAGAACAGGAAACAGATAAGGCAATGATACTCCATTGTAGCGAGCGAGAATCTTCAAGGCTTCCGTCTGCAACGGGAGCTTGATAAGTTTCTTTGTTTTCTTACGAATATAGACCAGCCGATTGTCGATGATATTCTTCTCGGTCAAATAGCACATATCCACGAAATTGATGCCGCCCATGTAATAGGAAAACGCAAACAAATCGACGGCCAACTGTACCCGTTCATCATTCGTCGAATAGTGAACGATGCGTAAAATATCGTCCTTGCGAATGGCTCGTTTGGCTGTCTGCTGATGCAGGCGCGATACCTTGAAACTGCGGAACGGATAGTATTCGGCCTTGACGATTTTCTGTTCGATAGCCAGATTGTAGAGCATACGCAATGAACGGAATCGAATACCGATTGTATTATCCGCCAACCCTGCCGAACGCAGCCATGTTTCATAGCGTTTAAGCCATGTAACATCTATCTCTGAAAAGTAGATATTCAGATGCCCGTTGAACCGCATGAGCGAGGTATATGCCTGCCGTACCGATAAGGCATATCCCGTTCGTTTGGCCGCAATCAACGCTTCGATTTGCTCGGTAAAGAGCTGCCCTACGGTCTTGGTCGTATAGCCGCCACAAACTTTCTCGACGAGCGTATTGGCCGTAAATGCCTTTTCCTCGCAAGTCAGTTCAATCACCTTATCCGTATATTCCCGCTGTTTGTCGGCGATATACTTTTCAATATAGATGCGGTTAGGGCAATTTCGTTTCGGCCTGCTTTTGTCGAAATCCCAATATCGGGCGGCCAATGAAATACCCATGCTGACATATTTGCGCCTACGTTCTTTCGTTACGCAGAGCATCAGCGGATGTTCTCCGTTCGCAAGTGTTTTGGAACGGTATAAAAGTACGTTTACTCCCGTTGCAGACATCCTCGTTTCGGTTTACACATTTGGTTTACACAAGTTGTGTAAACCAGTGTATTTTCGACCGATTTCGAGGGACAAAAAAAGATGGTCACATTCCTGTAACCATCTTGTATTTAATGTTTTATAAGTCTATTTCAAGTGCTTGACCGAGGCATTTTCAGTCCTTTGCTCTACCAACTGAGCTATGGCACCATCCGCGAAAAACGGGGTATTCCCTGTTATCGTGGTGCAAAGATAAGCAAAAAATTTAATACTGCAAATGCCTCATGCAATTTTGTCGGTAAATTTTTCCCGGCCCGGCAAAAAACGACCGACCCGGAAATCAGAAAAAAGTCCGCTGCCCAAACGGACAGCGGACTTAACAGGCTTGATACAGAGACGCTTAATTCGTTTTATTCTGGTTCGCCTCGCCGATTTCCGGGTTGGCAATCACGACGGAACGCGGCAGCTGGAACCGCATGCCGGATTCGTTCTGCTCCCACATGGCTTTGTAAATGTGGTTGTTCGCAACGCCTGCCGCCGTCATCGCGGCATCGTCCCGACGATCAATCGGCATATTCAGACGCCGGCGGTCGAGCCACTCCAGAGCGCCCTCCATCCACATCTCGATACGTTTCTGAAGAATGATCTCCTCGACGACATCATCGAGCGAAGCGGCCGTAATATCGTAACCCGGATCGCGGTAGGTCGTCACGTAATCCTTGAGCGTCCTCTTGGCCGCGGCGATATTGCTGTGCGCCTCGGCTTCAGCCTTGATGAAGACGGCCTCTTCGGCGCGCATATAGATCAGATCGGTATTGTTCCAGTCGCCGTTGTAACTGCGGAATTTGACCGAGACATACTCCGAACGCGCTTTTACGCCCGAAGCAAGCGTATTGGGCAGGTTGGAAGGCAGGAGGCAGGCATAACCGCTCGTCGCAGCGTCCGGGTCCGGATTGTCCTCCTTGTTGAGCCACCAGCCGCGACGCACGTCGGTCGGATTCAGACGCGCATAGAGGTAGGAGTGGACCGGACGCTCGGCCCACATACCCGCATAACCGCTCATGTAGGGGTCCATCTGCGAGCACCAGGTAGCCCATGTCTGGCAGTTGTCGGCCGTCATCTTGAAGCCGAAGATCAGACTCGGAACGTTCTCGATACGGTTGAAGCCGTTATTGTAGTTCTCCTTGGAGACGAGCGTGTATTTGGCCAGAATATCGTCGGCCAGCGAGACGGCTTTCCCCCAGTCCTCCATGACCAATGCGACACGGGCGCGCAGAATGGCGGCCACGCTGGCGTCGAAATCGGTCCGGGAACCGGTGTCGTCGTATCCGATCTCCTCGAAAATACGCAGCGCTTCGTCCAGGTCGTCGGTAATGCGTTTGTAGACCTGCTCCATCGTGGCGCGCGGCAGATTCTGGCCGAGGGTCTCCTCGGTGGCCAGAGGCACGCCCGGAAGGTCCTTGTTCGCCGCCGAGTAGGGATACTGGTACACGTTGATCAGGTGGTAGTAGCCGAACGCGCGGGAGGTCAGCGCACGGGCGCGGTAGGCCTTCATCGTCTCCGACTCGGCGGAAGCGTCGAGGGTAGCCGTCGCGAGAATCTCGTTGGCCGTGGCGATCGGAATGTAGAACATGTTCCACACGTTGAAAGTCGGCGTATACTCCTCCTGCCAGTAGTCGTTGATGTACATGTAAAGGTTCATGCTGTGTTGCAGCAGCAGGGTCATATCCTGCCCGGTCATGCCGAACGCAAGTTCGAACCCTTTGAAACCGGTCAGCCACTGAAGATCGTTCTTGTAATAGGTGGCATAGTGGGTGTAAATGGACGCCTCGATACCCTGAAGCACCTTGTCCGGGTCCTCCTTGGCCACCTCGTCACGGGTCTCCGAAGAGACTTTTCCCGAAGGGTCCACGTCGAAGATATCGTCGCTGCAGGATACCGCAACTGCCGCGCTCATTAAAAATATCAGTATTTTTTTCATATCAATGTCGCTGCTTAGAAGTTAATATTGAGACCTACCGAAGTGGTGCGGATCGGCGAATAATACGTACCGTCCACGCTGTTCAAAGCGACCGTCGCGCCCTGACCGCCCATGCTCGTACGGGGATCGTAGCCCTTGCGCTTCGATGCGAAGAAGACGTTGTCGCAGGCGAAGTACACGCGAACGCTCTTGATGCCGATCTTGCTCATCCAGTTTGCCGGGAAGGTGTAGCCCAGCGTGATGTTGCGCAGGTTGAAGTAGGTTTTGCTGATCAGGAAACGATCCGACGAAGCGTTGATGTTCGAGTCGTTCGTGTTCCAGATCGGCGCCGAACCTTTCCCGGTCTCCGGATTCCAGGCGTCGGCATAGTTCTTCAGACGGTTCATCGGGAAATTCGCACTGCTGAACGCCGAGAAGTCGTAATCGTAGCCGTAGCCGCCAAACTGGAAGTTGGTCATAATCGTCAGGTCGAGGCTCTTCCAACGCAGCGTGGTGTTCAGGCCGCCCGTGAAATCGGGAAGCGCGCTCTTCTCCAGCAGGTACTGCGTGGCCTCGGTAGCATCGCCGGTCGTGACTTTCTCCACGCCCACAACGTTGCCCTCACCGTCCGTGAGATCCCGGTCCATATACCAGAGCGAGTTGCCCTTCTCATCCAGACCTGCGAACTGCCGCATCTCCCAGCGGTAGATGTCCTTGCCTTCGTAAATGCGCTGGTTGCCGTTGGGCATGCCCGAGACTTTGTACTCGTCGGGCAGGTTGAGCATTTTGTTGGCATAGGTGTAACCGTTGACCGACACGTCCCAGTACCAGTTCTTCTTCTGGATGAGCTTGACGTTCAGGTCGAATTCGAAGCCCGAGTTGCGCAGTTTGCCGACGTTGTACCAGTCGTAGGCGCGGCCCGTCGAAATATCCTTCGTACGCTTGAAGAGCAGACCGTCCGACACGCGGATGAAGTAGTCCATCGTCAGGTTGATGCGGTCGTTCAGCAGACCCACGTCCAGACCCAGATCGAACGTCTTCTGCTTCTCCCACGTCAGATCGGGATTGCCGTAGTAATAGATCTCCGTACCCAGCTTGCCTTCGGAAATGGTAACCGTATACTGGTCGGTATAGGGATAGTAGTTGGCCAGGTCCTCGTTACCCTGCGTACCGTACGTGGCGCGGAGTTTCAGCTCCGAAAGCCAGCTGTGCGTACTCTCCATGAACTTCTCGGCTCCGATGCGCCACGAAGCGCCGACGGACCAGAACGTGCCCCAGGGATTGTATTTGAAACGCGAGGTTCCGTCGCGGCGGATACCGCCCGAGAAATAATAACGGTTGTCGTAGTTGTACTCCAGTTTGCCGAAGAAACCCTGAATGCGCAGCACGTCCTGATAGCCGTTGATCGACCCCATCTCGCCGGCGTTGTTCAGCTGCGGATTCTTGGGATCGTAAATGTTCGTCTTCTCGACCTCGGCGTAATCGCGCACCCAGCTGTTGTACTCATGCCCGATCAGCGCATTGATATTGTGGCGTCCGACGGATTTTTTGTAATTGAGCATCTGGATCAGGTTCAGATCGTAAACGTCCGTAGACTTTTTGTTGATCCGGCCCTTGGAACCGCGTCCGTTGCCGATCGTGGGGTTATAGAACAGCAGTTCGTCGGAGGCGCGATAGCCCAGCGACATGCTCGAGGTGAAGGTGAAGTCGCGCAGGAAATAGATCTCCCCGTAAGCGCGGCCCTGCAAGTTGTTGCGTTTGATGTCGCGCGTGTCCATCTTCAGCGTGGCGATGATGTTCTGGCCCGAGGTTCCGGGACGGGTCGTCGTGCCGTCGGTCTGCCCCGTACCCAGGTCGTAGACCTTGTCGCCGTTTTCGTCATACTTGATTTTCCCCTCGGCATCGCGGGCGTAGACCGGAAAAACCGGCTCCCACGAACGCGCCGTGGCGAACGCCGACGAAGCGAGGCTGCTGCCCTCCAGAATGTTGTTCTGCACCGTGTGGGCATAGGAGAGGTTGGCGCCCACCTTGATCCACTTGCGGAGCTTGGTGTTGACGTTCACACGAGCGCTGTAACGCTCGAAATCCGATTCGATCACATAGGATTCGTCCTTGAGGTAACCCAGCGAGATGAAATAGTCGGACTTCTCGTTCCCGCCGCTGACCGAAACGTTCGTCTCGTTGCGGAATCCGGTCTTGAAGAGCTCGTCCTGCAGGCGCTCGCTGTACATGCGCCGGGCCGACGGGTCGAGTTTGCCGGTCGCAGGGTCGATCAGGTAGGTCGACAAATATTTGTAGGGGTTGTAATTTCCGTGTGCGCCCAGCACCTCCTGCGAGGCATAGAGCGCCGCGGCAGCCAGATCGCCGCCTCCCTCTTCGGGGCTTGACGCCCACTTCGTGTCGCGCATCGTGCGCCACTGCGCCTCGAGGTATTCGCCCGGATCGGTGATGATGTCATACTCGGGGACAGCGCGGGTGTTGATACCGAATCGCGTGTCGACGCTGATCGTGGGATTGTCCAGGCTGCCGCGCTTGGTCGTGATGAAAACCACGCCGTTCGCGGCGCGCGAACCGTAGAGCGAGTTGGCCGTGGCGTCCTTCGACACGGAGATCGACTCGATGTCGGCCGGGTTGATGTCGGACAGGCTGCCCTGATAGGGCGAGCCGTCGAGCACGATCAGCGCGCCGGTGCCCGCATTGAGCGAACCGACGCCGCGGACGTAGATCGCAGCGTCCGTACCGGGCTGGTTGGTGGCCGTAGTCAGCTGCACGCCGGGAACCGCTCCTTCGAGCATTTTCGAAACGGTCGAAACCTGACGCTTCGCAAGCTCCTCGCCGCGGATGGTGGCGATTGATCCCGTAAGATCTTTTTTCGTCGTCGTGCCGAAAGCGGTCACCACGACATTCTCGATGGCCTGCGCATCTTCGTGCATCACGACTTCGACATGCGTCTTTCCGGCGACAGTCACTTTCCGGGTCTCGTAACCGATGAACGAAACCGCCAGCGTAGCGTCGGCGGGTGCGGCGATGGTGAATTTACCGTCCGTGCCCGTGGTCGTACCGGTCGACGTGCCGTCGACCATA
>OFSD01002003.1_pt1 | contig 13595 bp, 10 predicted proteins | sample 1543191 | NCBI WGS metagenome assembly OFSD01 (sample SAMN04209221, study PRJEB22552) | human gut metagenome | biome: gut; material: feces | host: Homo sapiens | place: USA: Oklahoma
TGAAGGAGCTGGCCCACACCGGCATCACCATGCTGGTGGTCACCCACGAGATGGGTTTTGCGCGCGAAGTTTCCAACCGTGTCATCTTCATCGATAATGGCCGCATCCAGGAGGATGAACCCCCGCAGGAGCTGTTCTCCAACCCCAAGCACCCGAGACTGAAAGCATTTTTGTCCAGGATGTTGTAACAAATCAAAAAAATACTCCGTGCAAATGCACGGAGTATTTTTTTGCTCGTTTTTTCCTCAGAACGAACCACCCGACGAGCCGCCGAAGCCGTCGCTGTCGGTGGAGGAGCCACCGCCGGAAGATTTTTCTTCCTTGGGCGGGTCATAGACGCGGGTCTGCGTGGTGTGGGTGTAGACATCCCGCTTGACCCGGAGCTTGAGGCCGGGCATGTAATCGTCCGCCTCGGTCTTCTCCTTGGCCGTCTTCATCTGGTGGTAGAACACCAGGCAGACACCTGCCGCAATGGCCGCCGGGATCCCAATGACAAAGAAGAGGCCCTCGGCGCCCAGGTCGTTGTCCACATCAATGGGCTCGCCATGCTCGGCATAGTAGTCCAGCGTGTAATCTGCCATCTCGATGTAGGTGCGGGCCGCCCCGGCCCAGTCGCCGTCCGAGAGCTTGGGGACGATGTCGTCCTCCATCTGCTCAATGCGGTAATCGGTAAAGGCCGTGACACCGCCGCCATAGGTGATGGTGACATACTTGCGGGAACCCACCGCCAGCAGGAAGAGGATGCCGCTTTTGCCCTCACCGCTGCCAAGACCGTTGTTTACATAATAATTCTTGGCAAAATCCCGCTGGTTGGCATCGCCGATGTCGTCGACCACAAGGAAATAGACGTCGCAATCGTGGCCGCTGGAAGCCGCTTCCGCGCTCTGTTCCAGCTCGTTGTAGGTATCGGCATCAAACAGGCCCATCTCGTCCCGGACCAGGGGAGCCGCCGCCATACCGGGCAGAGCCAGCACCGCAAGCATCAGCAGAGCGGCCAGAAAAGCGCAGCACTTTTTATAACAGTTTGTTTTACACATCCGATTTTTCATTTTGCGCTCACACCCCCTCAGCCGTACAGAAACAGTGCCAGAATGACCATGAGCGGCAGACTGATGCCCGCAAACCAGGCAGCGACCCGCTTGGGGTCCACGGGCAGGTCGCCAATGAGCTTGCCGGTCTGGCCGTTCATTGCAAAGAGGAAGTCCTTGTCGTTCCAGCGGGTGTGGAGCATCCAGACCGGGAGCAGGGCGTAGTGCGCCTTGCGGATGTCGATGTTGATGTTCTCCGCCTTGGTGTGCACCTCAGAGTAGCCGTCAATGGTCTCCCGCAGGGCCGCACGGGTGGTGTTTTCCATCCGGCGGGTGGCCCGGGGCAGACACTTTTCCTCGTCCTCGTCGTAACGGTCGGCCAGGAAGCCGGGCAGGTACGCCGTGGAGAACGGCTGAATGGCGCTGTAATCAAAGGGCTCAATGGCATCCATGTGGGCATCCGGCATCTTGCTGGAGCCATCCACGGGCACCTTGATAAAGTCTGCCTCGCCCGCGCGGGCCACATTGTAGTGCTGGGTATTGGTGACGACGTAATCCCCCTCGCGGTGGCTCTCGGTCACTTCGCCCTCATAAGCACCCCGGGCATCGGCAGTGGCGTCGTAGAGCCAGAACGGCACATACACGCCCTGGATCTTTTCGACGTGGTTCTGCTCTTTGAACGCCTTTGGCAAGAACTTTTTGCCCTTGTAGTATTTGTTCAGGTTCTGCACGGCTGCCTTGCGATCCAGCTTGAATGGGATGATGTACTCCGGCTTCAGCTTGCCGGAGAGCTGCCCGCCCAGCACCGTGGGGTTGCCGCAGTAAGGGCAGGTGGTAGCAGCGGTGGTACCGTCGCAGACCAGCTCGGCCCCGCAGGAAGAGCAGGTGCGGCTGGTGAGGCCGGCGGCTTCCTCCTCGCCCCAGACGGGGCCCTGGGGCCGCTGCCGGGCGGCGGTGTCAGAGGCTTTCTGCTTGTCTGCATAAAGGGCCTCCACCTCCTTGACCTCATAGGTGGAGCCGCAGTAATCACAGACCAGTTTGCCCGTGGCGCTGTCGAACCGCAGCGGGCCGGTACAGGCCGGGCACTGGTAATTGGTGGTTTCATTCGGCATGGTTCATTCCCCCTTATGCCCCAAAGGGCTTGCCGCATTCCGGGCAGAACTTGGGCAGCCGGGTGGGGTCGGCAGGCTTCCAGCCGCAGTTGGCGCACTGGGCCGCCGGGCGGGGTTTGCCGCACTCGGAGCAGAACTTGCCGCTGTTCTTGGTGCCGCAGCTGCACACCCAGACTGTGGGTGCCTCCGGCTTGGGAGCACCACAGGCCGTGCAGAATTTGCCCGTGTTGCCGCTCTGGCCGCAGGCACACTTCCAGCCCGCAGCGGGAGCCGGAGCGGGCTGTGCCGCCGCCTGCCGGGCCCCCATCTGGTAGAGCGTCTGAGCGTCCGCTCCGCCCGCAGCGGCAGCCGCGTTCACGCCCATAAAGGCCATGGCTGGGCCCGCGCTGGTGTTGGCGGCAGCGGCCCGCATGGCGTCGCCCTGGGCACCCACAAGATGGGCAGCACCCCGGGTGGGGTCCATGTAGGCGGCATCCCGCTGCATGGCCTTGAGCATGGCCTCGTCTTCCTCGCTGGCCTTGACGCCGGACACGCCGAGGGAGACGATCTCGATGCCGCGCAGCTTGCTCCACTTGCCGGACAGCTCCTGGTTCAGAGCCTCGGCCAGCTCGGTGGTATGGCCGGGCAGAGCCGAGTAGCGGATGCCCTGCTCGCTGATCTTGGCAAAAGCCGGCTGCAGGGCCGTTAGCAGCTCGGTCTTGAGCTGGCTGTCCAGCGTCTCGCGGAGATAGGCATTTTCCACATTGCCGCAGACATTGGTGTAAAACAGGATGGGGTTGGTGATACGGTAGCTGTACTCGCCAAAGCACCGGATGCTGATGTCCATGTCGATGCCGGCCCGCTGGTCCACCACCCGGAAGGGCACCGGGCTGGGGGTGCCATACTTGTTGCCGGGCAGCTCCTTGGTGTTGATGTAGTAGACGCGCTGGTCGGTGGCTGCCTGGCCGCCAAAGGCAAAGCGCTTGCCCATCTCGGCAAAGACGTCATCAATATTCTTGGCCAGCCCGCCGCTGAGCAGGGAGGGCTGGGTACCGGTATTGTAGGTGTACTCACCGGGCTCGGCGCAGAGATCCACCACCTTGCCCTGCTCCACGATGAGGGCGCACTGGCCCTCAGCCACGGCCACGATGGAGCCATCGGTGATGATGTTCTCACTGCCATGGCGGTTGGCAGAGCGGCCGCTCTGCTTTTTCTCGCCTTTGACGGCCAGAACATCCGCCGGGAGAGCACTGCAGGTAAAGTATTCTTTCCACTGGTCGCCCATCACGCCGGAAGCGGCGCCCAATGCTGCTTTGACAAGACCCATAAGTCAAATCTCCTTTTTGCGCCTGCTTCTGATTTTTGCAGGCGTTTTGTTCAGTATAGCATACCGGACGGAAATTGTATAGCAAATCGACTCTTGCAATTTGGAGCCGACGGGTGTAGAATATGGGCGTCAACACAAATACAGGGGAGCTTGTAAAGCAGGCTGAGAGGAAGTACCCGAACTTCGACCCTTTCACCTGATGCGGATAATGCCGCCGTAGGAAGTCATAACGTCGAAGTGCATACTTTGAAGATATGGATTTTTACAGGAGACACCGTAACAGGCGTCTCCTGTTTTTGTTTTGCCGTATTTTGCAAAGGAGGCATCTTCATGAAAAATCTCTCAGTGAAAAAACTCGCTCTGGCGGGAATGTTCTGCGCGCTTGCCGTGGTGGGCAGCGTGTTCAGCTTTCCCATCTTTGGCAGCAAGTGCGCCCCGGTACAGCACATGGTCAACATCCTGTGCGCCGTGCTGCTGGGCCCTTACTACGGGGTGGGCGTGGCCTTTGTGGCCTCGCTGCTGCGCAATCTGCTGGGGCTGGGCAGCCTGATGGCATTCCCCGGCAGCATGTTTGGGGCTTTGCTCTGCGGGCTGACCTACCATAAGGCAAAACAGCTGCTCCCCACGCTGGTGGCGGAGGTGTTTGGCACCTCCATCCTGGGCGGGCTGTGCGCCTACCCGGTGGCCATCCTGCTCATGGGCAAGAGCGCCGGTGACATCGCATTCTACGCCTACATCATCCCGTTCCTGGTCTCCACGGCCGGCGGTGCCGTCATTGCGGGCGTGCTGCTGTTCAGCCTGCAGCGCTCGGGCGCGCTGCACTCCATGCAGGCCAGCCTGACCTGAATTTTGCCAAAGGAGCTGTGTTATGAACTGTACCGCTGAGATGCTGCGGCTTTATGCCGTGACGGACCGCGCCTGGGTCGGCAGACAGACCCTGCCCCAGCAGGTGGAAGCCGCCCTGAAAGGCGGAGCCACCTGCGTTCAACTGCGGGAAAAACACCTGGACGACGCCGATATGCTGGCCGAGGCAAAAACAATTTCCGCCCTCTGCAGAGCGTACCATGTCCCGTTCATCCTCAATGACAATGTCCCGCTGGCAAAGCTGTGCGGTGCGGACGGCGTGCATGTGGGGCAGGACGACCTGAGCGCCGCCGAGGCCCGCCGCCTGCTGGGCCCGGACAAGATCATCGGCGTGTCGGCCCACAATGTGGCGGAGGCCAAAAAGGCTTTTGCGGACGGGGCCGACTATCTGGGCTGCGGGGCCATGTTTACCACCCACACCAAGACGGACACCAACGTGATCTCCCGTCAGGTGCTGGCGGATGTGTGCGCCAGTGTTCCCATCCCGGTGGTGGCCATCGGCGGCATCCACAGGGAGAACCTGCTCCAGCTTGCCGGCTGCGGAGAGGCCGGCATCGCCGTCATCAGCGCCATCTTTGCACAGCCGGATATCGAAGCCGCGTGCAGAGAGCTGCGCGAGATGGTCCGAAAACTGTAACTCCTTTCGTCATCGCCCGCGCGATGACGCCTCCCTCAGGGAGGGAGGCTGGAGGAGTCCGCGACAAATTGGGGGCACCACCTTTTGCCGCGCTATAAAATTCATGCAAAGGAGATTTTTCATGAAGACCGCATTATCCATCGCAGGAAGCGATTGCAGCGGAGGCGCCGGAATCCAGGCTGATCTCAAAACCATGACCCTGAACGGTGTGTTTGCCATGAGCGCCATCACCGCGCTGACGGCCCAGAACACCACCGGCGTTTCCGGCATCCTTGAAGTTTCCCCTGCCTTCCTCGCACAGCAGATCGACGCGGTGTTTCCCGACATCCGCCCCGACGCTGTCAAGATCGGGATGGTATCTTCCGCCCCGCTCATTGCGACGATCGCCGAGCGGCTGCGTTTCTATCAGGCCCGGCACATCGTGGTGGACCCCGTCATGGTGGCCACCTCTGGCTCCCGCCTGATGGAAACGGACGCCGTCCGCTCCCTGCGGGAGCAGCTGTTCCCGCTGGCCGAGGTCATCACCCCCAACCGGCAGGAGGCCGAAGTGCTCTCCGGCCGTCCCATCCACAGCCGGGAAGAGATGCTGGCCGCCGCCCGCGCCATCGCGTTTGACTGCCATTGCTCCGTACTGCTCAAGGGCGGCCACAGCGACACCGACGCGGATGATCTACTGGTGGAGGCCGACGGCACCGAGACCTGGTTTGCGGGGAGGCGGATCGCAAACCCCAACACCCACGGTACCGGCTGCACCCTTTCCAGCGCCATTGCGGCGAACCTGGCCAAGGGGTATTCCCTGCCGCAGGCCATCGCGCGGGCCAAAGGCTACATCACCGCAGCCCTTTCCGCCGGGCTGGACCTGGGCGCTGGCTCCGGCCCGCTGGATCACACGCTGGGCGGCAAGGACATTTTTACATGGATGAACGGCGCACCGGACGCCATTCAGGAATAAATCGAGAGAGTTCAACTTGGAGGATTTATCGTATGCAGACTTACACCACACAGATGGACGCCGCCCGCAAGGGCATCGTGACCCCCGAAATGGAGGTCGTGGCCAAGAAAGAGTACCGCACTCCCGAAGAGATCCGGCAGTGGGTCTCGGAGGGCAAGGTGGCCATCCCCGCCAACAAGCACCACACCTGCCTCAACCCCGAGGGCGTGGGCAGCATGCTGCGCACCAAGATCAACGTCAACCTGGGCGTCTCCCGCGACTGCAAGGATTATAACATCGAGATGCAGAAAGTGATGAGCGCCGTCAACATGGGTGCCGAGGCCATCATGGATCTTTCCAGCCATGGCAACACCCAGCCGTTCCGCCAGAAGTTGACCCACGAGTGCCCTGTCATGATCGGCACGGTGCCCGTGTATGACTCTGTCATCCACTACCAGCGCGACCTGGCCACCCTGACGGCACAGGATTTCATTGACGTGGTCCGCCTGCACGCAGAGGACGGCGTGGACTTTGTCACCCTGCACTGCGGCATCACCCGCAAGACCATCGAGCAGATCCGCAAGCACAAGCGCAAGATGAACATCGTGAGCCGCGGCGGTTCTCTGGTGTTTGCGTGGATGAGCATGACCGGCAACGAGAACCCCTTCTACGAGCACTTTGACGAGATCTGCGAGATCTGCGCCGAGCACGATGTGACCATCTCTCTGGGCGATGCCTGCCGTCCCGGCTGTCTGGCTGACGCCACCGACGTGTGCCAGATTGAAGAACTGGTGCGTCTGGGCGAGCTGACCAAGCGCGCATGGGCGCACAACGTGCAGGTGATGGTAGAAGGCCCCGGCCATGTGCCCCTGAATCAGGTCGCTGCCAACATGGAGGTGCAGAAGAGCATCTGCATGGGCGCCCCCTTCTATGTGCTGGGACCTCTGGTCACCGATATCGCCCCCGGCTACGACCACATCACCGCTGCCATCGGCGGCGCAGTGGCAGCCACCAGCGGTGCGGCCTTCCTGTGCTATGTGACCCCCGCCGAGCATCTGGCACTGCCCAATGTGGAGGACGTAAAGCAGGGCATCGTGGCCTCCAAGATCGCCGCTCACGCCGCTGACATTGCCAAGGGCATCCCCCACGCCCGGGACATTGACGACAAGATGGGCGATGCCCGCCGCGTACTGGACTGGGATGCACAGTTTGCCTGTGCGCTGGACCCCGAGACCGCCAAGGCCATCCGCGACGCCCGCCTGCCCGAGGACGACCACAGCGACACCTGCAGCATGTGCGGCAAGTTCTGCGCTGTGCGCAGCATGAACAAGGCGCTGGCCGGTGAATACATCGATATCCTGTAAGCTTTTCCCGCGCTGAAAGGCGCTTCTTCCTCCGGGACTGCTGCACAAACCGTGCGGCAGTCCCTTTTTTGTAGGACGATTTAAAATGCCCTCCGCTTAAGCTCTGGGCACATTCAGCGGAATTATTATTTTGCATTTGCTGCACTGCGTTCAGTTTGGTCAATCTATTCTATCAATTTTTTAGATTTTACAATTCTTCTGTGCTGTACTATAATGAAGTAACGACTTTATTTTTCAAAAGTACAGGAGGCTGTTTTCTTGATAGTTGATCTGATCGAAGCGTTTTACCGCCTGCTGTGGGGCGATTTATTCACCCTGCCGGTGGCGGGCGGCATTGGCATCTCCTTTATGGTGGTGCTGCTGTTTGCAGCCGGTATCGGCTTTACCCTGCGCACCCGGCTGCTGCCGGTGCGCCTGTTCCGGGATATGATCGGCGCAGTGTGCGAAAAAAAGCAGGCTGCGGGCGGGCTTTCCTCCTTCCAGACACTGGTCATCTCCACCGCTACCCGGGTGGGCATGGGCAACCTTGTAGGCGTGGTGGCCGCTGTTTCGGCGGGCGGTGCGGGCGCGGTGTTCTGGATGTGGGTCACTGCGCTGCTGGGTGCTTCCACCTCCTTTGTGGAGTCCACTCTGGCGCAGAAATACCGCGTGCCGGACCCGCTGTACGGCGGCTGGCGGGGCGGCCCGGCCTACTACCTCCATGTGCTGGCAGAGCGCAAGCGGGGCAAAAAGCTCAAACGCTCGGTGTGCGCAGCACTGTTTGCAGTGTCCGGCCTGATCTGCTGGTGCGGTATCAGCCAAGTCATCTCCAACTCGGTCAGTTCTGCCTTTGAAAACGCCTTTCAGGTCCCGCCGCTGGCCACCACCGTGGTGCTTACCCTGCTGGCAGCGTTGATCGTGCTGCGCAAGAATGCCACCGTGAAAAGCCTTGACTTCATCGTGCCGGTCATGGCGGTGTGCTACTTTGTCATCACGGTTGGCATCGTGGTGCTGAATTTCCGGCAGCTGCCCGCCGTGCTGGCACGCATCTTTGCCGAGGCCTTCGGCCTGCGTCAGGTGGCCGCAGGCGGCTTTGGTACGGTGCTGATGAACGGTGTCAAGCGCGGGCTGTTCTCCAACGAGGCGGGCAGCGGCTCTGCCCCCTGCGCCGCTGCCGCTGCGGAGTGCGACGACCCGGTAAAGATGGGTCTTGTACAGGCGCTGGGCGTATTGATCGATACGGTGGTCATCTGCAGCTGCACTGCTTTTCTGATGCTGCTGGTGCCGCAGGAGATCACCGCCGGGCTGACCGGCATGAACCTTTTACAGACCGCCATGCAGTACCATCTGGGCGGCTTTGGCATCGTGTTCATTGCGGTGATCTTAGCGCTGTTCAGCTTCTCCACCTTTCTGGGGGTGCTGTACTACGCCCGGGGCAATGTGGCCTACCTGTGCGGCGACAACTGGTGGAGCCAGACCGCCTACAAGCTGCTGGCGCTGGCCATGCTGCTGGTGGGCGGTACACAGGCCTACACCGTGGTGTGGGATCTGGGCGACGTTGGCATCGGGCTGATGACCATCTTCAATATGCTGGCGCTCATTCCCCTTTCCGGCGAGGCGCTGACCGCCCTGAACGACTACGAAAAGCGCAAGAAAATAAAATAAGATCACAAAAACGGGCTGCTGCACAAGGTTCTGTGCAACAGCCCGTTTTGTAATATGCGAAAGCTTTCAGCTATGCTGCTTCAGGGCGCAGACGGCGATGCTCAGGGCGCTCCATGCGGCCTGATACATCAGCACCGTGGCGATGGACAGCTGCCAGATGCTGCCCGCATAGGTCAGCAGCACCGCAATGAACACCGAGAAGCACACCGACACCAGCTGCACCGTAGTAGCGCTGGTCTCGGCATTCTGTGCCTGATCTGCAGCCTGCAAGCCGCCGGTCAGGCTGGCAAAGCCCCGGTGGTGGTACAGGCAGCAGTCGGGCTTTTCCGGGGCAGCATCGGCGGCTTCAATGGCCTGACTCTGGTCGCCGTCCAGCACGGTGACCATGCCCTCCGGCAGATGATAAGCCTCGGTGATGTGCCGTGCCGTCAGGCTGGGGTCCTTGCTGGTGACCAGCAGACGGATGTTTTCCCTTTGCAGGGAGGCAAGGCTGCGTGCCACATTGCGGCCGCCCACATAGCGCAGCACGAACATGGCGTGCAGGTTGCCGGACACTGCCAGATACAAAATTTGCAGTTCACCGTTTTTGGAGTGGCTGTCCTCGTAGTCCTGCTCCGGCAGGGTCACACCCTCCTGCTCCATGTAGCGGCGGGTGCCGATGAGGATGCGGTTATTGTCGCACCATGCCGAGAAGCCCAGCCCGGTGTGCTGCTCCAGATCCTTGACCGGGAACAGGATATCGGTGCGGTCCTCGATGATCTGGCTGAACAGCCCGCGCAGGGTGTCGCAGCTCTCGTTCAGCACACTGGCTGCATACAGGATAGCGCGGTCGATGCGGCCGCCCTTGAAGATGCGGATATCCTCCAGCGTTACGCTGTCGGCGGTAAACAGGTCATCGGCGTCCAGCTCAATGGTATCGATGCCGCCCAGCTCCTCAATGGCTGCCCAGCCGGGCACCACAGCGCCCACAGCAGCAGCCGCTCTTTGCAGCCGCAGCGCCGCCAGACCGGGCACCAGCACCGAGGAAAGGGGTGCGCCCATGCACAGCACGGCAGCAGCCGCAGCCACGGCGCAGTTGATCCCGCCGCCGAACAGCAGGAAGGCTACGCAGCTGAGCACTGCCGCCGCCAGCAGGATACAGGCCACCTTCCGGGCGCGGCGCTCGCTGGCGCGCTCGCTAAGGCTCTGCTCCACAAAGTCATTGCTGGCGGTCTGTACCGGGCGGCTCAGCAGCACCCACGGGTCCTTCTGCTCCAGATCCCGGGCGAGGGCGCGGATCAGGTCTTTATCGCGGGTGCGGTAAGCGCCCCGCAGTTCGCCGCCCTCTGCTGCCAGCGCGTAGCCGCCCTGCACGGCAGCCAGCATCACCCGGCTGCCCACCAGCGCCAGAAACAACCCCAGCGCCGCCATACCGGTCAGCAGACCGATGCCCTCAGTGCTACGGTAGGCGTTGGCATTCAGCATGGCCACCACCGCCTGCAGCAGCGCTGCCACAGCAGCCAGCGCGGGCATGGTGTCCGCACTGGGACGGCCGCGCAGACCGGTCAGACCGTCCCGCAGCACCGGGTAGCCCACAAACAGACTGGCGGCAAACAGCAGCAGATTGGCGGCATAGAACGCCGCCGGGGCAGCGTCCGGGTCCAGCACCGAAAGCGGCGGCAGCAGACGCTCTGCCGTCAGCCCAAGGTGCAGCAGCACCACGGCCAGAATGCCCGCCAACACACACCGCAGGGTCAGTTCTGCAGCCATGTGGTGCAGCTTGTCGGTGGTGGATTCCGGCACAGTTTCCTCGGCAGGGGCAGCCGCTTGCGCTTCCGGTGCGGTCTCCGGCTGTGCCGGGGTCGCGGCAGCTGCCGGTGCGGATACAGAGGCGGCAGTCTCCGCTGCGGGGGTGCCGTCCTGCTCCAGCGGGAGCAGGGGCAGGCTCATAGTATCCTCTTTTTCCGGCTTGCGGGCAGCGGGCTTTTCGTCCTCTGCCGTGCCGAACATCTGGAAAATAGACTTTTTCTCTGGCTTTTTTGGCAGCGTTTCCGGGTCTGCCGGCGCGCTGGCAAACACCACCGGCGGCAACTCCTCAGCAGGCTTCTGTGCAGCAGCCTTTGCCGGGACTTTCTCCGGCTCTGCGGCGGGCTGTGCAGGCGCGGGCTGCACCTTGGGCTGCGGTGCTGTCTGCACGGGTTTTGCGGGCTGCGGGGCAGGCTTTGCCTTGCCGCTCATGCCGTTGAGCATATCCTTCAGCTGCTGCATCTCCCGCTGTTCCAGCTCTTCCTGCGGCAGCAGCGTCTCCGGGGCGTTCTTCACCTTAGACTGCTTTTTGGGGGCCGCAGCAGGCTGCGGCTCCGGCTGGGGCGCGGGCTTTTCCGGCTCCGGCTGCACAGCAGCAGCCGCCTTGGGTGCAGGCACCGGCTCTGCCGGAACTGCCTTGGCAGGCTCTGGGCTGGCGGGCTGCAACGGCATTGCCGGAACAGGGTCTGCGGTACGCAGTTCCAGCGCCATGTCCTCCTGCTCCGGCTGTACCGGCTTTGCATCTGCTCCCAGCAGGATCTCACCGGTGGGGATCTCCAGCACAGGCTGTGCGGGGGCGGGCGTCCCTTCCTTGTCGTGGCTGAACAGCTTGCCCAGCAGCCCGGCCTTGGGCTTTTCCTCCACCGGGGCAGGCACGTCCCGGCGGGTCATCTCCTCGGGCAGATCGATCACACTAGTGCTGAAAAAGTTGCGGAACCGCTCTTCTGCCGAGAGCTCCCCCGCCTGCTTGCCCTTGCGTTCATTTGTATTGTTCGGCATCCTTGTCCCTCCCACTGTTCTGGATGGAGTTTACCGCTTGTTTTATTCTTCTACGGCGCGCTGCGACTGGATCTCGTACAGGATAATGCCTGCCGCCACCGAAACGTTATAGCTGTCCACGCCGGTGCCGGGGGCAGCCATGTCCAGCCGCACCACACCGTCACACAGCTTCTTGACCAGCTGGGATACCCCGCTGCACTCGCTGCCCAGTACCAGCGCGATGGGGCCGGTCAGGTTATTCTTGCGCAGAGACACGCCGTCCATGTCGGCGCAGTAGACAAACACGCCCTGCTCCTTCAGGCGGCGGATGGTTTCGCCGATATTGGCCACGCGTGCCACCGGCAGACGCTCGGCAGCGCCTGCGCTGGACTTGATGACGGTGGGGGTAACGGATGCACCACCCCGCTTGGGGATGACGATGCCGTGGGCACCGCACAGCAGTGCGCTGCGCATAACTGCGCCCAGATTGTGGGGGTCCTCAATGCCATCGCTCAGCACCAGAAAGGGCGGCTCGCCCTTGGCCTTGGCTGCGGCCAACAGATCCTCCACGGTCGCGTACTCGATCTCGCTGGCAAAGGCCGCCACGCCCTGATGGCTCTCGGTGCCGGTCATCAGGCGCAGCTTGTTAGGGTGCACCCGCTTGACCGTTGCTCCGGCCTCCTTGGCCAGTGCCGTATAGTATGCCGCCACTGCCGGGGCCATCCCCTCGGCAATGAGCACGGTGTCCACACCGGAGCCGCTCTTGAGCAGCTCGGTCACCGGGTTTTTGCCGTAGATCAGGCTCTCACTTTTCTGCTGCGGCTGCTCTGCATCGCGGCGCGGACGGCGCGGCTGGTTACGTTCTTCCATCTTTTTATGCTCCTTCCGTTCCGGGCGGGCTGCGCCGCACCGGAACGTTTTATTTTGTTTATGATAATCCAAGATAAAGTATACCATATCTCGCCCGGCTTCGCCACAAATTGCTGGGATTTTATTTTCTGACACCTAAAATTTTTTCAGTAAAACGCAGCTTCCCCGCCGGACAGGGCAGCTGTAAAAATGTTTTGCCCGCTGCCCGGGCAGCACGGCGCATTTCCGCTGTTTTGCCAAAGCAAAAAGTTTTCCACAAAATGTGTCTATACATTCCGTAAACAGCCTGTGATTTTTCCACAAGTTGAAAACTCAGTGGAAAGTGTGTAAAAGTCTAGCCGCAGCGCCTGTTTTCCGGGTGGAATTAAACAGTTTCCACTGGGTTTTCAACAGCAAGTTCCCCCATATCCTGGCAAAAGCCTTACAATTTGTAAAATTCAAGTCGGAATTATGACAGTTTTTTGAACCGGAAATTGTCCGCTTTTGCAATTTCCTCCAACATCATTTTGACGAATGTTAAAATATGTTGAAAACCCGCGCCGCTTCCGCACAAGGCGGATGTTGCATCGTACATGGATTTTTGTTGTCAAGCACAGAGTATTTCTGCCGCAGCTGCATCAGCCGCTTTGTGCCGTGCCCGTTCCGCAGCAGCTCTGCGCAAGAAAAAGCGCCTGTTCGGATTGATTTTAGGCGCAGTTTGGGGTATACTAACCATGTGGGCTCGTTAAACCATGCACAATGCGGTGTGTGGCAGAGCCGGAACCCCGATAATTTTTGGAGGTAATGAATAATGTTGGTAAATGCAACCGAAATGCTGCTCAAGGCACGCGATGGCCACTACGGTGTGCCGCAGTTCAACATCAATAATCTGGAGTGGACCAAGGCAGTCCTGACCGCCTGCGAGGAAATGAAGAGCCCCGTCATTCTGGGCGTTTCCGAGGGTGCCGGCAAGTACATGACCGGCTTCAAGACCGTCGCTGCTATGGTCGATGCAATGGTCGATTCCATGGGCATCACCGTCCCGGTCGCTCTGCATCTGGATCACGGCACCTACGAGGGCTGCAAGGCCTGCGTTG
>OFSD01002007.1_pt1 | contig 13581 bp, 15 predicted proteins | sample 1543191 | NCBI WGS metagenome assembly OFSD01 (sample SAMN04209221, study PRJEB22552) | human gut metagenome | biome: gut; material: feces | host: Homo sapiens | place: USA: Oklahoma
AGATACCATGTTTTATTACCGAAAAATATTGGAATTACTCCTGATATTGGTTGTCCATCATGATATGCCATTAAAACTTTCATATGTTCTGGCCCCATACAATCATACATTTTTTCAAAATATTCTAATGGTCTTATAATAAATCCGTCTCTTTTTCCTGTTTCAACCATTATTTTATGAAAATCTTTTAAGTCTTCTCTTGTTCCTTCTTTTACTGTTACGCCCTTTCTTCCTGCTAAACGAATATTATATCTCCATTTCTGTTTAAATCCTGCCATAACTTCTTCTTCTGTTTTATTTTTTATATCTAGACGAAATACATATCTTGGTTGAATTTCATCTTTAAAATCTTTTGCATTATCTTTAATTTTATAGCCTAAATTTGATACAATATCTCTAAATTGTTGGTCTGAACTTAATACATCTGGTTCATTTCTTAGTACAAATGCTTTATATTTTTTTGCAAGTTCTTTTGCCCCATCTGTTAATTGTTTCATAACTGATATATCATGTATGTCTCCAACTGGTCCTCTTGATGCATACATAATATTTCCAAATATAGGCATTTTACGTATTAATACACATAATGAGCCTATAATATTTCCTTCTTCATCTTCTGCTAATATTACTTCTGGCTTCCAAAATGCTTTTTTCAATTCTGCCCATTCTAAAGATTGTTGGAAATTACATCTTTCTTCACTTTCTAAAAATTCTTTGTATTTTTTCTTATCTTCTTCATTATTTTGTAGGAATCTCATTTTTCCTTTCAATCCTCCTATTTTATTATTTACAATCTATTCGTATTTTACACTAAATATTAGAATTTTACAAGCTTATTATATATTTTAAAATAATTTAATGGCACAAAATATGAAGTTTGAAAAATTTTCTTATACTATAAAAAGAGAATAGACAATAGTCTATTCTCTTTCATGTTCAAATTACTCACAAAGTTCTCTGACAAACTCTGCAATTGATTCACTTTCACAAATAAATTCAATTTCATCTTCACTAATTTCTTTCGAAATAACATCAAAGCACTCTGTTGTACTTTTAAGATTTTTAACAATTCTTTCTGCATCCCAACCTTTAGCAAGAATTTTTACTCTTACTATTTTTTGGTCCTTAGTTTTAAGTATTTTTATTTTTTGATTTTTTCTTGCTTTTTTCACTTCTAAAAGCTGATTTCTAAATCTTAAAAGACTGGTCATTTTGTATTCCCCCTTTAAGCATTTGTTATTTTCTTGAAGAAAGTAAACTTACTTGGTTTACTATAACTTCCCAAAGCAGTTGATTGAATGTCATAATCTAAAGCTACTTCAGTCACAGCCCTTAAAAGTTTTCCAGAAAACTTTTTGCTTTTTTGGTCATTTTTTAAAAAGTAACATCCTTCTTCGCCTATTTCAAAATCAATAAGCACTAAATCCGTATCAGGATTTTCTTTTAATTTTCTGTCTAACTCCGGTTCTATCACTTTTTTTATGAACCGGATTGCCTTTTTTTCCGTTATCTTTTTGTTTTTCTTTCTTTTGAACATTTTTGATTCCTCCTAAAAATAATTTTTTTATCAAAATGCAATTTTCTCCTGTAAAATAGGATGTTATGCTATTTTGCTCATATTAATTATGCTACTTTTCTTTATTTTATTCAATATTTACATAATAACTACTAATTATATTTGTTCATCAAGCAATACACATTGACATAACATTTAATTTTTTGCAAACAAAAAATCAACCTTTACAGTTGATTTCTCGTTTTTCGTTTGTTAAGACGATTAATTATTTGGTACCGATGGTCTATTTACTATATTAATTCATAAAATCTTAAGCATTTTTACGACTTAATTCCACTAAAATCAATATTTTTCTTATTTTGTTAACTTCTTGAAAATATTAAAAACTTTTCCTATTGCATTATTTACTGTATTAATTTTATATCACATCACTTACTCAAAATCAATATGAACCCAGTCAATAAATTTCATATAATATTTGCTAATTCTACTAATCGAATTTACATTTTTTTACATAGTTATCCACAGTTTCAAAAAAGTTATCCACAGTTTTTTCGACTTTTTATTGCAAATTTTTCTAGTTAATAGTATAATAAATTTTAATATTGCAAAAGGAGTTTTATTTTGAAAAATTTTGATATAAATAAAATAAGTAAAGGAAAAAGCAGAAATATAAAAATTGGTGAATTATCTAAAGAAGTAATAGCTTTACTAGATTTAGATTTAAATCCTCAAAATATTAATATTTGGTCTACAAGAATTGAAGAACATTGTAAAAAACATAAAGATGAATATTCTAGTCCTTCTGCTTATAACCAAGCTATAAATTCAATACCACTGATACTATCACAACCCGATTATATTGGATTGCATAAAAATGGAAATATACAATATATAAAAAAATTAGATGATATTTCTTTAATCGGTGTACAAATAATAAAAGGAAATGGAAATTTATTATTTAGAACTATATTTCCAATAACAGAAGATAAATTAAATTATTCTGTTAGAAAAGGAAAATTTATTCCTTATACTAAAAATTAGGAGATACTGCAGTATCTCCTTTCTGTTGTTCGGCTAATTGGTGGGACGGCGTACCCCAACATCTCTTTTAAGACCATCTCTGGCGCGATAGCTGCCTGTTCTATCCTCAAATAACCTTTTTATAATATATGCAATTAACATATGTAATATGCATGTTGCAAACAATTTGATAAAAAATAAACGATAATTAAGTATTACTTATTTATCATTTTCTTTTGTATATTATATATTATTTTAATATATTGTCAATATTTTTAACAAAGTTGTTTTTTTTGTAACACAATTGTAACATTTCTTTTTTTATCTGTCAACATTATACTACGATTTTTATGTAATTTCAAGTAAAAGATGCTTATTTCAAGCCAAAATTATAATTCATTTATGATAATGTCTTAATAAATCATTTAAGAAAATGTCTTAATTTTAAAATTTATGATATAAGTAACTCAGTTAAAACTATCGGAGGTAGAAAGGATTTAATAAATATGAAAATAGATTATAGAAAATGTGGAGATTACTATATTCATAACTTAGTAATCTCCAATACTAAAAATTATGAATTAGGAAAGTATGGAAGAATGAGATTAAATTATTTAAAAACTCAAAAGAAAGCAGAATATACAATATTACTAATGGAAGATAAATTAAGTGAGCACTTACAAGAAATTGATAAAACAGCAACTAATAGATATGACCTGCTAATGAAACAATTGGCAGAACAGAAAAATATTACAGAAGAATCAAAAGCCATAAATCAACTTGAGTGGGTTGGCAAAATGAATTCGATAAAAAATCGTACTGAAGAAATTATATTTAATGAATTAATTTATATATAGGAGGATTTACAATGGAAGAAAGATTAAAACCATTTATAGAGGAATATAGTGAAGACTTTTATGAAAGTATTGAAGATATAAGACAATATTTAATAAAAAACAACAAAAATTATAGAGAAATTAAAGATAAAAATCATAAGATTATGGATAAAAATTTGAATATCCAAAAATTACTTGATGAAGCTGATTTAGAAAATGGATTAAGTGCAGGAGAATGTAAAGATTTATCTCAAGTTATTGTTCTATATAATAATTTGCAAGATATTTGAGAAAAAGAAATTTATTTTAAAAGCAGTATGGATTCGTATTACTATTTTAAGAGAATTGGAATTATAGATTAAAACCAAAATACGAAATGAACTTTAAAAATGCTCATTCCGTATTTTCTAATTTCTCTTAAATAAATGTTTAATTTTGTCAAATATTTTTTGTAGGAACTTCTTTTCTTTATATTCCACCATTGCTACACTATTAATATTTGTTTCTTCTTGCATTTCAACTTTATTTCTATTTTTAAATATATTATCTGGGTTATATTTTTCGTATTTCTCTTTTTCAATTTGTTCAAGATCATATTTTTCCTTAGCTTCTATTCTTTCTCTTTGATAATCTGTTGCCCAATATTTCTTAAAAATATTAGCTAACACAGCCTTAGCCTCTTTTGACAAATTTTGATCTTCTATTGGTTTATTTTCATCAATTTTAAAATTATAATCTTTTTTCATGTTTTGTCTCCAAAGGATTATTTCTAGCTTTGTAATTTTATTTACATCTTCTCTCTTTGTATGTTTCAAGACTTCAATTACTTCTTTATATGCACATGCATAATTTTCTGAAACCATATATTATTCCTCCTTTGTTTTACCAATCCCTTTCTATTTGTGACATAATTGCGTCTATTTCTGGCGATGAATCATATTCTATATCTTTCCCTTCATTTGCAATTCTATCGAACTCGGTAGCTGAAATTTCAAATTGTTTTTCAATTGAAGCTTTATCTAATTTTCTGTGTTGACTTTCTTTATTTTCGATAACTGTTTCAATTCCAACTTCACCAATTGTATGTCGACCTATTTGTTTACTATCAAATTGGCTTTCAGCAATTAAATCTCTGATTTCAGATTCTAAGCCTTTTGAATCTTCATGTAAAGCTTTATCATCATCATTAATTATTGGCACACTTGCTTGCATAGTTTTTAATTCTTCAGGAGTAAATAATAAATCAAAACTATCTCTAATATAATTATTTGATTCCGATTTCGATTTCATTTCTTTTATACCATCTTTTTCAACATTCCAATCTAATGACTTTTTTGATGAAATACTTTCTAATCTTCCCATAATATTTTAATCTCCTTAATTTAAAATTTATTTTATTAATAATAGTTTATCATATTTTAATAATTTTTGCCATATAAATACCTATACTTTTTGTTCCATTTTTTAAAACTTCTTCCATGTTTTCATGTAAATGACCGTGAATATGTAATGGAATATGATTTGTATATATATAATTTGTTATCCCTTTTAATCCATCATGAACAGGATTGTGATTATCTTCAGTAAATGCTTTATCGTGAGTTACAAAAATATCAGCATTTCCTATTTTCTTTGCAATTTCTATACTTTCTTCTTGTGTATAAAATGCATATTCATCATTTCTTTTATATTTAAAGCTTCCTCCCATTCCTGCAATTTTTAAATCATTTATATCAATGATATTTCCACCTATATTAGTTATTCCATAATTAGTATACTTATCCCAACTATCGTGATTACCTAATACACCACAAATTTTATTAAGTGGAACAATTTTTAAAATCATATCCAAATCACTTGCAGAATGGTCACCTAACAAAATACAATAATCATAATCATCATTTTCCTTTATATAATTTAATACATCACTATCATGTTTTAAACAATTGTGAGTATCAGCTAAGAATAATAATTTTAAATTATATTTCTTTAAGGGATATGCTTTCCCATATTTTTTTAACAACTTATTTTCTGAAAAATCATTTTTATTAAATAATTTGTTGAATAAATTTATAATCTTTTCCATACTATATCTCTTTCTTTGATTTAGAACTTTATTTATCTCCACAATGTTCTTTCTTCTTCATATACCGAAACTATTTTCATACGATATGTTGGAGAAGGTAATTTAGGTGGTATAAAATTGATTTCTTCATTCATATTTACAGATAATCTATAAACTCTTAATGGAATATTTAAATGATTTTTTTCATCTTGTCTAATAATGTCAATGTATTCTCCTTTATTGGGTTCAATTTTCATAAAATGACAATTAAATAATAAAATACATGAATCTTCATTTATTTCTTCAACCTCAATAGTGTCCATTGAATCATTGCCTAAATAAAATTTTTCACCTATTTTTATTCCATCCATTTCTGTTTTTTCATATCTTCCTTTTCCAGATATTATATATTCAACTTTAATTTTCTTTTCTTTCATTATGTATAATCATACATCCTTTCTTGTAAATAAACTAATCTTAATTTATTAAACCATAACAAATTTTTTTGTCAATTAATATTTGATGAAAACAGTAGTGACGAATAAAAATTTTTTTCTTAGAAAATTAGGTTTTTTAAAGTTTATTTTTTAGGTTTTCTTCGCAATACAGTATTATTAATATATCATTAATGATTTATCGAAGCGTATTTGTATCTTCGTTTGAATAAGTTCTATGTTTATTTGAGTTTCGGTTAAATGGGTATAAAACTTTCTTCGAAATACTTTTACGCTTCCATATTTTTTTCTGAAATCTCCACATATATTTGAATGTTCTATTATTTGTAATATTAAATGTGTTATCTGTATGATTGTATATATTACTTTAATTGCTTTTATATTTTTTGAATATACATGTTCTAAATCTATTCCACTTGTTACTTTTTGCTCTTTAAATCCTTGATTTTCTATATAGTCTCTTAATCGGCACAATATATTATTTTATATAAATTTTTCCTTGTTATTTCTCGATTTGTAATCCACATCCATATACTATATTTTTCTGTTTTCTTGTTTTTTATGATTTATCTTATTACATTTATTTTCTTTTCTCTATAATCTATCTCATTTTCCCATAATGTTAATGTTATTTTTTCTTCATCTTCCTTCAACTCTCGATTTCCTTCTGGCATACTTACTATAGCTAAAAATTCTTCTAGTATACTTGGTATTCTTTTATCTTTTAGTACAAATATATATTCCATCTTTTCTTTTTCACATAACTCTATTAATTTTATAGATGGATACAACGAATCTGCTATTATTCTCACTGGAAGCCTTGGATACATCCTTCTAAATCTTGGTATTAGCCTTTTGGCTGCATTTAATTCACAGTCTTATTTTATTTCTTCTATGCTCTTTTTTCCTATTTCTTTCCTCTGTTTCACTTCTTCTATCTTCATTTCTTATCATCTCACTCATCATAGATATCTCCATATCATTTGCTACTAGTTTCATTTCTAACATTGCTAAATACCATGTTTTTTTATTTTCAATTGTCTCATATAACCATTCTGAACTTACTTCTTTATTTGCTTTTTGAAATCTCGCTCCATATACTTTCGAATCATAATATATCTTATTTCTTATCATATTATAATTAATCTTATATTGAAGTTTTTCTATCTCTTGTTTTTCTATTTTTGAAAACACATCCGTATATATTTCTGCATTTGGAACTTTCTTTATTTTTTCTTTTACTATCTTACTAATATTTTCTAAATATTTTGTATCTTTATATTCTGTTTCTGTAAATCTCTGTGATTTTCCTTCGCTTAAAAACATTAACATTTCTGATATTATTAAATATTTCATTGAATAGCAATATTTTTTTCTTGGGTCTTTTATTTCATCTATATACTTTAGTATTTCAGGTACATAGTGAAATAGGGTTTTCGCAAATACTTCTGTTGTATTTTGGGTTGAAATTTTTTTCATACATATCACCATCCTTCGTATACTTATTTGTCTATATTTTATCATATTTGTGCGAAAAAATATTTTTTCAACAAAAAAAGCATAGCTTTTTTTGCTTATTTTGCTATGCCTTTAAATCTATTTATTTTTCATTCGTTACTACTGTATTGCTACATATAATGATACTTTCATATCAATACTAGAAAAATATATAGAACAAAAACACAAAGACGGTATCACTTCTGATAGGTCTTATAGAAGAGACTTAGAGACAGTTGTTCAAATAAAAAAGACTTGTGAAAATTTTATTAATAAACCTATCCAAAAAATAACCGTGGAAGACATAGAAAAAAGCAAAGCTAATATAAGAGAATATGCTAATTCAGTAATTAATAAAATCTGGGTAGCTATTAATAAAATTTTTCAAATTGCTTATTCAAGAAGGAAATTGTCTTACAACATCATGCTTGACGAAACACTAACAAAGCCAATTTCTAAAAAAGAAAATAAAAAAATAGAAGCATTATCAATAGAAGAAGAAACTAAACTTATTAATATTTTAAATAATGAAGAACAAAATCATAAATATAGAGATATTATTTTATTACAATTATACACAGGAATGCGAATTGGAGAAACATTAGCTCTAACTATTGACTGTATAGATTTAAGAAATAATACCTTAACTGTATATCGAACATTAACTCAAGATCTTAATTATAATATTATACTTGGCGAACATACAAAGACTTATAAAAAAAGAGTCTGTATTGACAATGGTAAAAGAACCTTCCCTATGAGTGTAAACGTAAAAAAGGTAATAGTAGATATTTTAAAAAACAGAACTGCTAATATAAACGGATTATTGTTTTGGAATTATCAAAAAAACACTTATATTACTCCTGGTGAAATAACTTCTTATCTACAAAGAATAAACGAAAAATATAATATCTGTTCTTCTTTACATTCTCATAAATTAAGACACACTTTTATAACAAGATGTGTTGAAAAAGGACTTTTCCCAAAAGTAATACAGAGTCTAGTTGGACATATTGAAGGTAGTACAATAACAAATGATGTTTATACTTCTATATCAAATGATTTTATTCAACAAGAGCTAAAAAAACTAAATTAAAAGTCTATTGCATTAGTATTGCATTAATTTTATAAAAGCAAACCTTGTAAAGTGCTTATATTTCAGCAGTTACAAGGTTTTTCTTATTTGGTACCGATGGTGGGACTCGAACCCACATGGTTTCCCGCACGATTTTGAGTCGTGTGCGTCTACCAATTCCGCCACATCGGCATAAAATGTTTCGTAATAGATTTTAGAATCTATTACGAAATCTATTGACAATTCTTATATTAACATATATCTTTTTAAAAGTCTAGTCATTTTTTATTTTATTTTCATTTTGGTTTTTGACTTCTGCATCAAATTCAAATACATTTATTGTCTTTATCCTTATATCTGAAAAATCATCTTTTGGATTTTCAGCTTCTACTATTTTAAATTTAGTTTTACCTGTTAATGATAAATTTAATTTGGTTATATCAACTAACATATTTGTAGATAGATCTTGCCCTTCTGGAAGAGTTTTATTTTGATTATCATAAAAAATACAATTTGTATAACTTATTGCATTTGCACCTTCTGGTAAGTTTATTTTATAGAAATTTATTTTATTTTCAGGGGCTTTTACTGCTTTTTCTATTTCATTTTCTGGATTTATATTAAATATATTTATTTGTTTTTCATCTAATTTATCCCCAATAATTGCTTTATATACTGGTATATCTTCTGGTACAACTACTTTGTTTATTGCTTCTTTTACATTGTTTATAACATTTTCTAGTGAAATTTTAAATCCAATTTGTTTTGTTGTTTTACTTATTTCTAAAATATTATATTTGTCTTTTGGCATTTCTCTATGTTTTTTATTTTTTATTTTAGAAACCTTTGTATTATCTTGAAGCATTCCTCCAAAAATATCAAATTCTTCTGTTGTTAGTGTTTTTTCTTCAACTGCTTCTTTTTTTATTTCTTTCAGTGCTGTTTCTATATCTTTTGGAGTAAAGTCATTTAATTTAATTTTATTTATTAATGGTAATAAATCTGTTGATGTAATAAACAAACTGTCTGTTTCATCTTTATTCAAGTTTTTTCGTTGCATCTTATCCATTGTTTTCCCAAACTTTTCTATGTCTTCTTCATAATCAAAAACTTTTGTAATTTTCTTTATTACATTTATTTCTTCCTCTTCGCCTTCTGGTAATGAGCTCATTTCGTCTTTATTGCTATATTTCCAAAATTCAAATATGCTCTTTTTATGACTATCTATTTCTGCAATATATGCTGTTGCATTTTCTATTTTCTTCTGCATATTTTTATTTTTTAATTTTAAGCTATTTATATCCATTAATAAATTTTTTAGCTCTGTCTCTTTGTCATTTATAATCTTATACAATTCTAATAGTTCTTCTATGTTGTAATTTGACTTTTTCTTTCTCTTTTTTGGCAGTTCTTCATTTTCGTCTGATTCCTCTTGTTCAATATGTATTGTATCTTGATTATCATCTACTTTTGATTTATTATTTTTCTTTTTACCATATTTAAAGAAATACTTAAATTTACCGAAAAATGTTTTTTTACACTCTAAGAATGTTGATATTTGTTTTTCTTTTGCCAAATATTCTATTTCTTGTGATGCAATTTCAACTTTTAAATCTTTAAGTCTATTATCATTTTTATTTATCGCTTCTTCTGTTTTTACTAATTTTTCTTCACCTAAACGATATTCATCTTTTATCCAATCTGCAATATCTTGATATTCTATTTTTCTATCTTCTATATAAAATTCGATTTCTCCATTTCTTCCTATATCAGTTCTAAAGAAGAAATAATGTGGTAATTCTGTTTGTAATATAAACATTGCTTTTAATAATTTATAAAATTGTGTTGCTTTTTCTTCACTATCTAATTTTATTTTATATTGGCTTTTTATTTTTTGATATACTTCTGTTTCTCCTACTATTTCAATGCTCAGTCCATTTTTCTTGTTATATACTTCATATATTAAAGGCCAATCTTTTGTAAATAACCACAAATAATTTTCTATATCTTCAAATTCTGTTCTTTTTAGATATGTTGTACTATATTCTACATTTCTTATAGGCACAAAAATCTTTGCAGCTCTTTTCTTTTCTATTTGTTTTTTTAGTAAATAGAAAAATGTTGAATAATCTGAATCTTCTGTTGGTACTAACATAAAATATTGATCTGTATTTTCTGAATAATATATTTGCCATAAATAATTATTTTCATATTTAACTTTGAATGGAATTTTTTTATTTAGGTTTTCTTGTTCTTCAGAAATTTTTTCTACTTCCTCAATTTTAAATTTATTTAACATATTTAAAAATGTTGTGTGATTAATAATGTTTTCTTCTGTTTCACTATCTAAATAATCTGCAATTGGTCTAGCTTTTTTATATTTTTCTTCTATACTATCTAATCTATGTGTTGGTGAAAGTAATATTTGAATGTCTTTTACTGGTACATATTTATATTGTTTATATTGTTTTTCCTCATAAAATTTAGGTATTCTAAATTCTAATGGTTTATATTTTTGAAATTCTTTTGGAATTTCTTTTAAGTTTAAACCTAAATATTCTAATTTTTCTTCTATACTTTGATTTTTATCTGTACTTTTTTTTGGCAATGTATTTCTCCCTTCACACTTTTCTATTTTATTATTTCATAAAAGTTTTTAAATTCATAACCTTTATCTCTTAATGTTGCTATTATTTGTGGTAGTGTATCTGCTGTTACACTCTTAGCTGGTGAATCATGCATCAAAACAACTATACTATTTTTTCCTTCTGTTGTTTCATGTATTCTTGAAATTTCAAATTCTGGTGAAAGATTATTTGTTTCTGCATCTCCATTTAATGCATTCCAATCTACATGTGCAATATTATTTTGTTCTAATAATTCATTAGCTTGAGATTTTATTGAAGCATATTTACCTCCAGCTAATCCTCCTGGAAATCTAAATAAATGTGAATTATATTCATTTTCTCCAATTGCTTTTTTTATTGAATCATTACATTGATTATATTCATTTAACACATTTTCTGGTGAAGCATATATTTGCGAATAAATATGTGAATATCCATGGTTTGCAACAAAATGACCTTCATCATACATCCTTTTTACTAATTCTGGTTTTGCTTCCACATTTGATCCTAACACAAAAAATGTTGCTTTTATATTTTCTTGTTTTAAAATATCTAATATTTTATTTGTTACAGATGATGGCCCATCATCAAATGTTAAAAATGCTCTTTTAGTTTCTGAATGATAAATTTTTTCTACATTATTTTTTCCTGTTTCAGTGTATTTAGGTAACTTCTCTTGTCTTTCTTGCTCTTTTTTTGCTTCTTCTTGTTGTTTTCTTTCTACTTCTTGCTGATTTAAAGTCAATATTTGTGCTTCATATTGTTTATATACTTGATAACTTCTCATTGTATTACTAATATTGTTACATATTAGTAATATGCAAATTATCCCTAATATAATAAGTATAATAAAAGTTAATTTTTTTTTGTCTATTTTTGGCTCTTTTGTATCAAATTGATATACATTGAAATCATCTTTTCCATCATTCACCATTTTACATTCCTCTTATCTTCTTTTATTATATTTTACCTCTTCATTAGACTTTTTATATATCCAATTTCTTCTTCTGCATTTAATCTCATAAATATTGGTTCACCTTTTTCTATTACTTTTTGATTTTTATTATTTATGTTTGTTTTTAAACTTTCCCATTGTTTATCATCTTTTGATGTTATGCCTATTTGTTTAAATATATTCTCAGCCGTATCGTTTATAAATGGTTTTAATAAAATAGCAATTTTTCTTAAATTTTCAATTAAATGATACATTGATGATTCTAATTTTTCTTTATTTTCTTCTTTAGCCAATGTCCATGGAGTTGTTTCATCTATATATTTATTTGTTCTTGAAATAATTCCCCATATTTCTTGTAATGCACCTGATATTTCATATTGTTCCATTTTTTCTTCAAATTTACAAATTTGATTTAATGTATATTCTTCAAATTCTTCATCAACTTCATTTGGTGTTCCTTTATATTGTGGCACATTTCCATCAAAATATTTATTTACCATTGATACTGTTCTATTTAATAAATTACTTAAATCATTACATAAATCATAATTATATCTTTCTACAAAACTTTCTGGCGAAAACACTCCATCTTGAGCTGTTGGCATTTCTCTTAATAAGAAATATTTAACACTATCTAAACCATAACGTTCCATTAGGCTTTCTGGATAAATTACGTTTCCTTTTGATTTTGACATTTTTCCATCTTTCATTGTTATCCAATTATGAACCAATATAGTTTTTGGAAGTGGTAAATCTAATGCCATTAGGAAAATAGGCCAATATATTAAGTGAAATCTTGCTATATCTTTTCCAACAATTTGTAAATCTGCAGGCCAATATTTTTTAAATAAATTATCATCATCTGATAAATATCCTAATGCTGTTAAATAGTTTGTCAAAGCATCTACCCATACATACATTACATGTTTAGGATCTTTTAACACAGGAATTCCCCAATCAAAAGATGTTCTTGTTACACATAAATCTTCTAATCCTGGTTTTATAAAATTATTTATCATTTCATTTTTTCTAAATGCTGGATATATAAAATCTGGATGTTCATCATAATATTGCGCTCTACTTTCCATTTCCTTCATACAACGTTCTACATACTCTTCAGAATTTACATATACTTCATGATACCAGATGTCATCTAAATAATTCTTTATCCTTTCATTATCTATTTTTGCGCTTTTAACAATCTGATCAAATATCCTCATCATTCGATTTATAAATATCGTCATTCCATGCATTAGTTGAATTTTTGTGCGATATTCATCTTGTCTTTCCATTTGTCCTCTACTAACCAACTCAAAAAGTCTGGCGCATTCATTTACTATATCAAAATGTTTCATTGCCTCATATTCTTCTTGCGATATAATATTATCCAAAACCAAACTTTCAAATGGAATACCTTTATATTGGCTTAGTATTTCATTATAATAAATCATCGGAATATCCATCAAATTCTTGAAATTGTTATCCTTCTTCTCATCTTCTATTTTCTCAAAATCAATATTTCGTAACGAATA
>OFSD01002033.1_pt1 | contig 13489 bp, 9 predicted proteins | sample 1543191 | NCBI WGS metagenome assembly OFSD01 (sample SAMN04209221, study PRJEB22552) | human gut metagenome | biome: gut; material: feces | host: Homo sapiens | place: USA: Oklahoma
ATACGAACAGGCGGGCGGCACGGCGGATTCCGTGTCGCGGCTGGAAGTGTGCCTTCAGTTGAAGCGGCAGACATCCGAAGCGGCAGCGAACCGGCTGCTGCAGGAGGGCAAGCAGGAGCAGAACGCGGAGAAGGTTCAGCAAGCGAAAGAACTGTATGCCGCGCTGGGCAAAACGGACAAGGTGGCGCTGTGCAATCAGACGCTGGAAGACATTGCCGAAGCCCAGCAGTATGCAGAAGCGGTGCAGCGCTATCAGGATGCGCTTGCAAAGAACGACCGCGCGCTGATGATGCAGGCGGAAAAGGCGTTTGCGGATTTGGGTAAGGTGCAGGACAGCGAAAGCTATCTGGCGGCGTGCCGGAAGTGGCTGGCGGATGATGCACGGAACATCACCGTGACGCTCCAGCTTGACGGCACGGCGCTGACCGTTGCATGGTCGGACAGCGCAGAATCAACGGAAAACGCTGCCTATCAGGTGACGATTCAGCAGAAGGACGCACCGCAAGTCTTCCAGCAGGTGCAGGCGGGGGACAAAACGGAAATCAGCATCAAAAACCTGATTCCGGAGGTCGCGTATGCGGTGTCCGTGAAGGAAGTGCACAGCGGCAAGCAGTCGCAGACGCAGGAAGTGCAGGTTCCTGCAGCGGCAGCGTTTTCCCGCTGGGGGATGACGTGCAGCGACATGAAAATCGAAACGGCATCCCGCAGTATGCTTGTGGCGTTTGACTACTGGCAGCTGCGCGAGAAGTTCATGACGGACAGCAGCGATGCGTTCGTGATGGCGCGCGGCAGCATCAGCCAGCAGGAAAACAGCTATTTCGTCATTCTGCCGTTCAGCGTGACGGAAACGGCGGAGATTGATTTGCCGTGCCAGTGGGTGATTCGCACAGCTGCAAATGGTACATACGCATCCGAAGCGGGACAGGAGCAAGGCAATGTTCAGCCGGGAATGCGGCCCTTTTTTGTGAGCTGGGACAGCGTGCGCGGCGAAAACGTACTGGACAAGCTGCTGGATGCGCTGTATCAGGCAAACGACCGCACTTGGCCGGAGACGAGGGTCTGCGTGGAATACTATCTGGACGGCGAACTGGCGGGACAGACATATTTTGAATTAACGAACGGGAAATGAGGGAAGGGCTATGGAATCATTTCCGCAGGAATGGAAAGAGAAGCAGGTGCTGCAAGGCTGGCAGCTGCTGAATCATGACATGCTGCCGTCCGGGGAGGGCGGATACGGCAAGGTGTACAAAATCGCCAAAGAGGACACAGGCGAAACGGCGGCGCTGAAGTGGATTCGCATCAAAACGGACAGCAAGCAGCAGATGTCGGAAGCGCACCGGCGGCTCAGCACGGAAATCAAGGTCATGTACGACATGAGCAGCGTGCCGCAGATTGTGCATATTCAGGACTATGCCATCATGGACAACGAGGATGAGCTTTGCGTGGATGCGCTGATTCGCATGGAGTGGCTTCAGCCGCTCAAGGAGCGAATCCGCAAGCTGAAGCTGCAGGATGTGGCGCAGATTGCGACGGATATTTCCGAAGCCCTCAAGCAGCTGCACGCGAAGAATCTGGTGCATGAGGACGTAAAGCTGGAGAACATTCTCTATGGCGACGGCATCTACAAGCTGAGCGACTTCGGCTGTGCGTCCTACTTGTCCAGCAGCGTCGTGGGGCGGCCGGGCGGCACATCCTTTTACCGTGCGCCGGAATATTTGCAGAAGGAAGCCGTGCCGTCGTTTGTGGGTGACATTTACTCGCTGGGCATGACGTTCTATCTGCTGTTCAACGATGGCAAGCTGCCCTACCAGAAGACGGGCATTTCCACCACGGCGGCGTATGAGGAGATGAAGCGAGCCTGTGCCAAGGGTGCGGGGCATTATCCGCCACCCGCGGATGCCGTTGCGCCGATTGCGGATGTAATCGCGAAAGCCACGGCGATTCAGCCGGAAGCGCGCTATCAGCGGGTTGAGGATTTCAAGCGCGAATTGTGTCAGGCGATTGCCCAGCTGCCGCTGAAAACGCCCCTGCACGAGGATGGCGACCGGGGCACGCAGTCGGCAAGCTCGCACAAGCCGCGCCGCCCGTTCAGCAGCTCCAACCATCAGGCGCAGAGCGTCTATCAGACGAGCCAGACCGCCGCTGTGCGCACGGCAGAGCACACCAAGCGCACGCAGGACGGCTTCCAGATTCCGCAGAACGAGGCGGAAGCGCCCGCTGCGCAGGAGGAAAAGCCCGAAGAAGTGCCGGAAAGCAAGCGGCGCGGGCATCTTGTCCGCTGGGTGCTGGCGATTGCGGCGGTGATGCTGGTGGCAGGAATGATGGTGCTGCTGCGCCTTGTCCATCAGGAGAATATCACCGTGGCGGCGGCAAACTGTACGAATGTCATCCTGCAGGCGAAAGAGGAAAAACAGGCGCAAATCCGCTATTATGCGCTCGGCACGCCCAATCACGCGGTGGAGCAGAGCATCAGCCGCTGGCCGGTGGAGCTGACGGGGCTGATTCCGGCGACGACCTACGAGGCGGAAATCAGCACGGCATCCGGCACATCCACCCTGCGCTTCACGACGAAGGCGGTGGAGAACAACCGCAGCGCAACGCGGCAGTATCAGGCGCTGTACGTTGCCAGCAAGGCGGAAATCGCCCAGAAGCTGGAGCAGGGCATGACGCGCAACGAAATGCTGCTGAACGGTGTTTATCAGCCGGTGGATATGCCGTGGAAAATCCAGCTGCGCAACGGCTCGACGGCGTATCAGGACGTGGAATACCTGCTGTACGCGGAATTTCAGCGTTCCGCATCGGCACAGGCGGAAAACATCATGACGGGCGTCATCCTCCGCATCGGGAAGGAAGAGGTGTACGCGGTTCAGAAAGAAGAAGGCTACATTTTGCCGAATCTGCTGATTAAGATGTATTTTCCGCTGGATGACCTGTTCGCACAGCGCTGGGAGGAAAAGCAGGGCACGCAGTATTACGGCAGTGCCACGCTGGAAATGTACTGCGGCGACGATTTGGTGGCGAACGGGACGGTTTCCATCGAGGAAGAATAATTGATAGGGGGTAAGATTCCGGTGAAAAAGGTTATGCTGGTGCTGCTGGCGATTTTGCTGAGCCTATCCATCGCCTGTTCGGAGGAAATGCTGCGGGTTTCCATCATCCCGGAGGTAGAAGCATATATTGATGAATTGTCGCTCGCCCAAGGCAGAAAGTGCAGCACCGATGCGCTGCAGAACTGCATCCGCGAGCTGGAGAGCATGGGCGGCAAAACCGCATCCGCTATGCGATTGTACTGCACGGTGCTGGTTGCGCTGGATGACGGCGATTTTGACACGGCGAAGAGCGCGATGAGTCTGCTGGTGCTGCCGAACGTGGCGGCATCGTTTGATGAGAGCATCGTCGGTTCGGCGGGCGAAACGTCCATTGCCACGGTGGAGATGCTGTCGTACTATCTGGATGGGCGGGCTGCGGAAAGCGCGGGCGACGATGAGGCGGCGCTTGAGGCCTATCAGCAGTGCGCGGGCGAATTTGACACACTCTACCGGATTTCTGCCGTCAAAATGCGGCGATTCAACAAGGCGGTTGACCTGATGCTGAGCGGCAAGTATGCCGAGGCGGAAGCGATTCTGATTGCCCTGAACGCGGAAGGGTACGAAGGAGCAAGCGAGTATTTGCAGTACTGCCGGAATCAGATGGGGCGCGTGGAAGCAACCGCCACGCCGCGCACGGCGGAGGTGAGCGCAAAGATGAACGCGCTGTTCACCGTCGGCAATTATGTCACGTTCGGGCATTATCCGCAGACGAAGAATGGCAACGATTCCACGCCCATCGAGTGGGCAGTGCTGGCGCGCGACGGCAGCAAGGCGCTGCTGCTGAGCCGCTACGGGCTGGAAGCGCAGCCGTATAATCAGGTGTCGGCAAATGTGACGTGGGAGGATTGCACGCTGCGTGCGTGGCTGAATGACACCTTCCTGAACCGCGCATTCACGCAGGAGGAGCAGACGGCGATTCTGCTGACTGACGTGGACAACAGCCGCGCGCAGGGGTACAGCAGCTGGGCGACCGACGGCGGCAGCGACACGCAGGACATGGTGTTCCTGCTCAGCTATGCGGATGCGCAGTATTACTTTGGCTTGGTGTATGGCGACAAGAACAACCGGATGGCGCGGACGAACCCGACCCCGTATGCCCTTGCGCGCGGTGCATGGGTATCCAGCGATGACCCCACCTACGACGGCAAATACGCCGCATGGTGGTGGCTGCGCTCGCCCGGCGGAGAGCAGAACCGCGCCGCGCGCGTCTCCCCGGAAGGGGGGCTGGTGGGAAGCAGCGTGAGCTATACCTACACGATGATTCGCCCTGTGATTTGGGCGGATTTGTCGTCCGCAGTGCTTCAGGAGACTGCTGCGGCGGGCGCTGGCACGGCGGTGCTGCTGATGAACCAATCCAGCGCGGGGGTGGTTTCTGTGGCAGCACAGCCGACCGCTGCACCGAAGGCGACGGCTACGCCGAAGCCAGCAACGGCAAATACGCCGCAAGCTCCGGTTCGGGCAACGGCGACACCGACAGCCACGCCGGGTGCTACACCGCCCGCGCCGACTACGAGACCTACGAATCGCCCCGCGCATAATCCAACGCCGACACCATTTTTGAGTTTGCCTGATCCTGACCCGACATTATCAGCGGGCGGCGGCAACAGTTCGACATCATCGAGCGGAAGCAACAGTTCAACGTCATCAGACAACAGCGACGATTGGTGGTCATCAGGCGGCGGCAACAGTACGCTGCCATCACCAGACGACTGGCTGAATTGGTAATTCAACAGCATGGAAATTTCAAGGGAGGATGGAGAAAGTCATGAAACGAATGGTTGCGCTGCTTCTGGGCATTGCGCTGCTGCTGATGAGCGTCGCGGCGGCAGACGACGACCTGAACGAGATTGCAGCAAGGGTGGAGAACTATCTGGAAGACATGACGGACGATGCAGGTACGCAGACACTGGAAGAATGCCTGGAGCTGCTCAAGAACGTCGGCAACGGGCCATCCAAGAAGGCGCTGGAAATCTACTGCAAAATCCTCCTGAACATTGCGAAAGAGAACTTCGACGACGCGAATCAGAGCATGTACACACTGACGCTGCTGAAAAAGAACTTCGAGGAGGAGTTTATCGAGCACAGCGCGGGCATCACGTCGTTCCTGACGGTGGATGAGCTTGGCGCTTACCTGCAGGGGCGCGAAGCGGAGTATCGCGGCGACTGGGATGCAGCCATGACGGCGTACGAGCAGTGCGCGGCGAAAGCGGATGTGCTTGACCGAATGATGACCATCGAGGGCAAGCAGTACGGCGATGCGATTGACCTGATTGACGCTGGCCGCTACGACGAGGCGCACGCGATGTTGGAGAAGCTGGCGGATCGGAATTATTCGTACGCGAAGCAGATGCTGCGGGACTGGGCGACGCCCACGCCGAGACCGACGGCGACACCCACGCCGAAGCCGACGGCGACGCCCAAGCCGACGGCAACGCCCACGCCCAAGCCGACGGCAACGCCGACAACCGTGCCGCAAGAGGTATCTGTGACAATTACAGTCAAGTATCTAAATGCTTATGGAACTCCAATAGCAGACGAGCAGTCGATGACGCTTTCGTCGGGCACATACAGCATTCGCCCGACACCGACAAATCTGCAACCGGGCTATCAGCTGAAGCCAAACAACACAGAAATAACTATAACAGTTTATAATGATGGTACACTGGACACAGATTCGGAGAATATTGTTTTCTATTATGAGCAGAAAACAGCAGAGGCATCAACGCCAGAGGAAAATGAAAAATTTTCAGTGCACTTTGGTACTGCTGTTGGTTTCGATGGCGGCGAAGTGACAGCAGGAGTGATCCTGCGGCAGCCTATTATGCAAGGGGGAAAAGATACCATTGCATGGTTGTTTATTGATGCGTCCACGCAAACACCCGGAATGGGGACAAAATGTGCGGAGGATGGCGACTTCAAGTGGCAATTCCTCGATAAAAGTGGCCCGTTTATCCTCGGTGAGAATGCGGATGCACTAACTGGTGCGACTGTTACCTCAACGGCGGTGGTAGAAGCTATCAATGCGGCATTGAGTGCACCGGCAACTGCAGAAAAGGCTACATGGGTTTCTGTACAGGCGTTTGATGGCGAATACATCGGCGTGGGCGTAACGGATGAAAACGGCGTGATCACCTCTTTAATGCTTGATGCTTCCTCCCAGACACCGGGCTTAGGGCAAGAATGCGCAAACGCAGCATTCACAAGCCAATTCATCGGCAAGAAAGCACCATTCGTGCTGAATGAAAACATTGACGCGGTAACAAGCGCAACCACTACATCACAGGCGGTTGTAGATGCGGTGAACAGCATCTATGGATATTAAGGAAAGGAAGGAACCCCACATGAAACGACTCATAGCATTACTCCTTGGCATCGTGCTGCTGCTGACAGCCGTGCCTGCTTTGGCGGACGAGGAAACCGACGACTTGAACGAAATTGCGCGCAAGGTGGAGGAAGAATACCTTCTGCCGTTGAGCGAGGGCGAAGGCGCAAAAACCGAAGTTTTGGAAGTCTGCTTGGAAATGCTGAAAGATGCGAAAGGCGGCCCGAAGAAAAAGCCGCTGGAGCTGTACTGCCAAGTCCTTTTGGCGATTGAAAAAGGCGACTTTGACGATGCCAATTACACGATGTTTGTTTTGAGCCAAGGCTCGATGAAGAAGACGTTCAATCAGGAATTTATTGAAAAAAGCGGCGGTGAGAGCATTACCTCGCTGCTGACGATTGAAGAGCTGGCACTCTATCTGCAAGGGCGAGAGGCGGAGCAAAACAACGAACGCGATGCGGCGCTGGCAGCGTATGACCAGTGCAACAACCGTGCAGACGCGTACTATCGGATAAAGAAAATTGAAGATGAGCAATACGACGATGCCATTGAAATGAAAAGGCAAGGAAAGTATGATTCGGCAAAAGAAATTCTGAAAAAGCTGGCGGAACGGCAGTATCCGTGGGCGATTGAAGACTTGAAAGACTGGGCGACACCTACGCCGAAGCCGACGGCAAAATCGAATGCCAGCGCCAATGCAACGCCGAAGCCCACTGCCACCCCCAAGCCTACCCAGAAAGGCACTGCAAAGCCCACGACCGCATCCAAGGCTTCCGTCTCCATCAGCCTCCAGCTGAACCACGCGGGCATCAACTCCGTTGACCTCTCGTGGACGTGCGGTACGTCCGGCGTGACGTACGAAGTCCAGCGCAAAGGTGGCAGCAGCAACTCGTGGACGACGCTGGCGACTACCAGCAGCAAGAGCTACACGGACAACAGCACGAAGGCAGGCACGAAGTACACATACCGCATCGTGGCGCAATCGGCGAGCGGTACGTCGAACGAAATCAGCGTGACGACGCTGCAAAATTCTACCCCCACGCCTAAGCCTGTAACGCCTAAGCCTGTGACGCCTAAGCCTGTGACACAGCCGCCCAAGACGTGGGGCAGCTGGAGCAGCTGGTCGACGAACCCGGTCAGTGCGAGCAGCACCCGCCAGGTGGAAACGAAGGTGGAAACCGAGTACTACTCTGTGACGGTGTACCACTATTCCCGCTGGAAGTACTACAACACGGGCTACAACATGTGGTATTACTCCTATGCACAGTATACGGGTTCTAATTACAAATCCGGTTCGGGCGAATGGCAGTACAAGACAACCTATGAGCCGCTGTCGACGAATGGTTCTGCGGATGGTCACACGCGCTATGTGGACTACTGGTGGAATCAGACAACCGGCACGGAGCAGAAGAGCCGTCAGGTGACGTATTACCGTTACCGCGACTACAAATAATCCCCAAAGCGGGCAGGCACATACGCCTGCCCGTTTTTTGCGTCGTTCTTTTTTCGGAATAGCTGTTGAATTGCTTGAAAAAATGGAAATAAAGGTGTATAATGAAAGCAGAATGATGTTCTCCGGTGAACGGCGCGCTGCTTGAAAGAGAAGGTCTGACATCGGACGATAAAAAGGAGGAATTATCATGGCAGTGAATTTGAAGAAGGGTCAGAAGGTTGATTTGACGAAGGGCAACCCCGGCTTGAGCAAAATCATGGTCGGCTTGGGCTGGGACGTGAACCGCTATGACGGCGGACATGACTTTGACTTGGATGCCTCTGCATTTCTGCTGGGCGGAAATGGCAAGGTTGCGAACGATTCGAACTTCGTGTTTTACAGCAACCCGGCTGATCCATCCGGCGCGGTACGGTACGGCGGCGACAACAGAACCGGCGCTGGGGAGGGCGACGACGAGACGATTTTCGTTGACCTTGCCACTGTTCCGGCGAACGTGGAGAAGATTGACTTCACCGTGACCATCTACGACGCCGCCGAGCGCCGCCAGAACTTCGGGCAGGTCAGCAATGCGTACGTCCGCGTTGTGGATGAATCCACGGGTATGGAGCTGATTCGCTACGATTTGGAGGAGGATTTCTCCATTGAAACGGCGATTGTTGTTGCGGAAATCTACCGCCACAACGGTGAATGGAAGTTCAACGCCATCGGCAGCGGCTTCCAGGGCGGACTCGAAGCACTCTGCATCAACTTCGGCGTGAATGTATAACGGTGCGGAAATAACCTGACAGAGGAAGAGACGTACCCCGTTTCCTCCTCTTTTTTTCAAAATACAGCGCGTCTGCGGAGGAAAATAGGAGCATGAAGAACAGCAAACGCCTTCGGATTAGTTACAACGCCCCCGCTATCTTGTCCTTTGTCCTGATTTGCTTTGCGGTGCAGCTGCTGAATGTCCTGACAAAAGGGGCAAGCAATCGGGCTGTGTTCAGCGTCTATCGTTCCTCGTTTCTTGATCCGCTGGCGTATCTGCGCTGCGTCTGCCACGTCTTCGGCCACGCAAACTGGAATCACCTGATGGGCAACATGATGTATATCCTGATTCTGGGGCCGATGCTGGAGGAAAAGTACGGCACGTCCAACATGGTGTTCATCATGCTGGTGACGGCGCTGGCGACGGGGCTTGCGAACCTGATTTTCTTCCCGAACATTCGCCTGCTGGGGGCGAGCGGCATCGTGTTCGCGATGATTCTGCTCTCATCCATTACCATCACGGAGGAGCATACGATTCCGCTTTCGTTCATTCTTGTTGCCGCGATTTACATCGGGCAGCAGGCGTATCAAGGGCTTTTCACGGCGGATAACATCTCGCAGATGGCGCATATCGTGGGCGGCATAATCGGCTCGGTGCTGGGATTTGTGATGAACAAGTATAAAATGAGCCGCTATGAACGAGGCAGCCATGGCTAACAGAATCAACGCAAGCAACCTTTCTGATTTGCTCCTGCCCATGCGCCAAAGAGGAAATGCGCCGGGGGTATACTTTGTGCGCCTGTGCCAATGGAGCCCGGAAATCAAGAATTTTCTCTGGCGCTACCACGAAGCGGCGCGCGCAAAGGGCGTTATCATTGAGGGGCAAATCGGCAATCCGGATGAGCGGCAGCTGAGTTACCTGACGGAAATGCTGGGCAGTGCGTTTGAACCGAATCCGGCGTTCATTACCCAAGCGCTGCAAAAGTGGATGCCGCGCATGAGTCAGGCAAATCGCGTTTCGTTTGCCGAAGCAATGTGCGACCAGATGGATGAATTGAAGCGGAAGGGAAAAACGGACAGCATCATCCGAAACATCTACATGAAGGTGATGTGCTGGCTGTACTACAAATTCGAGCGCCTGATGCCCTTTCTGGGCGACGACAATCCGCCCCGCATTCTCTACGAATGCAATGCGGTTACGGCGCATGAGCTGATTCTCCTGCGCATTTTGTCGATGATGGGGACGGACATACTGCTGCTGGAGCCGCAGGGCGACGCGGCGTACTTGAAGCAGGATGCAGCCTCGGTATGGTCGCAGCTGCTGATTGTGCAGGGAATGCCCTTCGCGAAGGATTTCACACTCAAGCAGTTCCGCAAGGAAATGGCGGCGGCAGCAGCGGGAAACATGCGCCAGCCGTCGCAGCCTGCGCCGCGCCCGGTGACATTCGCGCAGCCGATGCGCCAGCCTGCCCCCGCTGTGCCGCGTCCGGCGATAGCGCCGAACCAGCCGATGCGGACAACGTCACCCGCTGTGCCGCAGCGGCGCGACCCCGAAACATACTTCCCGAAGCCGTCGCGGATGGCGTGCACGAATGCGTGGATGAAGGAAGCATCCTATGAGGAAATCCTGACCCCCATTGCGGAACGCGGCGACGACTTCCGCCTGTTCTACCATGCGTTCATCCGCTTAAAAGGCGTGCCGGACAAGCAGACGTACATCAGCGACCTGTTCCAGTTTTACCAGAAGTTCCGCAGCACGGGGCGCAGAATCGCCATTGTCGACGACGGATTATCCCTGCCCGGCCCGGAGGAAGCGGCGCAAATCCGCCGTCACCCGTACCGCTCGCAGGAGGAGCTGATAATCGACATTGCCGGGAATCTGCCCGCGTGTGCGAATGTGGAGCTGCAGCGGCTGATGCAGCAGGCGTTCGTCCGGACGATGATGGCGGCGGCAAAAGCCGAACCGAACCTGAATCGCCTCCTGATTTCCGCCGTGTATCTGCTTTGCTGGATTCGGCAGTATCAGGCGGCGCTGTTTCAGGGCTACAAGGGCAGCGAAATTCCGTGCTTTGTGCTGATGGGCGGGTGCAGAAATCAGCATGACGCGCTGTTTGTGCAGTACCTTGCCCAGCTCCCCGTGGATATCCTAATTCTCGCGTGCGATTTGAGCTGCCCGTGCACCGTGCAGAGCGACCAGCTGCTGGAATTGACGGGCAAGGACTCCATGCCCGTGCCGAAATTCCCGCGCGACGGCGGCAGCGTTCAGATGCGCACAATGGCCTCGAACGCTGAGCAGGACTTAACGTCGATTCTCTACACAGATTCGGGCATTTACCGTAATCGTCAGTTCTCGCGGGCGGACGCGATTACGCTGCAAACCACCTACGACGAGGTGTTCATCCTCTGGAGTCAGGAACTCAAATACCGCGCGAATTTCAGCACGGTGAATCAAGTGGTCAACATGCCTGTGGTGTATGCAAAGGTTTCCGGCGTGGAGGATGGCAAGGTGGAGGCATACTGGCAGAAAATCAAACTTCTGCTGGGAGATGACACGATGCTGATTCCCTCGCTGCCCTATGTTGTAACCGGCGCAGCCAACCAGTTTCAGCCGCTGGCGGTGAAAACGCTGCGAAACGGCAGGCTGAAGCGCGAGGAAATCAAGGCAGACCGCCAATATCCGTTCGCTCTGCTGCGCGAAGAACTGCAGGAGCATATGTTTGACAAGGTGCAGCTGATGCTGGATGAGCGGATAATCAAAGGCACGTTCACCAACGGCACGGAATACACGGTGCTGGCGACGGTGCTGAACATGAACCGCGATATCGTCCGGCGGCTGCAAAGTTTCGATTTTACGAAGAAGAATCCCAAGATGGTCGTGCTGTGTACGGGCGAGCAGCCGTGTTCGCTGGAGGATGCAATCCTGATGACATTCCTGAATCTGGTGGGCTTTGACATTGCGCTCTTTGTCCCGACCGGGTATCAGACGATTGAGCGCTACCTCAATGGGAATTATCCGGTGGAGCACCAAATCGGCGAATACGTCTACGATTTGCAAGTGCCGGATTTTAACGCACTGACCCCAGTCAAACATTCGTGGCTTGAAAACATACTGAAAAGAGGTAACTGACAATGGCAATGAATTTCAACCGTCCCGCAGGCGCACCGACCACGGCCGTCGCTGCCAAGCCGGAAACGGCGCTGATGGAAGTGCAGCCCTATGACATCATTGCGGATCAGCAGGCGACGCAGAAGCAGCTTGCGCATTCGCCTGAAATTGAGTCGCTGACCGCCGGCATCGACGTCAACGACTTGAACACGATTGTTACCTTCGGCAGCCACTCGGCGGAAGAAATCTCCAAGGCATCGGATGTTGTCCTGCGCAGCATGAACATGAGCCAGCTGGATGAATCCAGCAAGATGCTCAATTCGCTGGCGAAAATCATGGATCAGTTTGATATCAATGAGATTCGTGACAACCCGTCGCTGTTTGGCAAGCTGTTCGGCAACCTGCGCAAGCAGCTGGACAAGATTCTGGCGAAGTACAACACGATGGGCAACGAGGTGGACAAAATCTACGTCCAGCTGAAGCAGTATGAAGGGGAAATCAAGCAGTCGAATCAAAAGCTGGAGACGATGTTCCAAGCCAACGTGGGCTACTTCCATGAGCTGGAGAAGTACATTGTCGCGGGCGATCAGGGCTGTCAGGAAATTCAGAACTACATGACCCAGCTTCAGCAGCAGATGGAAGAAACGGGCGACCAGTCCATCACGTTTGAGCTGCAGTCGCTTCAGCAGGCGCTGGCGATGCTGGAGCAGCGCACGCAGGATCTGCGCACGGCGGAGAGCGTCGCTTTGCAGTCCATCCCCATGATTAAGACGATTCAGTTCAGCAACATGAACCTTGTCCGCAAGATTAACTCGGCGTTTATCGTCACGCTGCCTGTCTTTAAGCAGGCGCTTGCGCAGGCGATTATGCTCAAGCGGCAGAAGATTCAGGCGGATGCTATTTCCGCACTGGATGAGCGGACGAACGAAATGCTGCTGAAGAACGCCCGCAACACGGTGGAGCAGGCGAAAATCACCACGCGCCTTGCCTCTGGCAGTTCTATCAAGGCGGATACGCTGGAAACCACTTGGCGCACCATTATGACGGGGCTGGACGAAACGAAGAAGATTCAGGAGAGCGCCCGCACGCAGCGCGCGCAGGATCAGGCGAAGCTGGAAGCCATCAAGAAGGACTTCATGTCCCGCTATAACATGCCCAACAGGTAAGGAATAAAGCAAATGAGAAAACTATTTGCGCTTATCCTGATTCTGGGTGTGCTGGCGTGTGCGCTGGGCTTCTATGCCGCTGATACGTTTGAAACCAGCGACTACTACCGCGTGCTGAACCCCGTTTTCCGCACCGCCATGGGTCACGACATTGACCCTGACACGGTGAAGGATATGATGGCGATTCATGTGGACGGCAACCTGCCCGGTGTCGGTGAATTTAACTTCTCGCTGAATGCCCTGATTGATGGCGGCGTTGATTTGCCGGGATTAGGGCATGTCTCCCTGTCCGATTTGCTGGGGAAGGAACTGAACTTCGGTCAGCGCCTGCAGGCGAAAGCGGTGATTGCCGGATACGGCTGGAGCCACGAACTCAAGCTGTACGGCGGCATTGCGGCAGGTGTGATGGCGTTTCTGCTGATTGGAACGCACCGCCCGAAGCGCAGAAGGTAAATTAAAAGGTTCTTCACGGAAAGTTGGGGAAGCAAACAAGGGCTTAGGCGAAGCCACCAAAAGCTGCACGCGGAAGGAGCATGAAAGTGTGACCAACCCAATCGCGCGAAGGGGTCAAGGGGGGACTTCGTCCCTTTTCGTCTGCCCCTTGCA